>X396_Morelets_crocodile__coassemble_187_pt1 | contig 10224 bp, 7 predicted proteins | sample X396_Morelets_crocodile__metabat2_low_PE_001 | metagenome-assembled genome bin X396_Morelets_crocodile | reverse complement strand
GTAAGAATGACGTCGTAAGTTTTAATTCCCCAAAATCCGCGAGTCGTACTTACATGTGCAATGTCGGAATGAGGAAAATTCTTTTCAATATAGTTTTGAGCTAATGAAGGAATGGTCACAGCAAAAGTGCTTTGCATGATCAATGCGCTTCCCATTGTTAGTAATACCTTGCTTTTCATAACTCTGTTGTTTTAATACATTGCAAAGGTGAGACCACAATTGGGAATAAAATGGGAAAAATGAACAGAAATACTACAAATTTAAATCTTTAACGTTGTTTTAGAATTGGGCTAAAAGCTTAGAATGAACTTGTGCAAATGGTCTGCATATTGATATTTGATCTCTACTTGATATGCGCCACAGATTGATTTAATGATAGATAGCCCTAAGCCCGTAGATTCTCTTTTTCTTTTTCCTGCAAAAGAGAAACGTTTGAAAAGCTTTTCTTCATTCAATGAAACATTATCTCCTGAATTAGCAAAAACTATTTGATGTTCATTTATTGTTATTTTAAGTAAGCCTTCGGGCTTGTTATGTACCATCGCATTCTTGATCAAATTAGTGACAAGAATTTGGGCAAGTGTTTCATCCATTTGCCAAATGATACAAGCATCCTCCTCGATATCGACTTTTATATTCTTGTGTTCATAGATCTCTTCGAGGTTCTTTGCTATTTGCTTAATAATACTGTTTACATTTATCGCAACGGTATTGTGAAACTGACCGTTTTCGATGCGACAAAGTAGTAATAGTGTTTTATTTAGCTTCACACTGCGTTGTAAGGTTGCATGCATTTCAAACATTTCCTTCATTTGTTCTTCCGTACAATCCGGACTTTGAGCCAAGTATTCAAGCTTGTTCATGACGATAGCCAAAGGAGTCTGAAGTTCGTGAGATGCGTTTTCCAGGAATTCTTTTTGCTGCTCAAATACTTCTTCATTTCTATTGCTCATTTGGATTACCGCCCTATTTAGAATTGTGAATTCTTCGATAGGTGTAGTTTTGGGAAGTGCTTCATTCTTTCTTCCCAATGTATATACGTTGAGCCAGTCGAGAAGTTTATATAATGGAGCCAAACTCTTATTAAAGATGTAATAGATCGTGATTACAATGCTTAATAAAAGTACGACATATAAGAATGATATCTGTTTTAGAAACGTAGCAATCATATCATCTTTCTCTACCGTTGAAGTCATCACTTGTACTTCGTAAAATGAGTCATCTTTACCTTTGAAGGCTGATTTTAGCATTCGGATAGGCTCGTATTGCAAAGCTGATTCAAAGAAAATAAGCGTATCAAGGTATTGTTCTTTGTATTCGATTGCTTCCTCGCGAGGAATCTCGCGCAGCTGATATAAATTCATGATACCATTGTCGCTGAACGTATCGTTTTCGTCTGTAAGTTTACTGCGTATAATTGTTTCTTTAAATATGCGTAAACTTTCATCCATTGCCCCGTCGATCTCGTCAATTACATAGACGAAAAAGATGCAGGCCCAGAAGGAAACAATAACGAACAAAGCAAGGGCTATTCGTAAGATGGTATAATGAATTAATTTCATGCTTAATTGGCGCTAGTAACGAAGTTTAATCTAATAATTCGAGTTTGTAACCAAAACCATAAACAGCTTTGATTTCTATTTTAGCTTCTGATGTTTTTAATTTTTTTCTCAGATTCTTTACCTGCGAATAGATAAAGTCTAGACTGTCGGCCTGGTCAATATTGTCGCCCCACACAGCCTCAGCTAAAGCTGTTTTGCTAATCGTTCTATCTGGATTGATGGCAAAGTAATAAAGAAGGTCAAACTCTTTTCGATTCAGAATAAGCTCTTCAGAGTTGATATATACACGATGTTTATCCGGATAAACAGTTACGTTTTCCAGTTCTATTTTGTTATCGCCATCACTTTGCTTTCGTCGAATTACAGATTTTACACGTGCATGCAATTCGGCAAGATGGAAAGGTTTCGGTAAGTAATCGTCTGCTCCAAGATCAAGTCCATGTACTTTGTCGTCTATAGAGTCTTTGGCCGAAACAATAATAACACTGTCTTTCTTTTTTAAGTGTTTTATTTGTTCAAGCAAATCAAGCCCGCTACCTCCCGGAAGCATGATATCTAATAGTATACAATCATAATCGTAGTCGCTTATTTTAGCTAGACCAGATTCATAATCATCAGCGGTTTCTACAATAAAGCGATCTCTCTCAAGTGATTTCTTTATGGTTTCGCGAAGTCCGGCTTCGTCTTCAATAATTAAAATCTTCATAAAAATAATCTTCCTAATAAGACAAAACTACATATTTAATTTGAAATAAGTAGGTTAGTTTTATGAATTTAAACAAATGACTAACTTGTTAAGCTGTATTTAGAAGATATGAACCTGGCTACTTAATCTATTTAATAATTAAACATTGTATTAAGATCGTCAATAGACCTCATTGTCAGAATGAAAGAAGCTTATCAGAATAGGGGTGTATTTACTCTATTCCGATAAGCTTCTCAATATGAAACGTGAAAATATTTATAAAGAATAAGAGATCTTTTTCTTGAGTGTAAAGATAAATTCAAGACCTCCATCCGCTCTATTCTTCGCAGAAATCTCTCCTTTATGAAAGTTGACACCATTCTTTACAATTGCAAGTCCAAGTCCGGTTCCACCAATCTTTCTACTACGACCTTTGTCGACACGATAAAAACGTTCGAACAAGCGGTTCAGATGCTCTTCTTGTACACCACAACCTGAATCAGAAAATCTGAAGTAGTAATATGATTCGTCTTCTTTGAAGCAAGCGACTTCGATGGTTATATTGTCTCCCGCATAAGCGATTGCATTATCAAAGAGATTTCTGAATATGGAATAAAGTAAAGAATGATTACCGTGTATTATCAGATTACTTTGTAGGGTAATATCTGTTTTTATATGCTTCGCTTCGATTTGTTGCCCGCATTCACGTACAATCTCATGTACCATATTTGAGATATTAATATCGCTGAGATCAAACATCTCAGTGGCTTCCTCCATTCGATTCAATACAGAGATGTCTCGCAACAAATCGGCCAATCGGGTCGATTGAGAGAAACATCTTTCAAGGAAGAAACGCATTTTCTCTGCATCTAAGTTCGGATTTGCTAAAATAGTTTCCAAGTAACCTTGGATAGAGCTCACCGGAGTTTTTAGCTCATGAGCCACATTTTGAGTAAGCTGGCGTTTTAGACGACTTTCTTCTTCCATTCTAGAAATATCATTGATTGAGATTTCATAGCTGTTGTCTAGAAACAGAATCGTCTTTATTTGATATATCTTGCCATTCTTGTCGATAGTCAGAGTGTCACGAAGCACTTTGTCTCGATGTTCTGTATTTCTCATTCCTTTGGATAAGAACGAGTAAAGCGGACCAAATTCAGGAATCGTCAAAACATCTTCCGCACTTACAACAGACTTGTCAGAAATAACATTCGCCATTTGCAGAAATAAGATATTTGAAAGTATTTCTTTACCATCGCTTTTAAACATTCCGAATCCTTCCTTAGAGTATTTGAAATGCTTCATAATCTTATCACGCTCAATCGAAAGCTCCTTTTTAGCCTTTACTTGCTTGTTATATAACGAAACTACAAGCTGAGAAATATCTCCCAACTCATTATTCGGAAATTTATAAGCAATCTTTTCGGGAGCTTCTTCCGATTTAATATTCTGAGCAAAATCTCTTAGTTCGGAGATTGTACGTCCAATACTACGCGTATATCGAAGAAGTACAAAAATAAACAGCACGATAAGTGTTGCCATGAAGTAAATAAAGCCTTTGTCCGTCTTAAGTTCATCACGAACATAGGTGTTATATGGAAGTGCCGTACGAATGATATATCCACCAAGACGACTTGCCGAGTAGAAATAGCGCAACTTGTTCGTATCCGAATCTCGAATTGCATTTCCCTTTCCGGTGTCGAGCGCTTTTCGCACTTCCGCACGGTTGTTGTGGTTATCATATTTCGAGGCATCGCCTGTATTATCATACAGCACTTTGCCCGATGTATTCATAATTGTAATACGTAGTTCCTTTTGCGGTATCTCCGAAACGAACAGTGTACACTGTTCATTCATGTCTTTGTTTTTTGAGACACGCTGAAACAATTGATTGTTGTAATTGAGCAAAACACTATCTAGTTTCTCTTGAGCAAATGCTTTCTCTCGGTTATACTGAAACGTAACCACGCATAAGACAAAAGACAAAAACATGGTGAGAATTGCCCAAAATATCTTTTGGTTAAATGAAACTCTAGGTTTTCTATCCATCAAATTAGTCATCGGTTGTATGGAAGTCTGATTTTTTCTTGTCAGAAGATAATGAAAAAGTATAATTATTCGTTATTGTTTTGAGAGGCATTAACCCTCAAAACAATAACCAAAGCCTAAGCGTGTTACAATGTTCTTACCGTACGGACCTATCTTTTTGCGAAGGCGGGTAATATTAACATCAATGGTGCGATCGAGTACATAGACTTCATCTTTCCATATTCGAGATAAAATTTCTTCTCTCGAGAAAACGTTGCCTTTGTTTTCGAGCAATAGCTTTAGTATCTCAAATTCTTTTTTGGTTAGAGTCACCTCTTCTCCATCGATACTCGCTTTGATTCGTTTTATATCAAGGCTCAACGTTTCATAAGTCAGGAGTTCGCTTTCCTCTACTTGTGGTTTTGCGGCAGCAGTTCTACGTACAACAGCTTTTACGCGAGCCATAACTTCTTTGATAGAAAAAGGCTTTGAAATATAATCGTCTGCGCCAAGATTGAATCCGGTAAGCATGTCGTTCTCTGTATCTTTGGCTGTAAGGAAGATGATCGGTATACGAGCCGTTTTTTCGTTCTTACGAAGCATATTCGCCATCTTGAATCCTGAAATCTCACCCATCATGACGTCAAGAAGCAATAAATTATACTTTGTAAGATCAAGCGTAAGGGCCTCTTCCGCACTATTTGCAGTATCAACGTCGTAACCTTCTATTTCCAGATTGAATTTAAGGATCTCGCAAAGATCTTCTTCATCATCAACGACCAAAATTCTAGTTGTTGCCATTTATAAACGTTTTGAATTATGTGAGTCAAAATTGTTACAGATAACTATAACGATGGTCTAAATCGCATAGATTGTACATCTGCGTTACAAATATCTAAAAAATATCCGCTAACAAAGGATTTAAGATATTACAATTCTGTTAATTTTATTTCGAACAAGCATAAGGTAGCTGCTGTTTCATTTCATTGTTGTGATACTTTTGCGTATACTTGTATTGCAAAAAATCCAACAATATGAAACCGTTTCTCTATCAGGTAGCCGAAGTTTTTTATCAACATCATAAAGACGAGCTCACTTCATACGCGTTTGTCTTTCCCAACAGACGTGCCGGTATTTTCTTTCAAAAATACTTGGTACAGGTAGCAGGTAAACCGATGTTTTCCCCAACAATCGTAACGATTAATGACTTGTTTCAGAAGTTATCGGGTAAGCAAACAGCCGATAGAGTGGGGATGTTGTTTCGATTGTACGATATCTTTATTGCACACAGCGGCTCGAAAGAAACATTTGATGAGTTTCTATATTGGGGAGAGATGCTCTTGTCCGACTTTGACGATATCGACAAATATATGGTTGATGCGGCACGTTTGTTTAGCAACATCTCGGATCTTAAGAACATTGATAACGACTTCGACTTCCTTACCGAAGAGCAAATCGCAGCAATTCGCAAGTTCTGGTCTACCTTCAATCCCGAGCGTTTGAGTGGTAATCAAAAAGAATTCTTGGCAGTGTGGGAAGTTCTTCTTGCGATCTATACAGAATTCAAAGAAAGCCTGGGCGAAGATAAGATCGGTTACGATGGGATGATCTTTCGCGAAGTAGTAGAAGAAGCCAAAGCCGGAAAAGAGTTTGCGTTGCCGTATAAAAAGATTGTTTTTGTAGGGCTCAATGCATTGTCTACAAGTGAAGAGCAATTCCTATTGTACCTTAAGAATCGAAATCTTGCCGACTTCTATTGGGATTATGATTCGGACAAGATAACAGACCGCAACAACCGTTCGTCTTATTTCGTAGATAAAAACAAACTCATTTATCCATCTGCATATAAGATTGTAGAGGAACCACTCCGCGATCAAACCATTGAGGTGATTGGCGTACCTTCGGGGGTAGGACAAGCCAAATATGTGTACTCCTTATTGAGTGACATATACAAACAAGACAGTGTAACCTCATTAGAAGCAATGAAAACGGCGGTAGTATTACCCGACGAAACACTGCTGATGCCTGTGTTGCACTCCATACCCGACAACTTTCAGCGCATCAATGTAACCATGGGTTATCCGTTAGCATCTACACCGATAGCCCTGTTGATGGAAAATATTCTCGATCTTCAGAAGAACATTCGCATGGTTAATGGTGGTGTATGCTTCTATTATAAATATGTATTACCCGTATTGAATCATCGATACGTTGCTGCATCGAATCCCGATTTAGTGGTTGGCATAGCATCAGACATCGTAAAGAAAAACAGAATCTATGTAACCGAATCCGAATTAGACAAGTCTCCTTTGCTTCGGGTTCTATTTAAGCCGATCCAAAACAAAGAAGAAGTTTCCGATTACTTGATCCATGTACTGGAAGAATTGGCAAAGATCTTGGTCGAGAATTCGCGCAAGAATGCTGTAGCAAAGCAAATGGAGGAAGAAGATTCCGTGCAACTGTCTTTGTTTGAAGAAGCCAGACAAACATCGGACGAAGAGGCACAACTTTCGGGAAGAGAAGCGATGGATGGAGAATTTATCTTTCACTACTTTACAATGGTAAACCGAATGAAAGATGTAATGCAACGTTACGGACTCAACATTCAACTCGACACTTACTTCCGACTCTTGAAGCGAATGACCGATGGAATCTCGATTCCGTTCAGGGGCGAACCGTTGTCGGGACTTCAGATCATGGGGGTGCTTGAAACGCGTGCGCTAGATTTCGATAACTTGATCATCCTTTCGATGAACGAAGGTATCTTTCCGGTAAAGAAAACAGCCAATACATTTATTCCTTACAACCTGCGTCGCGGTTTCGGACTTCCTACCTACGAGCACCAAGATAGTGTCCTTGCCTATCACTTCTACCGTCTTATCTATAGAGCCAAGCACGTCTCTTTGGTATACGATACACGTAGCGACGGGATGAAGACGGGCGAAATGAGTCGTTACATTCACCAGCTTCGTTACCACTATAAAACACCAATCCAAGATAAGCTTCTTGTCTACAACATCTCGCAAGGTGATACACCAAGCATAACGGTAGAGAAGAATGAAGAGATTCTAAAGAAACTCAGCGTCTATAAAGAAGGAGGATACAAATCACTGTCGGCAAGTTCGATCAGTAATTATATAGACTGTCCGCTTCGTTTCTTTTTTGCCACGGTAGAGGGAATGCGAGAAGATGAAGAAGTAACGGAGCGCGTAGAAGCCGATCGCTTTGGTAGTATTCTGCACAAAGTGCTGGAGGAGTTGTACAAACCATTAGTGGGTCATGTGGTAACGGCCGATTTATTGCATAAAATACGAAAAGACAAAAAGGAAATAACGCACGAGATCGAGAAAGCATTCGCCGAGATCTTTTTCAAGAGTGATACCGTGCGTCCGCTCGAAGGAGAGAACTACCTCATTAGTCAGGTTATTTATAAATACATTGATAAGCTACTGGCAAAGGATGCCAAGCTAACACCTTTTACTTATATCGAAAGCGAAAAGCTCATTCAAACACATTTCGCATTGTCGGATGGTACACGTGTGCGGATGAAAGGCTTTATCGACCGGGTAGATGAAGTAAATAAGCAAGTGCGTATCATCGACTATAAAACAGGAAAAGCAGAAAAAACATTTAAGGAAATAGCCGACTTGTTTGATTCCGAATTAAAAGATCGGCCAAAGGCTATCATGCAGGTGTTTACCTATGCACTACTTACGATGGACGAATTCAAGGGCAGAGATCTTGCACCGGGTATTTATACCGTTAGGCAGATATTCACAGATGCTTTCGATCCGGCCATTTATCACCAGACGGCGCCAAAAATCAAACATCAAGTAGACTCGTTTGCTCCGTATGCGAAAGAGTTTGAAGAAAAGTTGCGGTCATGCTTAGACGATATCTTTAATCCGCATATTAACTTCAACCAGACTCTGAATGAGAAAAACTGCGAATATTGTCCTTTCAAGACAGTGTGCAATAAATAATAGACAAAGAAAACGGCAACAGAATGTTGTCGTTTTTTGTTTCTGAAAGAAGAAACAGAACGTTTGCATATGCAGCAAGTAAGAAATTATTTTCAGAAAACCCGTGTCGAAACCTTCTCCGACGGAATCTTTGCAATCATAATAACGGTACTCGTTCTTGAGTTAAAAGTACCCGTAATTAAAGATGTTACCAATCGCGCAGAGCTATTAAATGGACTTTGGCTTCTCATGCCTAAGATCATCAGTTGGATTATCAGCTTCCTTACCGTAAGTGTGATGTGGGTCAATCACCACCGACTATTCAAGATGTTCAAAGTTTTCAATAACGGTCTGTTTTGGGGCAATGCATTGTTGCTTCTCGCTGTATCCTTCACTCCTTTTCCTACGGCCGTGTTAGGAGATTATCACCACAACGAAACCGCTGTGTTGTTTTACGGATTCTCCATGGCTCTATGCAATGGAATGTTTTCGGCAGTTCAAATCTATGCATTCATGCATCCCGAGATCTTAGATCCCGACATTGATGTTCCTCGGTTCAAACGCAAAACCATTTACTCCATAGCTTTCGGTCCGTTATTATACATTGCGGGAGCATTGTTGTCGTTTGTCGATCCTGTAATTTCTTTTGTTACCTACTTCTGCATCCCGATCTATTTTATTTTTCCACATGCAATAGAAGAACTAGAACTTAAGAAAGAGGCATAATCTCATTGCACCAAGTAAATCAGCTTTCTTGCAGTTTATACGCACCGGGCGACATTCCCGTATGATGCTTAAAGTATTTACCAAAAAACGATTGCGTAGAGAAGTTGAGAATGTAAGCAATCTCTTGTATACTCTTATCCGAATAGCGGAGCAACGCTTTCGCTTCAAGTATCACAAACTCATCAATCCAGTCGGCCGCAGTTTTTCCGCTTACCTCTTTTATAAGAGTAGATAAATACTTTGGGGTGATTGAGAGTTTGGAAGCATAAAAACCCACATTACGTTGTTCTTTGTGATGGTCAGAAACTAGCTCCATAAAGCGTTTGAAAATGAGTTCCCGTCTACTTTGTGCCGAACTGTCGTCTGCTTGATGTATAAACTCTTCTTTGTTTAAGATGGAACTAATCCGATATACCATCGCGCCGCTGAGCTTTTGAATCACCTCCTTTGTATACTTCGCATCAGGCATGGTCAAAGCCTCTTCGAGCAATTCCGTATATAGTTTCAAGCTGTGCATCTCTTCATCGTTCAGTTTCAGACAAGAGCGATTTTTAAATTCCACGTAGATCGGAACCAGATTGCGCATATCAATATGCATCTCACGCAAGAAGTTTTCCGATACGATAAAGGCACGCATCTCCAAATCATCCGATATGCTTTTGATTTGAATGATGTTTTCCGGAAAATTGATCACCATCATCCCCGCCGAAACTTCAAACTCATTCAAGTTGATACTAAGCTTGCCGGTTCCGCCCATGCATATACCAATAATATACGCATTCAGTTTACTAGGAAACCGAAACATCGATTGTTGCAACGGCTCATGCGGATCGCAAATTATAAAATCATCGTTGCCTTGTTCGGGTGTTCCAAATAACTCTTTCAGTCGGGCTATGGAGAATAGATTTAGATCTTCGTTGTTCATTTTGGCATGTTTTTGGTACGAATATATATCAATTACGGGGTTTAAATGTTCATTTAGTACAATTATCCGACTTTTAGAACATCTCTATCGTCCAAAAGATCTTTCCACTCCGTTTAGTTTCCATCAATTTTGCATAAAAAATAAGACTGTTTAAGTAAGAAGGTATGAAAACAATGAATTTCTATTGGATGCACATCGCATTGTGCGCATTCGTAGTTGGGACTTTATCCTCATGTTCCGACAAAGGGAAGGCACCCGATGAGAAAAAAAGAACGATCGTTGTAAGTACGATGAAAGTCGTATCAGAAGCGGCAGGACTTCCCGGTGAATACATCG
>X396_Morelets_crocodile__coassemble_186_pt1 | contig 10224 bp, 8 predicted proteins | sample X396_Morelets_crocodile__metabat2_low_PE_001 | metagenome-assembled genome bin X396_Morelets_crocodile | reverse complement strand
GCTACAGAGCACGACATACTTCCTAAGAATATCAAAGCCGTTCGTATCCTAAAGCGTTCTATCGACGCACGTCAGCATACCATCTTTATCAATCTAAAAGTTCGTGTTTACATCAACGAACTACCTACCGATGCAGAATATACATCGATCGATTATAAAGATGTTTCGAATGCGCCTGCCATAATCGTTGTAGGTGCGGGTCCCGGCGGATTGTTTGCCGCGCTTCGCCTGATCGAAGCAGGCATGCGCCCAATCGTGATCGAACGAGGAAAGAACGTACACGACCGTCGTAAAGACATCGCACGCATTAGTCGCGAACACCTGGTAGATCCGGAGTCGAACTACAGTTTCGGTGAAGGTGGTGCCGGAGCGTTCTCTGACGGCAAACTATATACCCGCAGCAAGAAACGCGGATCAGTAGACCGCATCTTAAATATCTTGTGCCAACACGGAGCTTCCACTTCAATCTTGATGGACGCGCATCCGCACGTAGGAACAGATAAGTTGCCGGGCATTATCGAAAACATGCGCAACACCATCATCCGTTGCGGTGGAGAAGTACACTTCGAAACACGCATGGACAAGTTGATCTTCGATAAGGATGAAGTTATCGGTATCGAAACACAAAACGGAACCACGTTTAATGGCCCCGTAATCCTAGCAACCGGTCACTCGGCACGCGACGTATATTACTACTTAAAAGAAGCAGGCGTAGAAATCGAAGCCAAAGGAATTGCCGTGGGTGTACGTCTCGAACATCCGCAAGAGCTGATTGATCAGATCCAATACCACTCGAAAGATGGTCGTGGCAAATACCTTCCGGCTGCCGAATACAGCTTTGTAACACAAGCCAACGGACGCGGTGTTTATTCATTCTGTATGTGTCCGGGAGGTGTAGTCGTACCGGCTTCTACCGCTCCGCGCCAAGTAGTTGTAAACGGAATGTCGGCATCACGCCGCGGATCGAAATGGGCAAACTCCGGGATGGTTGTTGAAGTTCGTCCCGAAGACCTTACCGACTACGCCGAGCACGAAGAGCTTTGCGTATTGAAGTTCCAAGAGCATCTCGAAGAACTTTGTTGGCTCAACGGCGGCATGAAGCAAACCGCACCGGCACAACGTATGGTCGACTTCGTAAACAAGAAGAACTCATTTGATCTTCCCGAGTCGTCGTATGCACCGGGTCTGCTTGCCTCTCCGCTTCACTTCTGGATGCCTGATTTCGTAACATCGCGTCTACGAGACGGATTCAAGCAATTCGGCAAAATGTCGCACGGTTTCCTTACCAACGAAGCCGTAATGATCGGTGTGGAAAGTCGCACTTCTGCCCCTGTTCGTATCTTGCGCGACAGAGAAACCTTGCAACACATCCGCATCAAAGGACTTTACCCTTGTGGTGAAGGTGCCGGATATGCAGGAGGAATCGTATCGGCGGCTATCGACGGCGAACGTTGTGCCGAAAGTATAACGGAGCAATACTCGAAAACAAACGCATAATATACCCAGCCGCATTACCCTCTCGGATAATGCGGCTTCTTATTTGTAACAACCCAATTTTTCCATGAAACACGCTCTATCACACACACTTCTTGTGTTGTGTTCGGTTCTACTTGTCACCGAAAAGGCACAAGCTTTTAGCCTCGACTCTGTTTTCAACAAAGAGAAACATGCCATCAAACTAGACTTACGTATCGACTTCGACGGCAGTATCAACAATCAGGAAAAGAACAACGCCGCCTTCAAGGCAACCACTTTCCGCGTCGTTCTCGAAGGAGACTTCTCTCCCAAACTTGGCTACCTCATACGGCAGCGACTCAACAAGTCGGGAAGTGTATCGAAAGACAACTTTCTTGCCGCCACCGACTATGCCATGCTTATCTACCGTCCCACGCAACGTTGGCGCATCGAGGCAGGAAAGCAAATCGTACAACTCGGCACATTCGAGTACAACTACAACACGTCCACGCTTTACTTCTTCTCGCAGCCCAACAACCTGATTCAGGCATACGAAACCGGAATCCGTGCAGCGTACACCGTGCGAAACCAAGAATTCAACCTGCAAATCACCGATGCCCGAGCTCCTCAGTTTGCCGCTCCCGGCTACGATTACGCCTTCAACTATGCCGCGATGTGGGCAGGCTCCTTCTTCAACGGCACTTTCAACACCCGCTACGGATACATGCTTACCAACGTAGACAAAGGTAAAACGACACAATGGATCACCGTAGGGAATCAGCTGATACTGGGATCATCTACCCTCGAAGTAGACTACATGAACGGAGCCTATTACCAACCGGCATCGTGGGATGAGAATGCCCTGTATCTGGCAAACGACCAAACCGCCATCGTATCCTACAAAGTCTTCTTGGGCAAACAACAGCGCTGGGCATTCGGCGTGAAAGGCATGTGGGACAAGCGTCGCAACAAAGATCTTTCGCGCACCATTTACAATAAATATACCGCCTCAACGTTACTCGAGTATTATCCGCTCGGCGGCGACAAACTAAACGTTCACTTAGCTTATGCGTTTTGTCGCACCCACTACAACCAAGCGATCACCGGATATAACCCCAACAATCAGAACCGCATTCTTGCCGGTTTCCGTTGGCTCTTCTCAATCATCTAAAAGAAACAACACATACACGACACATCCCTGCCGATTAGATCTCACCTCTAATCGGCAGGGATTTCTTTTTTCCTTCGCCCTATTTATTACAAAACCATAACAGAAACCTTTCAGACCTATTAAAGTTAACCTCCTGCTTCTCAGGAAACAAAACAGACACATTCGTGTAACAAGCCTGTAATACACAATCGATTCTTTTGCTGTAGAAACTGAAAAACAGAAATAAAATACATATATGAACAACACAGCAACCGAAACGATCGATTCGAAAAAACGAATGTCTGATCTCCTTTTTATACTATGGGCCGGAGGCGCCGCGCTGCTCTCCTACTCATTGGTTTATGCACTACGCAAACCCTACACTGCATCCACTTATGCAGGACTCGATATACTTGGTTTCGATTACAAGACGATCGTGACCATCACCCAAATAATCGGATACCTCATTGCTAAGTTTGTCGGTATTAAATTAATATCGGAACTAAAAAAGGAGAGCCGCTTCAAGTTTATCCTTACCTCCGTAACGGCCGCGCAACTCTCACTTGTAGCCTACGGACTCATCCCCGCACCGTACAACATTGCCGCCATGTTTTTCAACGGACTATCGCTCGGTTGCATGTGGGGTGTTATCTTCAGCTTTATCGAAGGACGCCGCGTTACCGACATCCTTGCAAGTCTGCTCGGCATCAGCATCGTTGTAGCGTCGGGCACGGCAAAGTCGATCGGATTGTTTGTTACCAATACATTACACATCAGCGACTTTTGGATGCCCGCCTTTATCGGTGCCTTTGCTTTGCCAATCTTGGCACTACTGGCCTACTTGCTCAATAAGTTGCCTCACCCCGACGCGCACGACAAACAAACCAAAACAGAGCGCGTTACCCTCGACAAGTCGGCACGTAAAGAACTCTTTCTTGAGTTTCTGCCCGTACTCACCATGCTATTCATCGCCAATCTCCTACTGATTGTACTGCGCGATATAAAGGAAGACTTTTTGGTAAATATATTCGACACCAGTATGTACTCCGACTGGATCTTTGCACAGCTCGACAGCGTAGTCACGCTGATAATCCTGGGAATGTTCGGCCTCATGGTCTTCGTAAAGAACAACCTCAAAGCACTAATCACCTTACTGGTATTGGTAATGATAGGCACAATGGTAATGACCGTGGTTTCGTTTGGTCACAGCCGATTCGCGCTTTCGCCGCTCACGTGGCTATTCGTACAAAGCCTTTGCTTGTACACATCGTACCTTACGTTTCAAACCATCTTCTTCGACCGCTTCATCGCTTGCTTCAAGATCAAAGGAAACGTAGGCTTCTTTATCGCGACCATCGACTTTATCGGATACACCGGAACGGTAGCCGTGTTGCTTGTAAAAGAATTTTGCAGTCCCAACATCGATTGGTTGGTTTTCTACAACAACTTGGCGGGCTATGTAGGCATCGTTTGTTGCGTATCGTTCGCTTTCTCGATCGCTTACATCGTACAGCGTCATCGCAAAGAAAACAGCGTTCCTTCATTCGAGCCTGCTTACTCTATCGAATAACAATTCAAGCTAAATAAATACAATTACTTATTAAACGACTTTTGAACATGAAAAATGTAGCATGTATTATCATGGATTGGGCCGGAACGGCCGTAGATTACGGATGTTTTGCACCGCTTCAAGCATTTATTAAAGTATTCGAAGGCGAATACGGCATACACATTACGCCACGTCAGGCTCGCGAGCCGATGGGACTACTCAAAATCGATCACATCAAAGCGATACTATCTATGCCTTCGGTCAACGAGCAGTTTAAGGAAAAGTATAACCGTGATTGGACCATGGACGATGTAGTGGCCATGAACAAAAGCTTCGAGAAATACCTTTTCGAGTCGTTGAGCGACTACACTACACCAATCAACGGCGTTATCGAAACGTTGCAAGCACTACGCGAAAAGGGTATGAAGATCGGATCTACTACAGGATATACGCAAGAAATGATGAACGTTGTGGTACCGGGCGCAGCAGCAAAGGGATACAACGTAGACCATTATATTACTCCTTCAAACATGCCTGCCGGCAGACCTGCACCTTTCATGATTTACAACAACATGATTGCACTAAACGTAGACAGCACAGACAAGGTTGTGAAAGTAGGCGATACCATCTCGGATATCAAGGAAGGGGTAAACGCAAAAGTATGGACCGTAGGTCTTGTGTTGGGTAGCAGCGAATTGGGCCTTACCCAAGAAGAGGTTAACAACATGAGTAACGAAGAACTGGCACCGCTCAAAGAGGAAGTGAGAGCGCGCATGCTGAAAGCCGGCGCACACTTCGTTATCGATACCATCGCTGAACTACCGGCCTGCATCGAAACCATCAACAACAGACTCAACATCAACCCATCAAACAACTAAGCCATGCGAAACTATTTATTACTTACACCCGGCCCTCTTACAACCTCTCAGTCGGTAAAAGAAGCCATGCTGCAAGACTGGTGCACGTGGGACAACGACTACAACATCGGTATCGTAACGGAAATACGCGAAAGCTTGCTAAAGGCTGTCGGACTCGACCATGAATACACCACCGTATTGTTGCAAGGAAGCGGCACGTATGCCGTAGAAGCAACATTGGGTTGTGCCGTGAAACCGGAAGATCAACTGCTGATTGTTGCCAACGGAGCCTATGGTGCGCGCATGGCCGAAATAGCAACGTATCAAGGACTCAACTACAACCTGGTTTCATTGCACGAGACCGAGCAAGTGACTCCTGCCATAGTTGAAGAAGCACTCAAAGCATATCCGGACACTACACACCTGTCGGTCGTGCACTGCGAAACCACAACCGGAATTATCAACCCGATAGAAACCATCGCAACAGTAGCGAAAGCGCACAACCTTACTTACATTGTAGACGCGATGAGCAGCTTTGGCGGTATCCCGATCGACATAAAAGGGTTGGGCATTGACTTCTTGATCAGCAGTGCCAACAAGTGTATTCAGGGTGTACCCGGCTTCGGCTTTGTAATCGCTCGTAAAGACAAACTCGAAGCGTGCAAGGGGGTATCCAAATCGCTATCGCTAGACCTTTATGCTCAATGGTACGAGATGGAAAAAGGAAAAGGCAAGTGGCGCTTCACCTCTCCTACCCACGTGGTGCGTGCATTTCACCAAGCACTGAAAGAACTGGAAGAAGAAGGCGGAATCGAAGCTCGCTACAAACGCTATCAAACCAGCCATGCAACCCTTGTAAAAGGGATGAGAGCATTGGGCTATACGACCCTACTCAGCGACGAAAAGCAATCGCCCATCATTACCTCTTTCCTATATCCGAACGAAGACTTCTGCTTTGCTACATTCTACGAGCAGTTGAAACAACACGGATTCGTTATTTATCCGGGAAAGATTTCCGACGCAAACACCTTCCGCATCGGTAACATCGGCGATGTACATCCACGCGACTTCGAGGCATTAACCCAAGCGGTTGCCTCTGTTTTAGCAGAATAAGTCCATGACAACACAAACAGCAGATATCATTATCATAGGCGGAGGACTCCTCGGAACCTCCGCTGCTTACCAACATGCCAAGCGCAAGGCCGGTAAAATTGTTCTTTGTGAACAAAACGACATCGCCTAACAAGCAACCAGTCGCGCCGCATGCCTGCTCACCCGAGCACGCACCAAACCCGGACTGATGGAGCTAGTGCAGGAAACCTACGATTGCATAGAAGAAATCCAATCTGAGCTTAACGAATCGCTCGACCTGCAACAAGTAGGAAGTCTTACCATCTCTGCAAGCGAAGCGAGCAAGAAAGGGCTGGAAGACACCCTCACGTCGGCGCAACGTTTTGGCATAGAAGCCGAAATGGTGGGACCTCAAGCAGTAAAAGAGATGCTCCCTTGGATTGATAACACATCGGTGCGCGAAGCCGTTTGGATGCCTACAGACGCATTCATCGACGCGGCGCTTCTTTGCAACGGCTATGCAAAAGCCGCAAAAAAACGAGGCGTGGTTGTACGCACACGCACCGCCGTAAGCGCCATCTTGCACAGCAACCAACGTGTTACGGGAGTGCGCCTGAGCAACAACGACGAAATACACGCGCCCGTGGTAATCGACGCAGCCGGGGCATGGTCAAACCTGCTTTCTTACCCGTTGGGCATTGGCTTGCCGCACACACCTGTGCGCAGTCACTTCTGGATCACGGAAGTAAACCCGTCGCTTTTCCCAAGCAATCAGCCGTTTGCCGTACTGCCCGACGCACGCGCCTTTACTCGTCCCGACGTTGGGGCACTGATCGTGGGTATCCGCGAACCCGAATGCGTTTCGTACGATCCCAAAGAGATGAAAACAAACATCGAGCACGTCGACTTCACTCCCGACAACGGCTGGTCTACGCTTTCGCAAAGTGCTTCCCTCTTTGAGGCTTTCTTTCCGCAGTTTCGCGACTTAGGTATCGCGCACTACATGGCAGGCCCGTCGTGCTACGTACCCGATGCCAACTTCATCATAGGTGGCGTTTCGTCTATGGAAGGCTTTTATACCTCATCGGGCTGTTGCGGTGGCGGAGTTGCCGCAGGCGGAGGCATGGGACGACTCTTGTCTGAAATCGTTACCGGCGAAGAGACGTTTGTCAACGCGGCACCGTTCGATCCCGAACGCTTCGGCACGATCAATCCGTTCGACGCTGCCTTTCAAAAGCGTTGTGCCGATGCTCGTTCCAACAAAAAGGGCGGCTGATCACGCAGCGCGCTACAGAGAGTAATACAACAAACTACAACCGAAACTTCTCCTCCTTCGTTATGAAGTCGAAAGAAGTTTCCCCGATAAAAGAGTATCGTTTTGGAATATATCGTTTTTATCAAACAGGTTCCCGCCTCAACCAATATATACATCGATCCGGAAACCAATACGCTGGTACGTGCCGGCGCAAAGGCACAAGTAAATCCGTATGACTTGCACGCGTTGCAAGCGGCGGTAGAAATGAAAACACAAACCGGCGGCACCATCACCGTTGTATCCATGGGACCGCCACAAGCCGAGGCTGCGCTGCGCGAAGCCATGGTATTCGGAGCCGACGAAGCCGTATTGCTTTCCGACCGCGCCTTTGCAGGAAGTGACACCTGGAGTACAAGCGCAATATTGGCCGCCGCCGTGCGCAAACTCGCAAAGGGCGACGTTTTGCTCTTTGGCAAACAAGCGATTGATGGCGACACGGCACAGGTGGGGCCGGGCGTAGCGGCACAACTCAACCTGCCGCAGCTTACCGATCTGGTGCGCATTTGCGAACTTAGCAACAAAGACATTACACTGGAAAAACGGACCGACCGTGGTGTGCAAAAGCTTCGCGTTACGCTTCCGTGCGCCGTTACCGTAACCAAAGAGGCCAACAAGCTTCCTCATCCTACCATTCGCCAATGGGAGGCAGCGCAAACAAAGCCGCTTGTTCGTTGGGGACTGCAAGACTTGCAAGTAAATCCCGACCAGATCGGACTGGCCGGCTCACCTACCCGCGTGGTACGCACCGGTGTGCCCGAACGAGCAGGAAGCGTTCGCATGTTTGAAACCGTACAAGATCTCGCCACATTGATCAAAACCTTGGAAACCGTTTGATATGAAAGTTCATCCGTTACATATAGATACAACCGCATGCATTCAGTGCGAAGCGTGCGTAGGGGCTTGTAGTTACAATGCCCTTTCGATGGGCGAATACCCCGAAATAGACGCAGACGCCTGCCAGCTTTGCAACGCTTGCGTCTCGGAATGTCCTACAGAAGCAATTACGATCGAAACCGCCAACGCAGCGGCAGACAACCTGTCGCAGTATGCCGGTATTTGGGTATTGTGCGAGCTCAACAACGGTGCCGTAAATCCCGTTACGCTACAACTGCTGGGCAAGGCCTGCGAATTGGCACAACAAAATAACGAGATCGTATCGGCCGTGGTGCTTGGTACCTGCGACGACGCTATACGCAACGAGCTGATAGCGTACGGTGCGGATCAGATTTACCACGCCAACCACAACGGACTCGACGCAATGCTTGAAAACAGATATGCCGAGGTATTGGCCGATTTGGCGCAATGCTACCAACCGTCGGTTATCTTGATTGGTGCCACAGCCTTTGGGTGCGGCGTTTCGGCTCGTGCGGCGGCGCGACTGCAAACCGGTCTTACGGCCGACTGTACCGAGCTTCGTATCGACAGCGCAACGGGCAACTTGCTTCAGCAACGTCCCGCATTTGGCGGCAACTTACTGGCTACGATCGAAACGCCTCATCACCGTCCGCAGATGGCTTCGGTACGTCCGGGCGTGATGCAAGCGCAAACGCCCGACTTCAACCGCAAAGGACTGCTCATCGAGCATACGTTTGACGCGGCTCTGCTCAACGATGGCGTTACCTTGCTCGAAGAGCATGCCGACACAGCGCCGAAGCAACGTATCGAAGAGGCCGACGTACTGATCGCGGCCGGCAAAGGCATACAAGGCAAAGAGCACATCGGTAACTTGGAACAACTGGCCGGTTTGCTCGGCGGAATGGTGGCCGGTTCGCGCGCTGCCGTAGAAGCGGGCTGGATATCGGTAGCTCACCAAGTAGGCCAAACGGGCAAGAGTGTTTCGCCGCGCGTGTATATTGCCTGCGGCATCAGCGGACAAATACAACACACCTCCGGCATTAATAATGTGGAGACGGTGATAGCCATCAACAACGATCCCGATGCGCCGATCTTCGAAATGGCACATTATGGCATCGTGGGCAACGCACAAGAGATTGTGCCCGAATTGATACAGATTTTGGGAGCGAACGTTTAGTCGCTCTTTGATTATACAGAGATTCCTCGAGTAGGAAGTTTTTCAAAAGTCGAAAATAGAAAGAGGGGTAGGCGTGGTGCCTGTTACCCTCTTTTGCGTTTATAGCCTCATCGTTTTGTTTCCGTCCTTGCCTGGCTGCACCTTATTGTAAAAAGCCAATTATTTTGCCCGAAAAGGGATCAAACGGCAAAAGACGCTTCTCATCACCAAAAAGGGCATTTTTTCGCTGGTTGATCAAAAGATCGAATCGTTTTAAATCTAACGTATTGTCGCAATTTTGGACGATGCGATAACCGATGCCGAACGTTGTCTATAACGACATTCGAAACCTGCTTTCATTATCTTGCAAATTGAGTACTTGCGCTTTCCTTTTGATTTGGCGAACTCTCTCACAGTGGCTTTGGTGCTGAGTATCCAAGGTATCGGGGCAGTGAACGCAGCCTAATCGAAACAACGTGCCTCGGTGATCGCACATACCCTTTGGGGCACGCATGGTGCGTACATTCATTCACCGCGGTGAGTGAAAAAAGTATTCACGGTGAGTAAATTGATTCACCACGAAGAGTTTGTGAAGTGTCCGTGAAGACTATTTTTGTTTTCCTCGAAGACGATTTACATTCTCCACGAAAACGTAACGACGTTCTTATGAGAACCAAATAACGTTTTCGTAAGAACCAAACGACCTTTTTGCAAGAACCTTGCATGTTTTCTGGCCCTTCAATACCTGAAAATCGCCCATTGGTTGTCCCGTAGTGGTAGAAACAAGGTGGAGCAGATTCGACCCGGGCATTTTAT
>X396_Morelets_crocodile__coassemble_185_pt1 | contig 10232 bp, 8 predicted proteins | sample X396_Morelets_crocodile__metabat2_low_PE_001 | metagenome-assembled genome bin X396_Morelets_crocodile | reverse complement strand
ACTTCTCCTTCTATTACTGTTGCTGATCTGCGGATGTTCTACCCGCAAAAACAACAAATATACGCGTTGGTATCACGGGTTTACCACACGCTACAACGGCTATTATCATGCCGAAAAGAAATACAACGAGCAGATTGCCGCGATCAACGACCGCATTGCTATTCCCGGAGGAAAAGACTTTGCCGAATTTTACGTTCTATTAGCACCCGGAAACCTCTTGGTGGAGCAAACCGATGCAGACGTATTTCTTGACGTAGCTAAGCGGTGTGAAAACTTAATAGCCAAGCATTCCGTGGCCAAACCTCCGCGTCGCGACCGGCGCAAGCAAAACGATATCGATTACCAACGTTACCTCCGTCGCAAAGAATTCAACCCCATGATGCATCGCGTATGGTTGCTCAAACAAAAAGCATTGCTGCTAGGTGGCAGTACGAACGAAGCAATAAAAACGGGAAGAACAATCGAACAACATTTTGCCCATGATACCACCACGCTGATTCAATCCCGCATCGTAAGCGCCGTAGCCTACAGTCTCAAAGGCTGGATCTATGCGGCAAACAACCTGTTGGCACCGTTGCAATATCGCCCCGATGTTCCCTATATTTCCGATATGTTGCACCATAACGCGGCACATTATTTACAAGCTCAAGAGCGTGTCGCGGTAACGATCTCACCCCAATCTATTTCTCCTTCGAAACAAAACAATACCGTTGCGGACCACACTCATCTCGAGAAACTCAACCCGGAGCGTGTTTTGCCTGAGTCGCAACCCTACATTCGACTCATTCTTTATCCCAAACCAACCGTTGCGGCAAACGAATCCCTGCTTTATCAAATCAATAAAGTAGCCATGACCTTTGAGCGCGAGCACGAGTTGTCCGTAACAACCGAAACCAACAACCACAAGCAGACAATAGTTATATCCTCGTTTCAGACGCAAGCCGAGGCCGAGAAGTTTAGATCTTTTCTAGACAAGGAGTTAAAAGAAACAGCCGTTGCAGACAGTATTGGCTACGAACATAGAAATTCATTATTTATAACAAATAGATAAAGTGAAAATAAAGCGGAAGTAATATATCTTTGTGAGAGAACAGAAAACGAAACAACATGACAGAAATAACTATCAACGGACTCGACTCGATCCGTGACGCGGCCAAAGCTTTTATCGAAGCAATGGACGACCGCACGGTGTTTGCTTTTTACGGCGACATGGGAGCGGGGAAAACGACTTTCATTAAAGCAATCTGCGAAGAACTAGGTGTAGAAGACGTAATCAACAGTCCTACGTTTGCCATTGTAAATGAGTATCGCTCAGATTCGGACGAACTAATCTATCACTTCGACTTTTATCGCATCAACAAGGTTGAAGAAGCATACGATTTTGGGTATGAAGATTACCTATACTCGGGAGCATTGTGCTTTATCGAATGGCCTGAGAAAATCGAGGAACTCCTTCCTTCAGACATCGTAAACGTAACCATCAAAGAAAATGAAGACGGCACACGTACCGTGTCGGTAAAATAAAGTCATGGCAGATAAGTTTGTATTTATACTCTTTATGCTCATCGGCGCCTTGTCTGTTGCAGCTTCGGTTTTCAACTTCGAGTGGTTTTTCAAAACCAACGGAGCTGCAACATTCATTCGTATCTTGGGCTACAAAGGTGCACGAATCTTTTACGGCATTCTCGGTGTCCTGCTTATCGGCGTGGGACTTTCCTTTTGGTTTGATCTGCTTTCCTGACAGATTATACATCTAATACCTTTAAATGTTGCTTAACATCCCCTTTGTTTAGTAACCAATCTAAATTCTTCCTTGTTATAGTTTATAAAAGCTATAACGTATGCATACCGAAGATTATATCAATCGCGAGCGTCTTTACGGCGCGCACAATTACCATCCGCTACCAGTAGTATTGCACAAAGGCGAAGGCATCTATGTATGGGATGTCGAGGGCAAGCAATACATGGACTTTCTTTCCGGTTACTCCGCGCTCAATCAGGGACACCGCCATCCCAAGGTGCTCGAAGCCTTGATGGATCAAGCCGGTTTGCTCACACTGACTTCACGCGCATTCCACTCCGACGTATTGGGCGATTATATGGAATATGCCTGCAAGCTGTTTGGTTACGACAAACTCATCCCGATGAATTCGGGTGCCGAGGGCGTTGAAACCGCACTCAAACTATGTCGTCGCTGGGCGTATGTGCGAAAAGGAATCCCCATTAATTTAGCCAAGATTGTAGTTTGTGAAGACAACTTTCACGGGCGTACCATCACGGCGGTATCTATGTCTACCGATCCCACTTCTTACGATCAATTCGGTCCGTTCACTCCCGGTTTCATTAAGATAAAATACAACGACCTCGATCAACTTGCTGAGGTTTTGAAGCAAGAGCATGTGGCCGGTTTCTTGCTCGAGCCCATACAAGGCGAAGCGGGTATTGTAGTTCCCGATGAAGGATATCTCAAGAAAGCATACGAGCTCTGCCAAGAAAACGATGTTTTGTTTATTGCTGATGAAATCCAAACCGGTCTGGGCCGCACGGGCAAGATGCTTTGTTGCGATTATGAAGGCGTACACCCCGATGTGCTGATCTTGGGCAAAGCCCTTTCGGCCGGTATATTCCCCATCTCGGCAGTATTGGCACGCGATGAAATCATGTTGTGTATCAAACCCGGTGAGCATGGGTCTACCTTTGGCGGAAGTCCGCTCTCTGCCCGCGTAGCCAAGGCTGCAATTGAAGTGGTGATCGAAGAGAAGCTTGCCGAAAATGCCTTTGTGATGGGACAATTGTTCCGTGAAGGACTTGAAAAGATAGATTCTCCGCTCATCGATACCATACGCGGAAAAGGACTGCTCAATGCAATCGTTACCGTTCCGCAAGACGGTGTTACCGCGTGGGATATTTGCATTGCGTTGCGCGATCGCGGTTTGCTTGCCAAACCAACCCACGAACACATCATCCGTTTTGCGCCACCGCTTATCATCAACGAAGCACAGCTACAAGAAGCGATCCACATCATTACCGAGGTATTCGCTTCGTATTACGGAAAATAACAAAGTCAACAAATTCTCTAAATACCGTTTGCCATGAAGATAAATGTAATAGGCGTTCCGCTCAATTTAGGCTGTGACAGACTCGGCGTAGAAAAGGCTCCGAACAAAATACGAGAGCTGGGGCTCATGAAAACCATTCGAGAACACGGACACCGAGCCTTCGATCTTGGGAATTTGTATGTGCCTCCGGTACATGAAAAAGACAAGTATACGAAACATGCACGTATGAAATACCTCGATGCCATCGTTGAAGTAAATAACAACTTGGCCGAGTTGGTTTACGATACTCTCAAAGGCGGAGCATTTCCCATTGTACTGGGCGGCGACCACGCACTAGGGCTGGGTAGTGCATCAGGTGTGGGGAAATCGTACGAAGACTTTGGTATCATTTGGCTCGATGCCCACGGAGATATCAATACCTCCGAGACTTCGCCCAGCGGCAATATACACGGAATGGCCCTCGGTGCATTGATGGGAAAAGGAAGCGATGAATTGGTCAATATTTATGCGCCCGGCAACAAAGTTGATCCTCGCAACGTGTTTTTGGTAGGAACGCGTAGTCTCGACGACGGCGAAGTAGAGTTGATCGCAAAAGAAAACATCAGCATCTATCCGATGACTGTAATCCGAGAAAAAGGAGTTGCCTTCGTCGTAGAAGATATCAAGCACAAGCTTAAAGAGCGGAAGATACGCAACATTCACTTTAGCATTGATGTGGATTCGCTCGATCCGGCTTTGGCACCGGGTACAGGAACCAAAGTGCCCGACGGACTCACACGTGACGAATTCTACGGTTTCATCGATCCTATTCTCGATACAAACCTCATCAAGTCGCTCGACTTGGTAGAATACAATCCCGATCTCGATGAAGAAGACAAGACCGCACGCATGGTGCTAGATATAATTGACCACATCACAGCACGATTGTAGCAACAGAAACGATTGGGGATTGAATATTTCATTATATTTATCCCCATAACCTATATCTAAATCGTTTCTACATGAAGAAAAAGATCTATGTATTCGCAGCAGCCTGCGCACTTATGAGTAATGCATTGTCGGCACAGTCGGTAACGGGCAAATGGAATGGAAAGCTCGACATTCAGGGAATCATGAAACTTCGCATCGTACTCAACGTAAAAGAAGCCGGCGGCGTGTATACGGCAACCTTGTTAAGTCCCGATCAAAATGCGGTAGAAATTCCCGCATCGAAAACCACGTTCGATCAAGGCGTACTTACGATAGAGTGCGCTTCCATCGGGATGAAATATTCCGGCAAGCTCGAAAAAGATTCGTTGAAAGGGACCTTTACGCAAGGAGGAGTGAATATGCCGCTCAACTTGGGGCAAGGAGAAGTGGCGCTCGTACGCAAGCAAAATCCCGTAGCACCGTATCCCTACAACAGCCAAGAGGTGGTATTCTCTCAAAAACACGATGGAATCAACTTGGCCGGTACGTTTACTTATCCCAAAACGGGTACAAACTTTCCGGTGGTTGTGTTGCTTAGTGGCAGCGGACCGCAAGACAGGGATGAAGCGTTGATGGGGCATCGTCCGTTTTTGGTACTGGCAGACTATCTTACGCGCAATGGTATCGCTGTGCTTCGTTTCGACGATCGCGGAGTGGGGAAATCGCAAGGAACCTACCACAAAGCAGGGGTAAATGATTTTGCAAACGACGCCGACGCAGCCATCCAATACCTAAAGACGAGAAAGGAAGTAAATCCGAAAAAGATCGGAATCATCGGACATAGCTTGGGCAGTTCCATCGCTTTCATCGAGGCGGCAGGCAGAAACAAAAGCGACGTTGCGTTTGTGGTGTCGATGGCGGGTATGGGCGTAAAAGGCGATGCAGCCTTGAAAAAGCAACGCGAAGTGCTGAATAAAAAATTTGGCTTGCCCGATGCCGCGGCACAGCAAAGTGAGGCAATGATTACTCAAATCAATGAATTGATCGCAAAAGAAGGTGTGAGTGCTGTGCAGGAAAACCCCGATAAATACATCGATCAGTTGATTCCGACTCTTTTGAAAGGAAATAATCAGGTGCGAGAAGGCTTTAAAAAAGCATTGGAACAATGTGCTTCGCCCGAGATTGTCTCATTATTGGCATACGATCCTGCCGGTGATTTGGCCAAACTATCGTGTCCGCTGTTTGCAATCAACGGCACCAGCGACCTGCAAGTAGACGCCGATCAGAACCTGACAGGCATAGCAACAGCAACGGGCCACAAGGCCACGACCAAGAAATATCCCGAACTCAATCACATGTTTCAGCCGAGTAAAAACGGCCTTCCCACCGAGTATGGCGAGATAGAAACAACGATTTCACCGCAAGTATTGCAAGATATCGCCACTTGGATCCAAAGTGTAACCAAGTAAACAAAACAAAGAAACCTCTTTTATCTGCAGAGCTCGATGCCCTGAGATAAAAGAGGTTTTATTTTGTAGATACGTTAACGTAGTCTGATTAGAATGCTTTAAAGCCCATGATTTCGCGAACTTCACGAAGGGTTTTCGAAGCGCTTTCGCGTGCTTTTTCCGCACCCATTTTCGCAACCTTGCGTAGGTATTCTTCGTCGTTTTGGATATCAAGGATGCGCTCACGAATAGGAGTTGTAGCAGCGATGATATCGGCAGCAAGTTGTTTCTTTAGGTCTCCGTAACGAATCTCGCACGCATTCCATTTTTCGTTGTAGAAGTCTACCACTTCAGGTGTAGAAACAACGTTAAGGATGGTAAACAAGTTTTCGATATAGTCCGGTTTCACCGAGTTCATCTCTTGTGGGCCTTGGTCGGTCAAAGCACGCTTTACTTTCTTTTCGATGGTCTTTGCATCGTCAGACAAGTAAATACAGTTTCCTTCCGATTTACCCATTTTGCCGCTACCGTCAAGACCCGGGATCTTGATCAAGTTTTCGCCAAAGTTGTATGCTGTTGGTTCAGGGAACAATTCTACGTTGTAGAAGTTATTGAAGCGACGAGCAAATTTGCGTGTCATCTCAAGGTGTTGTTCCTGATCTTTTCCTACCGGAACTTTGAATGCTTTATGCATCAAAATATCCGCTGCCATAAGCGTAGGGTACGTAAGCAAACCTGCGTTTACGTTTTCAGGTTGTTTGCGCGCTTTTTCTTTGAACGAAGAAGTTTTTGCAAGCTCACCCATGTAAGCGTGCATATTTAGAAGCAAATAAAGTTCTGTTACTTCAGGAACATCACTTTGCACATAAATGGTCGACTTTTCAGGGTCTAGTCCGGCAGCCAGATACTCTGTCAAAACATCTTTCACGTTTTCGTGCAAGTGCGCAGGATCAGGGTGCGTAGTTAGTGAGTGATAGTCTGCGATGAAAAAGTAGCAATTATTCTCATCTTGCATTTTGATGAAGTTACGAAGAGCACCGTAATAGTTACCCAAGTGTAATCTTCCTGTCGAGCGGATTCCGCTTACAACTGTTTCCATGTTTATATCAATTATTCTTATTTGTTCCGTTTCGAAGAAACCGGATTCGTTTTTGTGTACCGCATATCCGGGTTTCTGTTGCTACAAAGTTACTGAGAAACTGCCTTGAATCCTTGAAATCGTTCTTTTATTTGTTTCAATTCAGTTCATTTTTCAACAGAACTTAGCGGCTGCCTTTGCGCTTGGGGCGGTTCGCATCGTACACAGACCTCAAAATATAATAACAGGCAGGCGATTTGCCTTGAGGCATCAATATTTTTTTGACCATGTAAAAACTCACGTCCTTGCGCCAAATATTTTCGTCACAACCATTGAGGGCTAGATACGTACTTCGGGTAATAACGGAGTTCGTAGTCATATAGTCGAGTAGTCTTTGCTTGCGCTCCTCAAATGTATAGCTTGTAGGTTTCGGCAAAACAGCCTTTTCGATCGTTGCACCTTTAATTTGAGACACGAACGTTTTGCTACAACGGAAGTTTACGTCCTTTACTTCGATCGAATTAGCGCGTATGTATTTATCGTTGGTTACTTTGTGCGAAGAAAGTACGACCGAAAGTGAACCGATTCCATTGAGCGAGACTTGATAACCGCCACGTAGCGACTTGATTATAAACTTCTCGAGGCTTTTCATTGCCGCTGCTACGTCGGCCGCAGACAATGTTCCCGACATGCTGGCCTCTTCTGCCCAATCATCGAGTGTTTTTCTGCCACGCGAAACGGGTATTGGAAATAAATACGTAAGTTCTTCCTCGTTTGGTTTGGGAAGATTTCTCATCTTGTATAAGATCGACATTGGTGTGTTTTTAAGGGTATTTATACTTTGATTAAGGTTCGACATTGCAAGAGATAAGGTTTTTCTGGCACCAGACTTATACGTTTCTGGTACCAGAAATATACAAACTTGGGCCCACAGTTATACTTGTGTGGTGCCTCACAAGCCTTAGCTATTGTAAAGTCGAGCGCAAATATAAGTTATTAACAGGCAAGAATGCAACGAAGAAGCCCCTTATTTTCAATTATCTTTCTGATTGCCAATAGCGTGTTGAGAGACTCGGTATTGTGGGGTTGAAGTTATCAACAAGCAGTTGATGAAAACCCGGAAGGCATCCATTGCATAAGGTCGTTGTGTGTTGAAAACGGTTTTTTCGGTGCAATTTTATCCGAATTAATAGTCTGTATCTAAAGATCTTCCTATATTTAGCGCATTGTATCAATCCTTATAAATCAGACTACTATGAATGAAACAAAAGAATTTGAGTTTCAAGGAACCGTAATATCCGGCTTTGTGATGCTAGGTATGTTCTTTTTCTTGCTAGGCTTAGCACCGTTTTTGATTTTTCGTCTGCTCGTTGTTCCGGGTGTGATCTGTGCGGTTGCCGCTTTCTTAACGTTGCCCGGCTTTGTCCTGATCGAGCCAAACAACCTCAGGGTACTACTTTTCTTCGGAAAATACAGAGGGACACTTCGCCGCAACGGCTTCTTTTGGCTCAATCCTTTCTACACGAAAACAAAACTCACGATGCGTGCGCGCAACCTCGACATTCCGCCCATCAAGGTAAATGATAAGAACGGTAACCCGATCATGATTGGTTTGGTGATCGTGTGGCGCTTGCGCGATACGTACAAATGCATGTTCGAGATCGATAGTTCTTCGTTTATGGCTCCCGGAGCTCCCGCACTTACGGCGCAAAATCGCATGACTGCCTACGAACAGTTTGTGTCGATACAAAGCGATGCTGCCTTGCGAAGCGTAGCGGGAAGGTATGCTTATGACCTGCTCGATAACCAGAAGCACGAAACGACCTTGCGAGACGGAGGAGAAGAGGTGAATAACGAGTTGGAAAAAGAAATCAACGAACGCCTCGATATCGCGGGGATTGAAGCCATTGAGGCGCGTATCAATTACCTGGCTTATGCACCCGAAATTGCGGCGGTGATGCTACGTCGTCAGCAAGCCGAAGCCATCATCGCGGCACGCGAAAAGATTGTAGAAGGAGCGGTGTCGATGGTCGACATGGCATTGCATCAATTGAAAGAAAAGGGAGTGGTAGAACTCGACAACGATAAAAAGGCAGCCATGGTGAGCAATCTCCTTGTGGTTCTTTGCTCGGACGAACCGGCTGCTCCGATGATCAATACCACCGGCGAATCGAAATAACCGGACCCCATAATCGTGATATAACGTATTATACGATCGAGAAGAAGAAAGATGAAAGATTTGACTACGTGTTGAAGAAAATAGAGTAGTTATTGACAGGTATAAAGAAACCCTCCTTCCGGATAAGGCTTTGATAAAAAGCAGTATACTGGAAGGAGGGTTTTGTATGAACAAGGTTATTAACAACGTGTGAATAACGTCGGTTTTTTGTTTTATAGGCCTTGTTTTTCGATCTTATCGATGTTCATTTGAATTTCTTCTTGCGAGAGTTCGTGGTTTACCAAGTCGCCGGCGAAGTACTGATCGTAGGCGGCCATGTCGATAAGCCCGTGTCCGGAAAGATTGAAAAGGATCACGCGCTTTTCGCCCGCTTCTTTTGCTTCTTTCGCTTCCTTGATCGCCGCGGCAATGGCATGTGCCGATTCCGGAGCGGGAATGATACCTTCGGCTTGAGCAAACAAGGTTGCTGCCTCGAACGACTCGAGTTGCTTGATTGCTACCGCATCCATCAGGTTGTCTTTCTTCAACTGACTCACGATGGCTCCTGCTCCGTGATAGCGAAGTCCGCCCGCGTGGATATTTGCCGGTGCAAAGTTATGCCCCAATGTAAACATTGGAAGAAGCGGAGTGTAACCGGCTTCGTCGCCAAAGTCGTAACGAAATACACCGCGTGTTAGTTTCGGGCATGATGCCGGTTCGGCTGCAATCACGCGCGTGGTTTTGCCCTCGGTGAGGTTGTGACGTAAGAATGGGAACGAGATGCCGGCAAAGTTTGATCCGCCACCAAAGCATCCGATCACTACATCGGGGTATTCGCCTGCCATTTCCATCTGTTTCTCTGCTTCAAGACCAATAACGGTTTGATGCAACATCACGTGATTGAGTACACTTCCCAATGTGTATTTGCAGTTCGGAGTTTGCATAGCCAGTTCGATTGCCTCGGAGATTGCCGTGCCCAAGCTGCCTTGGTAGTTCGGATTTTCGGTAATGATCTTTTTGCCGGCTTTGGTCGACATACTTGGAGAGGCGATAACCTCGGCTCCGAAAGTTTGCATGATGGAGCGGCGGTATGGCTTTTGGTGGTAACTAACCTTTACCATGTATACGGCTAGGTTAAGGTCGAATGCTTTTGCGGCATACGATAAAGCGGCTCCCCACTGACCGGCTCCCGTTTCGGTTGTGATGTTGGTTACCCCTTCTTGCTTGCAGTAATAGGCTTGGGCAAGTGCGGAGTTTAGTTTGTGCGAACCGATGGGGCTTACACTTTCATTCTTGAAATAAATGTGCGCGGGTGTGTCTAGTGCTTTTTCCAAACCGTAGGCTCTTACCAAAGGTGTAGGACGCCATACTTTATACAGGTCTCTTACTTCCTCGGGGATCTCAATCCATTTATCGGTCGTATTCAGTTCTTGTTTGGCAACCTCGCGTGCAAAAAGCTGCGATAGTTCGTCTACGCTGAGTGGTTGTTTGGTGGCCGGATTCAAAATATCCATTGGTTTATTTTGCATGTCGGCTACGATGTTGTACCATGCATGTGGGATCTCACTCTCGGGTAAAAG
>X396_Morelets_crocodile__coassemble_182_pt1 | contig 10352 bp, 5 predicted proteins | sample X396_Morelets_crocodile__metabat2_low_PE_001 | metagenome-assembled genome bin X396_Morelets_crocodile | reverse complement strand
CAGCCGATACTCTTTTTATGCGATATAAATCGTCGCTCAACAATACCCTCTATGTAGTATTTGCAACGCTACAGGCCGAAAACTATGCCTACCTGCAAGACTATGCCAAAGCCGAAGCCATACTGGCAGAACTCACCAATCCCGAAAGCTATTACTTGAGTGATGCAGCTCGCGAAAGCTACGAAGCCTTGCAAATCCAGTATGCAGCCCTAAAAAACAATCCACCGCTTCAGATCACAAGACCCGATCATGCCACCATACTACCGGTGATGGGAGCTACACGCACCCACCTTCGCATTCCGGCACGTATCAACCAACAGACCAAGATCATGATGCTCGATACCGGAGCAGCACGCAACGTGATCACCCAAAAAGAGGCAAAAGCACTCAATGCCCGTATCATATCCGAGCCTGTACTCATATCCGGCTATGGAGGTCGGGTAAAAGGGCAACTCGCCATGATTGACGAGGTTGTACTTGGCGATATAATCATAACAAACGTCCCCTTTGTCGTGATCCCCGACAACGACTATATCACCGAATACGCCGATGGGATACTCGGGTTATCACTCATCAGCCGTCTCAAAGAAATACACATCTCCGCATCCGAAGGCAAAGTCGTATTTCCGGTACAGCCGGCCCATTATCCCATCCAAAACAACCTGTTTATAAAGAAAGGATCCATGTTTATCCTATCCAATATAGCCACCGATTCGCTCACGTTCTTCTTCGATTCAGGCTTCAACAACTTCTTTCTCAATCAGTCCTACTACCTCAAGGAGCGAAGCTATATAGACCGTGTAGGCAGCAAGATCGAGCTCGAGACCCGTGGAGTAGGAGGCACCGAGCGAAGCTATGCCTATGAGATCCCATTCTACGACCTCACGGTAGGAACGGGCGAAGTCTCCCTTATCCACGTCAGCGTATTACCTACGAGCGAAGGACTTGCCATAGCCAACAACTATGGCAGTATTGGCCTTTCGGCCATCAATCGCTTCAAATGGATACAGATCAGCTTCGAGACCTGCTCCATCAATGCGATACCCTAGGAGTTAGGCGTATTGCACAACCGCCCGACTTTTGAAGGTTCACTTGCAGCGACTCACCCTTTTTCACAGTTTGAGTCGGAGTGTTAGTCGCATCATCAACGATCCAAGCATCGTAAGTCTTATCGTCGAGGAAATCCAAAGCAAGCGACATCGACTGTGCCTCATTGCCCAATACACCAACAAACCAGTTGTCGCCATTTCTGCGAGCAAAAGCAACGCACGAACCAATTTGCGAGGCAGGCAACACCCTTGTTTCATCCCACACAGGAGGAATAGAAGAAATCAAATCTTTATATTCCGAATTGATAAAATCCTCCGGATTACCACCATAGCACATCAAAGGCGAATCAAAAACAATCGCCGTAGCCAACTGGTGAGCTTTGGATGTTTCACCCATAAAACCAGGCGAAAAAGTCAAGCACGTATAGTCGCCATGTCCGGCAAGGAAGCGTGTAAAAGGAGTCACCGTGGTTTGGTCGGCCCAACTAGCCCCGTATTCCAATCCGAGAATCCCCTCGCGCGTAAGCTCATTCGGATACGTATACTCTAATCCGGTAGGCTTCGTACACCCGTGGTAATTCACGATCAATTCATATTCGGCAGCAATCTCCAGCGTACGAGCCATATATTGCATAATGTCCTGGCTTTCGCTATCAAAGAAGTCGATCTTTACACCACTTACACCAGCCTGATTACACTTCTCAAAGAAGCTGCGTACACGCTCTTCGGTTTGTATGCCATCAATACCCGCTCTATCGGGAAAAGCCTTCCAGATCAACGTTTCTACACCCTTCGATTTACCATATTCGGCAAGTTGAGCCACCAGTTCCCAGTCGCTTTTGTCGCCATCCTTCCAGTAGCTCCAACCTTCATCAACCAAGTTGTATTCAAAGCCAAGCTCCGAAGCCCAATCCGTAAAGCGAATCATATTTTCGTACGTCACACCATATCCGGCAAGCCAGCTCCAGGCACAACGTCCGGGTTTGATCCAATCCATATTACCCGCATAAATAGGAGCCAATGGTTTGGCCGTACGCTCAATAATCTGATTATTTACCAGCGCATTCAAATCACCAATCATAATCACATGCCACGGCGTACACGTTTCGCCCATCACCTTAGAGCCCGAATGCGGATTATTCTGCAACACCCCCGAAGCAGCCACCTTCAATCGCGAACCGGCAAAGTCATATACCCCCGATTCGGTAATCGAAGCATACACATTGTTACCATATTCGATCGTAGCAGGAGGGCCAAAGATCATACCATCAGGAAGAGAATCGGTATTATATTTACGATATGCACCCTCGTAGTGTTTGCTGTTATTTTGTCCCCAGAAAGCACGATTGGCCGGTAGGCAAAACGAAGTGAAATCATTCATCTCAACACTATCCGTAGCGTTGTAGCAATAATTAAAAGCAACACCATCGTTGTACAATCGCACGTTTACACCAAGGATCTCCTTATTTTTATGCTCAGCAACAAAATGTTTTTCGGTATAGTCACGATTCTGTATCGTTTTCTGAGCAGAAATTTCAGTAATCCCAACACCCAATTGCGACGCATTCGCGCTAAGTATTACAGGAGATAAATCCACAATCTGTTGATTATCCTTTTTGATCTCATAAAATAAAGTATCTCCACGTTGAGCAAGGTCAAACGTAATCGCGTTGTCGGGCGAAGCCAATTGTAAAGAATTTGAGCTACATCCACACATCAATAAAGCAAGTGGCAGCAGTCCTGTCAAGTTTCGTTTCATGGTTTAGAAAATAAATAAGATGTTTTTATTGAAAGCGCGAAACTAGCTAAAAATAACCAAATTAAAAAACATTTCACACCTTGCAATGTGTATGGTTGACAAAATTAATATGACAGCATAAAAAAATATGTTGCCCTGTAAGAATCCTACAAGACAACATATTATCAACGGTAAAAGTCACTCTTATTTGGCGTGCACCTGAAATTGGCTGATCAAAGGTGTACCCACCGAAGTAGTAATTTTCGCTTTGAGTTTGCTAAATACATTCGGCACATCAATCACATCAATCTTTCTTTTACCCACCGAAGTACCAGCAGCAATCGGAATCCATTGTTTCGAGTCTACATCATACCCTTCGATTTCGTAAGCTCTCACACGTTGGCCATACTGATATGCCTCACTCAAGTCGGTATATCCGATTGCCGAAGGCTTATCAAGCTCCAGAATCACCTCGTTTGCCGGAACCTTAGTAACCGTAGCAATCGGGCTACCAAAGCGGCGTTCAATCTCCGCACCAAACTCCTGGTAGCGTTTCATGTCATCCGGGTGTACAGACCCATCAGGCATCGGAGCACAGTTTAGAATCAAGAAACTATTTCTACCGATCGATTTAATGTAGCAATCCATCAACTCATCTACCGACTTTCTGTTTTCCAGAGCCGATGGGCGCATGTGCCAACAACCGTGGTGCAATTGAGTATCAGCTTGGTGAGGAGCCCAGAAATCACCATCAGGATTATCCGTACCCTGCTTTTGATTACCATCGGCCTCAAACTGAGTAGTACACGGAATGCTCATTTGTTCTTTTGTAGTAACCGACCAGCACGGATCACTCACTGTACCAGTTTCAGTACCCGGCCAGCGAATAGACGGATACGGATCGTGACAACCTACAGCAGCTACCACCGCACGTGGAGCACGCTCTGCAATCTCTTTGCCAATTTTGGCGTGGATAGGTTGATCAATCCAAATTTCCGTAACGAGGTCAGAACCCAAACGATCCATAATTTCATGGAATCTGGTTTTCAACATCTCGTTCGATTCTTCACGTGTTCTTACTTGATCCAATTTTGAATAATCTACCGTATTTGGCGTATCACCCTCTTCCGAAGGATGAGGAGCCCATAGGTAAAAACCGGCATTCAGTCCGTTGTCGCGACAAGCCTGAGCAAACTCCTTCACCACATCACCATTTCCACCTTTGTAAGGAGTGTTTCCGATGTGATAATTGGTAGTCGAAGAAGGCCACATACAAAAACCACCACTATGCGCAAGCATAAATACAATTTCCTTTGCGCCAAAGGCCTTAGCAGCCTGACACCATTGATTTACGTCGAGGTTTTCGAAGGTAAGTTCCGACATCGGAGTAGATCCATCATCGTATTCACGTTGTTGGTGTGTTGCCGGGTCTAGCTGAATAAACATAGCCAGGTCTTGTTCTTGCCAGTCATACTGTGTTTGCGTGGGGCGTGCAAGGTTAGCAGCAGCAGGATCATTCATTGCTTTTTCCCAATTAGCATCGTTGCCGTTTGTACAAGCGCACAAAGACAATAAGAGAGAAGAAGTAACAAGTAAATTTCTCATTCTTTCGAGTTTTTCAGAAACAACATTTCTTATCAGAAGAAAGGCATTTGTTTCGGTGGTTAGAATTAAATAAATAAACCAATAATCAGATATAATCTGTATAGTTGGTTTTGTGTTTCATGTTTCAATAAGTACAAATATAAATAAAAAAAGGAAAGTTTAATGATAAATCAGAACTCTTTAGAGCATGTAGTCAGATTTAATTCTAAATATGCACGAAGGTGCGATGTTATAGAGTAGTCTTAGAGCTCTACAGCTTGTAGCATAAGTATTTGTGAGTAATTGTTCAATAGTAGAAATTATATTGGGTCCCTAGACATGGGTGGGCCGTCCGGCATATATCCCCGATCTACAATAGTAGAAATTATATTGGGTCCCTAGACTGAAATCTACAAAGTAGAAGATTGCATGTTATCTACAATAGTAGAAATTATATTGGGTCCCTAGACCGGTACCGCCCTTCGAAATATCATTCTATCTACAATAGTAGAAATTATATTGGGTCCCTAGACGTGTACATGTCAAAAAAGTTCAGTTTTGGTATCTACAATAGTAGAAATTATATTGGGTCCCTAGACAGATCATCATCTATGAGGGGAAGCAATACATCTACAATAGTAGAAATTATATTGGGTCCCTAGACAGTCCCTCCCTCTCCGCAACATGATTGGATCTACAATAGTAGAAATTATATTGGGTCCCTAGACTAAAAAACTTGATGTATATTTGCATTATATCTACAATAGTAGAAATTATATTGGGTCCCTAGACGCACAAGCGCACAAAGAAGGCTATTTATGATCTACAATAGTAGAAATTATATTGGGTCCCTAGACATCAACATTCCTCATTTTAGTTGATTTGCTATCTACAATAGTAGAAATTATATTGGGTCCCTAGACATTCAACAAAATACAAGTAAGTTATGAAAAATCTACAATAGTAGAAATTATATTGGGTCCCTAGACATTTTAGCCCCGATTCTACACTCATTACATCTACAATAGTAGAAATTATATTGGGTCCCTAGACAAGGCTTGAATCTGATATCAGGTTATATCTACAATAGTAGAAATTATATTGGGTCCCTAGACTTGCATAGTTTTTACGGTTTTCTGCGGCATCTACAATAGTAGAAATTATATTGGGTCCCTAGACCAAGTGGGAGCCATGCCAACAGGTTCGAATCTACAATAGTAGAAATTATATTGGGTCCCTAGACGTCTTATAACCTTAGCCCTATGGAGGTTATCTACAATAGTAGAAATTATATTGGGTCCCTAGACTCGCTATTTCTTCTATTGATTTTTCTCTATCTACAATAGTAGAAATTATATTGGGTCCCTAGACGAAAAACTTTGCGACATGGGTTAACTCGAATCTACAATAGTAGAAATTATATTGGGTCCCTAGACAATTAAATAACAAAGCGGCTTATACAAATCTACAATAGTAGAAATTATATTGGGTCCCTAGACTAAAACATCCTCTCTCTGTGCCATAATCGATCTACAATAGTAGAAATTATATTGGGTCCCTAGACCCTAACTTTGCTTGCAAAAATACAAAAGTTTGATAGAATGAGGATAAAACCAATCATTTTTTATGATTGTCAGATAGATTATTTACCCACCTAATTTATGCTTATATCGTTTTAACTTCATAAGTTACTGAACCATCAGAGGTTAAGATTAAATTTTGTGAAGTGTCGTTCTAACCAGGACTACCATTTGTTTATATTTCGACTTTGTTTTAAAAGTAAAGTATATCTTTATCTCGATGAATCGCATTACCATATTTGATGATATTTTCATTCTTAGTTTCAAATATCATAACACTGTCACCTCCACTAAATAATGGCATAAATACATCCTCAATCTTTACTTTCAAGTTGTCAAGCACCCGCTGAGTGTTGTTCACTTCATAAACGGACATTTGCAATCGTATTGCTCCATTTTTACGAAGCATTTTCATAAAACGATTTCTGATTTTATCATTTGCGATATCATAACTGACTACTAGCATATATTTAGACTTTAAATAAAGGATAAAGCTCAATCTTTTTTTGTTGCATAAAACAACGATAGTATTCTCTCACAAACATAAAAACATCTGTTTTGCGTTTTATGAAATCATCACTAAACATCTTATAATAGTCGGCATTTTTTTCTCTTTTCAGAAAGTATTCACCTTTTATGTACTCGAAATCATCCTTTTTACACTCACCGGTATTGAAAGCCTTACGCACCCTTGCATCTACAATACATCGAAAAGGTTCCATTAAATCACAAATCAATGATTTTCGTTTGAACCATAATCGATGATAAACACCGATATAAACATCAAAGCCAAACATTCGGGTAAATGTCTCGATATAGTTAAATAGCAACGTATAACCAATATCAAGTGTTGTATTTATCACATCACATTTTACACGAGGACGTCTTTGCTGCCAATCTAAATCCTTGAAGTAAAAACTAAAAAAATGCTTTGAAACAAAACCTTCTAATCCCATCAATTTATTAAGATCAGTAGCTCCGCTAAGCATTGATAAAGCATCATTACATGCTTTTTTTGCTGCTTCTATTTCAGAGCCTGTGATTCTAGTATTTCGAAGAAGCTGAAATTGATTTTGAATCTTATTAGAAACAATATGCCGTGCAATCGTTAAATCATCGGAAGGATACTCGTGTTGCCTTTTTCTTAATAAGAAATTAGCCTCAGCAGAGTCTGACCACCAAAACACAGGTCTTAAATTTGGCTTTACCACAATAATAGCTACGTTGTATTGCTTGCATTTATCAATCAGTGGTGTTGTAATCGTTATATTACCAATAATTAATATTGCTAATATCTTTTGGAATGGCATCTTTGTCAATGTCTTCTTCAAATCTGCATTTTCCAAAAGCAACTCACCACTACTGACTCTAAGACTCCTATTTTCGATACAATTGATCACAAAAATAGACCTATACTCGACATCCTTATTCGTATACATTTGCTACATCTGTTTTATCGCATAAATTGCAGTATATACAATGCCTACACTTATTCACATTAATCCGAAGCGGACCAAGAGGATCGTAGCGTTTATATTGCTCGATAAAATCTATCAATTCATTCTTTTCCAACATCGTTGGTAGTGCCACTTGGTGCATTTTATTTTTTGAAGTTTCATAAAATGCTAAACTTGATACATTATAGCCCATTTCCAACAAGCTATAGTATTGTGACCACAACTGATAAAGTTGTCCTCGAAAGATCTGTGATATTTGGTATTTTCGTTCTACCAATAAACCTTTTTCCCAGTAAAAAATATCAATCTTGCCATACACCCCTAGTTCATCAGAAACTACACTTATTGCAATTAAATCTGTTGATACTTTATGAACAGCTTTGGTATCAATGGCTTTATGGGCTGTACGTCCCTTTACTTGCGGAGTTGCATGATACATGCTTTCGTCCGTATCTTTATATACATTATGCAAGTATACTGAATACGGACAAAAGACATAATCATTGAGGATTGAGATCGGTATATAATCTCTCATCTCATGTTTTTTTACAAGCAGTTACTTTTGAGAATATTGCAACCACTCTTTATTTGAAATAAATAATTCTAGTTTCGAACGATCTTCCATTTGCTTGATTCGCTCAATTAAACATAAACCTTTACGGGCTATGTTATAAGCACCGTTGGCATCTGCATTCTTAGGTAATTTTTCAGAGCTGTATCTACTATCAAAAGGAACACCTTCTTCGCTTAGAGCTGGAGATATGATATAATCAACATCTGAGTTTATTTCAGAATTACGCATTTGCAGCATCAACTTCATCAGTCGAAGTAGATCATAAAAGAAAACTTTATCATCAAGACTGCAAATTTGAGTTTTCAATTCCTTTGATAAATCAAAACCTCGTTCTTTAAAAAGAGAGAGGAACTCTTCGTTTAATTTGATAACACGAGTAGTCCAATTATTGTTTTGTGTGCAATCTCTGTACTGCTCAATTCGCTCACCGGCAGTACATAATATCCATTTCGTTCGTGTACCAACAGCCTTATTGGTAAACTTTGTGTAATCAAGATTAAATTCAATCCACCCTTTTGTTTGATTGTATTTAATCGAGTCAAATCGATCAAAGAAAGATTTACTTTTCTCTCTATTTTCATATCGAGTATCCAAAAGGTTTACAAAGCCAGTTACCGGATCAATCTTACTGGTGTTCCATGCCGGAACATAAAACAACACGCCTTCTTGCTTTCTTATGTTTGAATAACTCTCTATTTTATCTGTTAATTGTAATGCTCGTAATAAGCCTGTTGGTGCTGTTAGATCTGATTGTTGTTTATCTACTAGGTAGTTTAGTTTGTCAATAAGTGTATGTTCAAACTTTTGATAAACTTGACGCTCTACTTTGGTTCGGCTTCTTTTAAATCCAAAATTAAGATCTTCAAGTATAATGATGGCATCATATTCTACAATTAGTTTAGACAAATAGTGAACGATCTGGCTCATATATCCATCTTTCAACTCCTTGATATTCTCTATTTCATTCCAATCTTTACGCTGCGAGTCTCTTTCTTTTTCTTTCTCTACAAGTTTGGCTTGATAATTGAAATCGTAGTTATTACCATTTACACTATTACGAACAGTATTGAGTGACTCTTGTAATACAATATTGCCTTCAAGATCGAGTACAGTAATATAAAGCAGGTGTCGCTCTCCACGGTCTATACCAATCACATGTCGCACACCATTGTTCTTGATACACTCGCACACCAAATCATTCAGTTTTTCTGTATTTGTGGCTTGAAAGTTGAGTGTTATAGGTACATGAAATTGATATTGATCTACCGTATAACGTTTATCTTTTATCAAATCATAGGTAAATAAGCTTTCCTGTTTGCTGTTTGCTTTATTTTTATTTTTTACCGGCTCGTTAGCTTTGTGTATTGCAGTATCTTCTCTTCGAAGAGAACTTTTCCTGTAAAAAATCTCAGCTCCACCATTTAGTTTATATACGACATCTTTTGCATTTTCCGAATCAAACAACATCTTCCAATACAGTGTATGTAGATTTGGTGTTCCTTTGCTATATGCAGAAAAATCTTTATTGTAAATCTTAAACAAATATATCCTTCCTTCGTCTACAAGTTGATTTAAGAAATCCCAATTTATCTCTATTGGTTTTATTTGATAACATGAACTTTCTACATCTTTATAAAACTCATTGATATTTTGATACTGAGATGTTTCTTTCCATTTAAACTCATAATGTCGATATGATTGATGTTTAGAAAAACCGAGTTTGAAATAATCGATCAACGCATACAATGATTTGTAATATGTTTTTTCGTCAACTTTCTTATATGCGGTTTTAAATAGTCCATTATCATAAATGTCTATTATATCTTCAATAGGTAGTTGATGTTCGATTACAGCAGGAGCATAGTTATCCCCTTTGGATCTTATGAATAATCGAGGAATGTTTTTATTGTCTGGTTTTTGAAAATCAACAAACAAACGTTTGCCTATTGTTGCACCGGTTGTATTCTTTAAGCTTCGTTGCTCATCTTCACTTAACTTCTTGTCAACTATCGCCAAATAATAAAAGTCGCTGTGATGAAGTAAAACACCAGAGCGAGTGTTAAAATCAACCTTTTCATTCCATCCGGAAAGAAAACTACTGTTCTCAAAATTCACCTTAAATTTTGCTGTTGAGAAAGGTTTTCTTGTCATGTAGTTACGGACCTTGTTGTAGATCGGATTTAATATTTCGTTAAACTTATCATTACATCGCTCTAAGCTTGCATAAAAGATTAAGTCCTTATCTGATTCATCATTAATCAATGGCTTGATTAAATGTTGTACAGCTTTCAAGCTGTCTAGTAGCGTTTTTATCTTTTGTGTTGTATCTCGATCTTTCGCTAAATTTTTATCGTTTGGATAAGGTTCGTT
>X396_Morelets_crocodile__coassemble_181_pt1 | contig 10384 bp, 12 predicted proteins | sample X396_Morelets_crocodile__metabat2_low_PE_001 | metagenome-assembled genome bin X396_Morelets_crocodile | reverse complement strand
ATGCAAAAGTAGGAGAGAAGTGTCACGTTGATGAGCACATGGGCTTTATCAAATTTGGTTCGCGTGTAGACGTATTCTTACCTGTTGGTACGGAAGTCTTAGTTGAAATGGATCAGAAAGTAACCGGAAATCAAACACCGATTGCTCGTCTGTCCGCTAAATGATAAAAATATGGCAAACGGAATAACAAAACATATTCCTAACGGAATCACAAGTTTGAATCTATTTTGCGGTTGTATCGCAATTATTCAAGCTTTACAAGGTAACATCCTTGTTGCTTCGATTCTTATTATTGCAGCTGCAGTATTCGACTTTTTCGATGGGATGTCTGCAAGAGCATTAAAAGCATATTCTCCGATTGGTAAAGAGCTCGACTCCTTGGCCGATTGTGTAAGCTTTGGTGTTGCTCCGGGTATGATTGTTTACTTCTTGTTGAAGCAAGCAACTGCTGTTGCTGCTATTTGTCCGTTTATGACATCTTATTTCCCTTATATAGCATTTATCATACCTATATATTCGGCACTACGCCTGGCTAAATTCAATGTCGATGAACGTCAAACAACATCGTTTATCGGACTACCAACTCCGGCAAACGCATTGTTTTGGTTGTCATTTGCTTATTCGGTACAAGCGTATGCTTACGAAGGAAACCCTGTATTTATAGGAGTTACTTCTGTCTTGATCCTTCTTACTTCTTACTTGCTTATTGCAGAGATTCCTATGTTTTCTCTTAAGGTTAAGAGTTTGGCATTCAAAGGAAATGAAGTACGCTATATTCTAATTATATCAGCAATTGTGTTGATTGCATTGTTTCAGTTCATGGGAATATCAGCAACGATTTTGCTATATGTTCTCTTGTCTATTTTTAACAAAAAGAAATAGCTCTCTTCTTTATCTTTGCTTTATACGTTAATACGATTATGATATGTTTAAATTCTTATTGATAATACTGCTGTTCTTTTTACTACTTCTTTTGTTGCTGGGATTTTCATTGTTCCGCACCGTAAAGAAAGTATTGTTTGGAAGTACGTCTACAACAAAGACGCGCACTCAGTCGAGAAATACGTACGGAAAAGAAAAGCAAGAGCAGAAAGAGACAACAAGCTATACAGCTAAAGTAAAGAAGAAAATATTCTCTCGCGAAGAAGGAGAATACGTCGAATACGAAGAGGTCGACGAAATAGAAGAAAGTAAAACATCTAAATAAGAAAAGCCTTGTAGCAATATTGCTGCAAGGCTTTTTATCTTTAATCACATCGATACTTATCGTCTTTGTTTAAAAAAGTCAGACATCAGCGTAGAACACTCCGGTTCCATCACTCCTTTTACAATCTGAGCTTTTGGGTGCATCGCTTTCGGAGCGAAAAAAGAGAAACCTCTTTTCTCATCTGAAGCACCATATACAATGCGTGAGACTTGAGACCAGCCAATGGCACCGGCGCACATAATGCAGGGTTCTACCGTAACAAAAAGCGTACAATCTTTGAGGTATTTGGCACCCAATACATTTGTTGCAGCCGTGATGGCCAGCATTTCGGCATGAGCCGTAGGATCATTCAATGTTTCAGTTTGGTTATGGGCACGTGCAATGATCCGATTATTACATACAATAACGGCTCCAACAGGGACTTCTCCTTCCGCAAAGGCATCTTCGGCTTCACGAAGGGCCTGTTTCATAAAATATTCGTCGTTGAAAATGGTGCTCATCTGCGCATTTCGTTTTCTGCAAAAAGAGTAGGATAGTCTTCCTCCAGTGTTTTGAGAATATGAGATAAAATAGTTTCTCTGTACCAGCGAGATTTATTCGCAATTTGATACTTTTCAAGATAACGCTCTACCGCTTTCTGCTCTTCTTCATTGAGCATGAATGTTATTTTATGAATCCGCGGACTATTCCTACTTGAGGGTGAATTTTTGCGCTTCTTCTTCATGTTTGCAAAATTAAGTGTAAGATGCTTAATTACAAAAGAAAAAACTATTTTTGTGCTATTATAAGTATGGCAAAACACAATATAACAGGCAAATTGGGTGAGCAAGTTGCCAAAGAGCTCATGGAGCAAAAAGGATATCATATTTTGGAAACGAATTGGTATTCGGGAAAGTATGAATTAGATCTCATTGCATGCAATGATCAAGAAATTGTGTTTGTCGAAGTAAAGACACGTACTTCCGGTTTTTTGGAAGATCCTTTCGATGCGGTGTCTGATCGAAAGATTAGGCGTACAGTAGCGGCAGCCGACCATTATATCAAGAAGTTCGACATCGATCTCGAAGCACGATTCGATATCATTGGCGTGATAGTAGAATCTCATGGCACACAGGTAGAGCATATCGAAGATGCTTTTTATCCTCCTCTTTGGTAATATGTTAAGGATACAACCTAATAGATCTCCGATCTGTTATGAATATAGAAGAAGTAAGAGACTATTGTCTTTCTTTCAAGGGTGTTACAGAGTCAATGCCTTTTGACAACACCACATTGGTATTTAAAGTAATGCATAAAATGTTCTTACTTTTGCCACTCGATGGGATCAAACGAAGCATTTCGGTCAAATGCAATCCCGAAAAGGCGTTGGCATTACGCGAAGATTACGAAGCCGTACAACCGGCCTATCATTTCAACAAAAAGCATTGGAACTCGATCGATCTCGAATCGGACATGTCTGATCAGTTGATTCGCGAATGGATTCAACATTCGTATGCTATGGTTGTAAAGGGGCTAACGAGAGAGCAGCAAAAGCAGCTATCCGACTATTGAAAACTATCTATCGACAAACGATATGGCAACTATAATTCAACTACAAGAAGTAGACTCTACCAACAATTACCTCCGTGCTTTACAAGAAAAAGAAGAGCAAGAGGAAGGAACTGTTGTTGCTGCCTACGAACAATCGGCAGGTCGCGGACAGCGCGGCAATACCTGGGAAGCAGAAGCCGGCAAGAATTTGACTTTTAGCATGATCTTTCATCCGCAAGAGCTCATGGCTTCCGATCAGTTTATTATTTCTCAACTCGTTTCTACGGCAATCAAAGAAGTATTAGATCGCTACATTCCCGATGTTTCGATCAAGTGGCCCAATGATATCTATTATCAAGATAAAAAGATTGGCGGCATATTGATCGAGAATGATTTGAGTGGCTACGAGGTATTTCAAACGATTATCGGTATTGGGATCAACGTAAATCAAGACCTTTTCTTGACCAATGCACCCAATCCCGTCTCAATGTATCAGATTACCGGTGAGGAATATGATTTAGATAAACTACTCAATGAGTTTGCTTCGCAAATCTATATAAACTACTTAGATATGCTTGATGGCGCAGAACATGAAATAAAAGAGGTTTATAAGAACTCGCTATATCGAAGAAAAGGCATGCATGCGTATGAAGATGAGAACGGAATATTCTTGGCAGAAGTTGTCAAAACAGAGTCGACCGGGCATTTAGTACTTCGCGATAGCGAAGGGATTGTACGCAGATATGCTTTTAAGGAGGTGAGATTTGTTTAAGTTGAGTCTCTTTTCGTAACTTTGCGAAAATCAAAATTCTAAGCAAGTATAAATAAATAATAATATGGCTAAATACAAAAGAGTTCTACTCAAACTAAGCGGAGAGTCGCTAATGGGCGAAAAACAATATGGTATCGACGAAGTACGATTGACTGAATACGCAGAGCAAATCAAAGAGATTGTAGCAATGGGTGTACAAGTAGGTATCGTAATTGGCGGTGGCAATATCTTTCGTGGTTTGAGCGGTGCTTCTAAAGGATTCGATCGTGTAAAAGGCGACCAAATGGGTATGTTGGCAACGGTAATCAACAGCCTTGCTCTTAGCTCGGCACTTACCAGCTGTGGTGTAAAATCACACGTGCTTACAGCAATCCGCATGGAGCCAATCGGCGAATTCTATAACAAATGGAAAGCGATCGAACTATTGGAAAAAGGTGAAGTCGTAATCCTTTCTGCCGGAACAGGTAATCCGTTCTTTACAACAGATACAGGTTCGGCACTTCGTGGTATTGAAATCGAAGCAGACGTGATGCTTAAAGGAACACGTGTAGATGGTATCTATACGGCAGATCCTGAGAAAGATCCTACGGCTACGAAGTTTGATGAAATCACATACGATGAAATCTACAATCGCGGACTTAAGGTAATGGACCTTACAGCTACCACCATGTGTAAAGAAAACAACCTTCCAATCATCGTTTTCGACATGGATACTGTAGGAAATCTTAAGAAAGTAATGAGCGGCGAGAACATTGGTACTCTTGTACGCATTTGATTTCTTTCGTATTTTTGTAACAACAAGAATTGAAATACATTAATAGCTCAAATTTATGGTTGAAGTAAAGCAATATGTGAAGGCTGCAGAAGAGAAGATGGATCTAGCAGTTGCCTTTTTAGACGAACAGTTGGCTCACATCCGTGCAGGTAAAGCGAGCCCTCGCATTTTGGACGGTGTAAAAGTACCTTACTATGGTGAATTGGTTCCATTGGCGAACGTTGCATCGGTAAACACTCCGGACGCAAAAACAATCATCATCCAACCATGGGAAAAGCCGATGATCAAAGAGATCGAGAAGGCAATCATGAACTCAGAAGTTGGTATTACTCCTGAAAACAACGGTGAAGTAATTCGTCTTGGTATTCCTCCATTGACAGAAGATCGTCGTAAAGCTTTGGCTAAACAAGCGAAGCAAGAAGCTGAAACAGCGAAAGTGAGTGTACGTAATGCACGTCGCGAAGCAAACGATCAAATCAAGAAAGCAGTAAAAGACGGTCTTCCTGAAGACGTAGCAAAAGACACTGAAGGTGTTGTACAAAAGTCACACGATAAATACATCAAGAAAATCGATGAGCTTTTCGCTGCAAAAGAAAAAGAGATCTTAACAGTTTAACTCGTTTAATACAAGGTGTCGGAATAGTCCATTCCGACATCTTTTCTAAAAGTAGCATATGCAAGGATTGGTTATAAAAAATACAGGAAGTTGGTATACCGTACTTACCGATGAAGGTAAGGCTGTTGAGTCGAAAGTTAAAGGAAGCTTTCGTTTGAAAGATATTAGAACTACCAATCCCATCGCGGTGGGCGATCGAGTTACTATTGAGGAAAATAATGAAGGAACCGCATTTATTTCAGAAATAGCTGATCGTAAAAATTACATCATCAGAAGAGCATCAAACCTCTCAAAGCAATCGCATATTATCGCGGCCAACCTTGATCAGGCCATGCTGATTGTTACGGTTAATTATCCGATTACTACTACTGTTTTTATTGATCGCTTTTTGGCTACAGCCGAAGCATACCGTGTACCGGTGAAACTACTTTTCAATAAAGTAGACCGTATGAAAGGTGAAAACCGTGAATATATGGAAGCACTGATGCATTTGTATTCTACAATTGGCTACCCATGTTATGAAATATCGGCTCGTGAAGAAGTCGGTCTCGATCAGTTAAACGATTTACTAAAAGGAAAGATTACACTCTTTTCTGGTCACTCTGGTGTAGGAAAGTCTACGCTAATCAACAAATTGGTGCCGGGTGTAAACCTTCGTACCGGTGATATCTCCGATTATCACAACAAGGGAATGCACACAACCACATTCTCTGAAATGATTCCATTGCCACAAGGCGGATATTTGATCGATACTCCCGGAATCAAAGGCTTCGGAACCATTGATATGGAAAAGGCCGAAGTATCACACTACTTCCCCGATATATTCAAGTTTGCAGGAGAATGTAAATTCAGCAACTGCTCACACATGAACGAACCCGGCTGCGCCGTAATGAAAGCTGTAGAGCAACATTACATCAGCGAGTCGAGATACCGTAGCTATTTGAATATCTTGGAAGACAAACAAGAAGGCAAATACAGAGAGGCATTTTGATTATACCGCGGGCAGACTCATACCGGTAATTTTTCGGTAAAGGTCGAGCGCGTACACATCGGTCATTCCCGATATAAAATCAAGAATTGTCTGAATCTTACCATAAGTGCTGCTGCATTGCGTATCGTATTGTTCCGGTATGCGTTGCAGCAATATTTTTGAATAGGCATGATTGGGCGTAAAGATCGCTTCGATGTATTTATCGAGCAGCATCCCGATAATCCGGTAACCGGCCAGTTCAATATCTAATACTTCCTTCGAGCGATAAATCTTTTTCCACGCCGTACGCGAGCAAGCCTCGTAAGCCTCCTTCGGAACGGTGCTGATCTGTGCGATAAGCGGTTCGTGCATCTCACCGGTTAATATCAAGTCTTCGTTTTCAAGAAACACCCGTACACATTCATCCACCAATACCCCGATTGCACACGAGCGAAGGTAAGCAACCTTTTCGTTGATGTCGTCGAGCTGACTCATCACGCGAATGCGTTTTTCGCGCACCGGCTCTTCGAAAAAGCCAAGCAGTAGATTCAGTGTTTCGTCGGTGGTTAAGATCTTTAGCTTGTGCGCATCCTCCACATCCATTACTTGATAGCAAATATCGTCCGCCGCTTCTACCAGATAAACCAGCGGATAGCGTGCAAAAGACTTCGGATCTTTAGAAGCCAGAGGAATACCCAGCTCGTCGGCTATGTTTGCATAGATCGACTCCTCCGTTTGGAAGTAACCGAATTTATGTTTGGTGCCCGCCAGATCAGAAGAGTAAGGGTATTTCACGATCGAAGCGAGTGTGGAATACGTCAGCGCGAATCCTCCCGGGCGACGCCCTTTAAACTGATGCGCAAGCAAGCGAATCGCGTTCGCGTTTCCTTCAAATCGTTCGAAGTCGTTCCATCTACCATTTTCTTTCAACACAGCATCGCGAAGTTTCACTCCGTTCCCTTCCGAAAAATAAGCACCGATTGCCTGTTCGCCCGAATGACCGAAAGGCGGATTGCCCATGTCGTGTGCCAGGCAAGCCGTAGCCACGATGGTGCCAATCTCCGAGAATAATTCGAAATGATCCTGATGCTTTGCCATCAACGCCTTTCCTACGCTATTGCCCAACGAGCGTCCTACGCACGAAACCTCAAGGCTATGCGTAAGTCGGTTGTGCACGAATACACTACCCGGTAGCGGAAAAACTTGTGTCTTATTTTGTAGTCGGCGAAAAGGAGCCGAGAAGATCAGGCGATCGTAGTCGCGCTGAAAGTTATTGCGTTCGTGGTTTCTTCCCTGATACGATTCCATCCCCAGGCGTTTGCCCGAAATTAACTGTTCCCACTTCATAGTTTGCTGAGTTTAAGAAAGTGATCTACACAAAGGTAAATAAACTAATTTTAAAATCACATTCAATTTCTTTTTATATAACTGTAGGCCAATTGTTCGTATCTTTGGAAGTGTTTTTGCAATAATAATATACAAATTGTCACTAAAAACAGTATGACCGACGTTCTTAAGCATGAGTGTGGGATTGCTACCATCAGGCTTCGCAAACCCCTTGAGTACTATCAGGAAAAGTATGGATCATGGCAATATGGCCTTAGTAAGCTATATCTGCTCATGGAAAAACAGCACAATCGTGGCCAGGAAGGCGCAGGATTAGCAACTGTGAAACTAGATGTAGAACCCGGAAACGAATTCATCTTTAGAGAAAGAGCTACAGGTTCTGGTGCAATTCAAGAAATATTCTCGGCAGTACATGCCAACTTTGCGGGGGTGCCTCAAGATAAACTCAACGACGTACAATGGGTAAAAGAAAATTTACCATTTGCCGGTGAGCTTTATTTGGGGCATCTTCGTTATAGTACAACCGGTAAATCGGGTATTTCGTACGTGCACCCTTTCTTGCGTCGTAGCAACTGGGCTTCGCGCAATCTCGCACTATGCGGAAACTTCAACCTAACGAACGTAGATGAAGTATTTGAGCATTTGGTAGAGCAAGGACAGCATCCGCGCAACTTTGCCGACACCTTTATCATGCTGGAAATACTTGGTCATTACCTCGACCGTGAAGTGCAGCGTCAGTACGACTTCTTCCGTAGCCAAGGATATACCGGCGATGTGATGAACGATGTGATTGAGAAGAACCTCGATCTGCCATCGGTGCTTCGTCGTGCCAGCAACAAATGGGACGGTGGATACGTAATCTGCGGCGTATTGGGCTGTGGCGATTCATTTACGTTCCGCGATCCGTGGGGCATTCGTCCGGCATTCTATTATATGGATGACGAAATCGTAGTAACGGCTTCGGAGCGTCCGGTAATTCAAACCGTACTCAACGTAAAAGCAGAAGACGTAAAAGAACTTCTTCCGGGACAAGGTCTTATCGTGAAGAAAAATGGTGAAGCGAGCCTACATCAAATCAACGAACCGCAAATCAAGAAAGCATGTTCGTTTGAACGTATCTACTTCTCGCGCGGTAGTGATATGGATATCTACAAAGAGCGTAAGATGCTAGGAGAAAAACTAGTGCCTGCGATCTTGAAATCTGTAGACAATGATCTTGAAAACTCTGTGTTCTCGTTTATTCCAAATACAGCCGAAGTTGCTTTCTTTGGTATGACCGAAGCATTGAACAAATATCTGAATACCGAGAAAATTCGTTTGATTGAAGAAGCAAACGGAGATATGACGCAAGAGGAATTGCTGAAAATTCTTTCGATGCGTGTAAGATCTGAAAAGGTGGCGATCAAAGACATCAAGCTGCGTACGTTTATCGCCGAAGACAACGGGCGCGACGAACTAGCGGCTCACGTATACGACGTAACCTACGGAACTGTAAATCCGGGCGTAGATAACCTCGTTGTGATCGATGACAGTATCGTGCGCGGAACTACCCTTCGTCAAAGTATCATCAAGATTCTGGACAGAATCGGACCAAAGAAGATTGTGATTGTTTCATCGTCTCCACAGATTCGTTATCCCGACTGTTACGGAATCGACATGTCACGTATGGGCGAATTCATCGCATTCCGTGCGGCGATCGAATTGTTGAAAGAGCGCGGAATGTCGCACATCATCAACGATGTGTATGACCGTTGCAAAGCACAACAAGGCTTGCCGAAAGAAGAACAAATCAACCACGTGAAAGATATCTATCGTCCGTTTACAGCCGAAGAGATATCACGTAAAACAGCCGAAATGCTTACTCCGAAAGGAACCAAAGCAAAGGTAGAGATCGTATTCCAAAGTTTGGAAGGATTGCACGAGTCGTGCCCTGATCACACAGGCGACTGGTACTTCTCTGGCGACTATCCTACCGACGGCGGAAACAGAGCGGTAAGTAATGCCTTCATCAACTACGTAGAAGGAAGCAACAAGCGCTCGTACAAATAATCAGCCCTTGAAACAAAGAGCCTCCTTGCCCACAGGCAACAGCTCTTTTATACACTGAATAAATCAACAAACGACTTGCCGGAAGGTACCATACCTTCTCGGCGAGTCGTTTTTGTGTTTTATGAAACTGCTTGTTTTAATCTAATGTGTAAAAGACAAGACACGGGTTATCGTCCTCATTCAACTGTGCAATGATCTTTTGTGCAGACTCGTAATTGCTATACTGATCTTTATCACTAATTAAATTGTGTGGTTGCTCTACTTTTACAAACTGATCATTGATAACAAAGTTCGGCTCTTTTAACGGAAACTCTTTCGTGTCGGATTGGTAGGATGATATCTCGAATAAAGCTCGTTTTTTTCGTTTATCTATAAGATAACGATGTACGATCCTATACCCACCTGCACGTATGAAGATATAATCGGAGTTTTCATGAATAGCATCATATCCTTTAAAGTACTCTTTGTCGGAAAGATCGTAAACATAGAATCGGAACATGTTTTCCAAAGTAAATGGTTCTTTAATAGTAGATGGGTCTACTACTTTCTTTTTGTGATCGATCCGGTAATATGGAGCCACTTCTCCGTTTGCATTGATGGAAAAGATCGTGTCGTTTAATATTTTGGTAAAAGTCAATCGGTCGTCGGACTTAGACATAGAAATATGGATGGCATCTCCATATCCGGAGGTGCGGAAGGGTGCATGAGAAAAAAGAATTTCGCATTGATCGGTATTCAAATCAAGCGAATGCATCCCTGCAGGATTATCTTTATATACAGGAAAGTCATTGGATAGATAATTGTAACCAAATAGTTTATTGTTGAATAGTTTACAGTCTATTATATCTCCCATTTTTAAGTAATTGCTAATATCTCTATTGCTCTTCCAGTTACCTTCATAGTCGTATGTGATCAATGCTTTCTTTTGTGTATCTACAAATGTGATCAGTCGGTTTGCTTTGTCCAATATGAATGAATTGATGCTGATATACTCTTCCGGTCCTTGCCCTTGCAGACCAATTGAGCGGATAAACTTCCCGGTTTTATCAAACACATACATATCTTCTTTATTTCCTCGAGAGGCCCTAGATAAAATAAAGGACTGATCTGCATCAAAC
>X396_Morelets_crocodile__coassemble_180_pt1 | contig 10386 bp, 5 predicted proteins | sample X396_Morelets_crocodile__metabat2_low_PE_001 | metagenome-assembled genome bin X396_Morelets_crocodile | reverse complement strand
CAATCATGTAGAGCTTGTTTCCGGCCAGTTTGGCGTCGAAACTTTCGGGCCACCAGATGTATGCAATAGATACACCGGCAAAAATAAGAACGGTTGGGAACCAGATCACAACAGCTTGCCATTGGAAATAGATGGCAGCAAATCCCCAGCGAGGGCCAAAGGCTTCACTTACCCAACGGAAAATACCCCCTTTTTTAGGGAAGGTAGATGCTAGTTCGGCTGCAACAAGAGAAACCGGAATTAGGAATACAATTGCAGCAAACAAATAATAGAAAATAGAAGTAAGCCCATACTCTGCTTGAGAAGGCATACCTCTTAAGCTCACGATTGTGGTTACATTCATGATTGCAAACGCCATCACACTGATTGCTGCGGTCTTTTTTACAGGACTACCACCAGTATCAGGTTTTTTAGGAGTTGTTGCCATATACGATTCGATTAATAAAGTAATACATTGAAAAGAGGATTGCAAGGTTTTATCTGTAGTGTACCAAGATAGACCGTGCAAACCTCTTTTGTTTATTTTTTTAGAACAAGTTGCAAATCATTTGTCATTACATTTCAGCCATGACTTCATCTCTGGCAGCTTTTACGCAATCCATCGTATGTCGCATAATTTCCGGACTCACAAAGATGTTCATCGGGAATGATTTGATTGCATAGATTACTGCTTCCGAATCCGATTCGTCAGTATTGTATTTAGTCGTTCTAAATCCGGTACTGAAACTCATGTAAGGAGTGTATTTTCCGTTGATTTGTTTTCCGCTGCGGTACCATTCAAACAATTTATCACCAATCGCTTTAACGATTCGGTTGTGTTTGATAAGTTCGCCACGCAAAGCCGGATCATTCAATTCTTTATCAAATTGTTGTTTTGCGTCGATGCCTTTAGGGTATGGACGGAACAACGTAATAAATCCGGTATCATCAGGATTAACACAAACCATATCGCTTTCATTGGCAATTAGGTCGTATAAGTAATATTTTGTTTCAAGGATACCACCAATGATTGCTTGCATGCCTTCCATTCCGAAGTATTTCAAGGTAGCCCAACCTGCCAATGAGCCGGAGCTGGTACGAGAAACTTCTAATGTATAGTACATTGGGTTGTATGGAGAGCGCACTTGTAGGTAAGCATCGTCACCACGACGAAGAAGTGACTCAAATTCGGTTGCGTTTTTATAAAGGAAACAGCTACTTACATAAGGAGCCCAGCCTACTTTGTGGAAGTCGATACCAATGGCATCGGCATGAATAATATCTTTGTATTGTTCCGCGTTTTTCTTCAAGATAGGAAGAATATGTTCAGAGAATTGAAGCGGATTCTTTTCGAAGTCGTAATGTTTGAAATACAACCAAGACCATCCCACTACGCAGTCTGCATAAAGCAATGTTTTACCAAACCCTTTTGGATTTGGGTATTTATCCATCACTTCGCGTACTTTACCAATCGGATCAAAAGCACTCGCATCCGTTGTACCCATTGTACAAACGACCAAAGCCACAGGAATACCTTTTGCATGCAAGTCCTTCATTACTTCTTCCAAGTGTTGAGGATCCATTTGGTTGGTTTCGTTGTCTGTACGGATGTGAATGATATTGTCCATACCAAGACCCATCCAGTCTGTCGCATTTTGTTGTACGTAGTGCGATTGTTGAGAACACAATACTTTAGCATCTGTTCTGATACCTTTGGTTCTAGAGTCTGGCAAAACTCTTGTCAATGCATATTTTACGGCATATGTCCAGCAGCCACCACCGCCCCAAGTGTAAATTGCGCCGGTTGCTGTAGGATCCCATCCGATTAGGTTACCGATCATACCTGCTGTTTCAAGCTCTGCTTTATGTACATTCCAAGAGTATTCACCTTCAAGAATATTTGGAGAGAATACTTGGCTAAGCATTGAAGCTACGATGCCGGCAGTATTTGCTTGAGGGATCACGTTACACATGGTAAGCGGATTTCCCCAGTTAGGAGCTCCTTGAAATAGATTAATAACGTCGTCAATAACACTATCGATAGATTCCCCTTTTTCCTGAATCTTTACATTCTTTACTTCAGGATAAGAATATTGTAGTTTTGTCTCGGTACCAAGATATGCCGGACCATTAGCCTCAGGTTTTAGTTGATCAATCTTTTCTATGGCTTTTTTCATAGTTTCAGCCAAAGGATCTGTAGTTCCTCTAAAAGGCGAAGGAAACTCACCAGTCATTATTTTGCGATAAGCTGCCCACTTAGGAGCTTTCTCAGAGATTTGTCCATCTTTCCAGATCTCCTCAAAGTTTTTAGTTTTGTTGTCCATAACGTAATAAATTAGTGGTTTTAGAGTGTTCATTTCGAACGTATATATAACGCTTGTTGTATATGCTCGGTTTTTAAAATGAGATAAGATTGTACTTCTTTAAACTCCTTTCAGCGTAGTGTTAAAGAAACCTTATTTAATAGAGCTCGAAGCCGAAAAAACGGACGAATGTCTACGTAAATAAGCCAGTACAGCAATCCCAATAGAGATAATACCATTTAGGATAAATGGAAATAGTTCGCTGTGTTGATGTAGAATGAATTGGAATGCATCTACAATAAACGGACAAAGCAAGATCGCCAAATAGTTTGTCGACATCACAAATGCCAAGGCCAATACAGCCTTATCATGACGCGCGGCCAGCGTTGTTTTATCATAAATAAGCGGTTGCAAAATACCATATCCGCTACCTACCATAAATACACCTAGTGCAATGATAAAGATTGATTTAAAAATGACGATCAAGAAAAGGCCAATCGCAATTTCAGCAAAGCTAAATGCCAACACCTTATTATCAAGCACCTTGATGATTTTATTGATAAATAGTCCGGGCAGCATCATTGCGAGGAAGAACAATGAGATCATTGAACCGGAATACGAACTGCTCAACTTATAATCCTGAATTACAAAAGGGAGATTGAATGAAACCACGAGAACGAGATACGTAGCTATAAAATAAACAAGCATCAATCCGCCAAGTATGTTCCAATTGATTGCTTGTCCGGGTTTAAGCAGAGGCGACTCTTTGATTGCGGTTGCAGTCTTTGTTCCGGCTTGTTGCTCACCAATATAATGTGCGTCATTCTTGGCCAAAACGCTATTTCTAAGGTAATAAGAAAGCAGAATGGCAAATGCAGGAATCAAGTACACAACGAAAGGATAATGCCAATTGTAGTTTGCCAACCAACCGGTAAGGAATGTCGCGAGCACCAACGTCAGGTTGGTAATCGACGAACTCAACCCTAGCTGTTTGGTTCGGTATTCACCCACGAAAAAGTCGGCAATCAATCCGGTCGAAAGCGGTATTACCATACCGGCCCCCACACCGAGCAAACAACTGATAAAAATCAGTTCCAGCATACTATTCGCGAAGAAATAAAGAATACCACTGGCAAGGAAAATCGCAAGACCGATAATTAATATGGTGGTTTTGTCCTTACTCTCACTCAGCTTACCCGAAAGCAATACAAACGGGATAATCAGTAACGAAGGCAATGATGTAAGCATCTGTATCTCGAGGTCTGATACATGCGGAAATATTTTATCTAAGTCGCCCAAAATAGGAGACACTGCCAATCCCGGAAGCGATGTAATGGCCGAAATAGACCAAATTGCAATAAGGGTCATCAACGGTATAGAACCCTGCCCAGTTTGTACTCTCATAACGCATTAGTTTAAATCATAAAATCAGTTTAAATAACAAAATTTGTTTTCTCTCTATATAAGTTGAAACTTACCTGTGAGTGAAACACAATAAATAGTTCAAAGTTGTATATTTTATGAAAGCTTAAAATATTAATTCATCCGTATAGACACAAAAAATCCCTCCCGAAAACGAATACTTCAGGAGGGATCTATCATGAAAGCCTTGTGCTTATTCTATAATACGTGTAATATCTGTTGTTGGTTTCGGATAACCTTTACTCTTAATATATGCTTTGGTTGCATCCACCATCTCTTGCGAAATCGAGTAGTTGTACTCTGCATAATCATTGAGGGCGATATCGCCTGTCCAGAAGAAGCCCCACTTATCGAAGAAGTCGGTAAGGTCTAGCTTTGCCACGTCGCAACAGATCTCTACAAATTCAAACTGATTTTTGATCGCGTCGTTACCGGTGCCGGCATCGGGGCGATTACGCATTTCCTCCATCACGTCGGCATAGAAATCAGGCTTGTTGTTTTGCGAGAAATAAAGCTGTAACTGCCAGAACGGAACCAAGCGGTCGAATACATCCGTGCCGTCAAGCAGCGACTTCTTCGGATTCGCCTCGATGATGTTCTTACGTGCCGAAGCATAATTCTTTTGGTTCTTGATACGGCTTTCGTTACCCATCATCGCACTAGTATAAAGCGAGAAGATATTATTACTTACTTCGGTCATACCACCCCACGTCATTTGTGGCGACATTTGCAATACGTGACCAACCTCATGGCTAAAGCCCCAGCAAGGGTCGCCCGAAATTACCACACTCGGATCGGCTACCATGCGCATGGTGCCCGCATCGCCCAGATACGCCACGCCGTCACCATCGCGAAACATATAATAATTGAAGTTTACACGCGCCAAGATTCTGTTCTTCGGAACTTTGTTGTACTTCACCAGTCCGTTCAATACATACATGTGATTCAGCATCGTATCGTAATTGCTGATCAGGTCTACCCCTTTGCCACGCGTATATTGGTTGAACCATTCTACCGGATACGCCACTTGAATGTGTTTTCCGCGCGCGTCCATTACGGGGCTTACGGCATTATCCAATAGTTTGTTCCAGTCGTCGTTGTTGTGCTTTGCAATATCGAAGTATCCGTTTACCTTACCGGTAGGGAAGTGCACCGCAATGCGTGGAGCCGCATCAGCGTTATCGTCAAAATAATCCACATATACATTGCCTCCTTTTTCCACTTGGATGATATTGACACCTTCGCTCAGTGGGATCTCTTGTTTGAATAGTCCCCAACCATCCGGGTCTTCGGTGGGTTTGATACCCTCGGCAGGTTTGCGCATCCAATTCGGAACAAGCAATCCGATTTGTTTGCCGTTGGTAGGGCCCACAATCACGGTATGCTCTCCGGCATCGAGATACATACCGGTAATATTTTCGTATCGGCTAAACCCGTCGCCGAATTTAAGGGTTTTACCTAAAGCGGCAGGCGAAGGATAAGCTTCGTAGCTGGTGCAGCGGTATTCGGTCTCATAACTGTTGTTGAGAAGCTTTTGGGCCACCTCTTTCATCAGCGGACTTTTAAAGTCGGCCAGCGTCGCAGCATCCACATTGTCTTTTAGTGCACCGCACGAAGCATCGGTAAAGTACTGCATGTCGCTCGAGATTGCTTCGCCGGGCGTAAGCGTTCGCGAACAACTCATAAGCATCATAAAGAGAGAAACTGTTAGCAATAATTGTTTCATGGATATATATTTAAAGTTAAATGTAAAAAATCGTATTAGACTGATTTTTGCAAAAGTAGTGCATTATATTTGTTTACTAAATAAACGCGAACAATAAATTATGAACATAACGCTTCCTGTCAAGAAAGAAACCGAGCAGCTGATCCGATTAGCGCTCCCTATTATCCTATCTTCTTTATTGCAAATGACCTACAACATCATCGACATGATCTGGGTGGGACATTTGGGAAGCGCCGAGATCGCCGCGGTAGGAACGGCGGGCTTTTATATCAAATTAGGCTGGGCCATATCGAGTGTCATTACGATGGGAGCGATGGTACTGGTATCGCACAATGTAGGATCTAACGATAAGCGGGCACTGCAAACCTATATATCCACTTCGGTCAATGCCATTATCGCAATGGGAGCCCTCTATTCCCTGGTGATGCTTTTCTTGCCGCAGTATCTGATCGGATTCTTCAAAATAGAGAGCATGCAGGTGAATACGCTAGCCGAGACTTATTTAAAGATCAGTTCGGTTTCGGTAATCTTGTCTTTTCTCAACCTGCTTTTCACCTCGATTCTCAATGCCCACGGTAAGACGAAACTCTCTTTTCGTTCGGTACTTTACGGCAACATTATCAATATCATTCTCGATCCGCTCTTTATCATTGTACTCGACGGAGGCGTAGCCGGTGCCGCATGGGCCACGGTGATCTCGCAACTGGGTTCGTCCGTTTACTTCTTTTACATCATCTACAAGCAAGATTTGATCAGCATCAAATGGTTGGATTTTAGTTGGATTTCCCTCGGCAAACTGATCAAGGTCGGTTCGTCCGTTGCCATACAACGCATCTTATTCACGCTGATTGCCATTGTAATCGGGCGCATCGTAGCGGGTTGGGGCACCGATGCCATCGCCGCGCAAAAGCTCGGACTTCAGGTCGAATCCATTTCGTTTTTGCTGATGGGCGGATTGATGCAATCTACCTCTATCATGACCGGGCAGAGCTTTGGTGCCAAGAAATATGCAGAAATCGAACAGATCTATCGTTCGGGGCTGAAAACCGCCGCGTGGATCGGCCTTGCTACCACGCTGATTTTTGTGATCTTTCCCGACCAACTCCTACTGATCTTTGTACGCGATCCGCAAACCATTGCCATGGGGCGTTCGTACCTGATTATAGTAGGCCTGTCGCAACTCTTTATGTGCTTGGAAATGCTTACCGCCGGAACCTACAACGGACAAGGGCTTACCAAATATCCGGCCACGGTAAGCGTGGTGTTTACTTCGCTGCGTATCCCGTTGGCATTATACCTGGGGCACGAAACCTCGCTCGGTATCGACGGCGTGTGGTGGAGTATTTCGATTACCAGTATGATGAAGGGCGTCGTTTTGTATTTCCTTTATCGCAAGCGCAACGCACAACTACACGAGTTGGCCGTGGCGCACAATCAACCGGAATAATAACCGCTAATCAATATAACAATGACAAATCCTGAACGAAACAAATACTTCAAACAATGGGAGCACCTGTTGCTCAAAGGTAAGTTTGGTCTTGAGAAAGAAAACGTACGCGTCAACGCAGACGGCACGTTGGCACTCTCTACACACCCCGACGTGTTTGGCGACAAAGGTCAGAACCCCTATATTACTACCGACTTTTCCGAAAGTCAGATCGAAATGATCACACCACCGCTACCCAGTGTGGCCGAGGCGCTTGGCTTTATGGAAACACTGCACGACGTGGTTACCGAGCACATCGGCGACGAATACCTGTGGCCGCAAAGCCTTCCGCCGCTTTTGCCCGATGAAAAAGAGATTCCCATTGCCCGCTATACCGAACAAGATAAAGAGCTGGAGATCTACCGCGAAACCATTGCCCGCATTTACGGCAAACACCGCCAACTGATCTCGGGCATCCATTTCAACTATTCGCTCCCTGAGGAGTTGCTCGAGGCGTTGTTGCAAACCGGCGCGTTTGGTAATACGATCAAAGAAGTGCGCGAACAAGTGTACCTGAAAATGGTGCGCAACTTTATGCGTTATCGCTGGATACTGGTTTGGCTCTACGGCGAGTCGCCGTTGGCCGAAGATAGCTTCGAAGTGGTTTCTTTAAAGACCGGAGAGAAGCAACCTATGAAGTGTGGCGTGAGCATCAGCCTTCGCACCGGACCGCTGGGCTACCGCAATAAAGAAGAGTTTGTGCTCGATTACTACAGCATCGAGGCGTATGAGCGCGAGATTGCCACGATTGTGGAAGAAGGTCGTCTCAACAGTACCAAAGAACTCTACTTGCCGTTGCGCATGAAGTTCTTGGAGAAAGATCACGGTGCGCCGTCGTATCTCGAAGTGCGACTGCTCGATCTGGATCCGTTTACCAAGTCGGGCGTATCTTCCCATGCCATCTACTTTTCGCACATGCTATTAATATATGCGTTGCTCAAAGAAGAAACCACCCGTTTCGATGCCGAAGAGCAATTCAAGGCAACGTGCAAGCAAGACAATGCTTCGTGCTACGGGCGTTGTTTGAAGCGTCGTTTCCCGTGCGAGGTTTCGGAGCATACAACCATTGCCGACGACGCGCGCGAACTGATCAACGATATGGTTTCGGTATTCGATGCATACGGTGTGTTGAAAAACGACTTGTATCGCAGCGAAATGGAGCATAATATCCAGTTGGCACAAGAACCCGAATCGCGCGACGGGGTAAAGCTTTTCAAGGCAATCAAGCAAGACGGATTTGTGGCTTTCCACATGAAGAAAGCCGAAGAGCACCGCCAACAAACCGCTCGCGAGGGATATCGCTTCTTTGGCCTCGAAGACATGGAGATGTCTACTCAGTTGCTACTCAAAGCGGCCTTGCTCAAAGGCGTTTGCTTCGAAATTGTAGACCGAAAGGAAAACTTCGTGCGCTTGTATAACCACGCGAAAGAAGAATATGTGATGCAGGCTACCAAGACGTCGCTCGATAACTACGTTTCGGTGTTGATGATGGAGAACAAGGTGGTTACGAAAAAGGTACTCGACAAAGCGGGCATACGTACGCCGCGTGGTCGCGAGTATTATTCGGCAGACGAAGCTTTGCTCGACTTCGAATACTTCCGAGGCAAAGCAATCGTGATCAAACCGAAGTCGACTAATTTTGGTTTGGGCATCTCCATCCTCAAAGTGAATGAAGACCGGGAAGACTTTGCTACCGGCTTGCAAATTGCTTTTGAGCACGACAATACCATCTTGATCGAAGCGTTTGTCGCGGGTCGCGAATTCCGATTCTTCTTAATAGATAACGAAGTGGTGGGTATCTTGCACCGTGTTCCGGCAAACGTAGTGGGCAACGGTGTGTTTACGATCGCCGAATTGATTGATCGCAAGAATGAAGATCCGTTGCGCGGCAAAGGCTATCGCACGCCGCTCGAGAAAATTCGTAAAGGTCGCGAAGAAGAGCTTTTCCTCAAGCAGCAAGGGCTTACCTTTGATAGCGTTCCGGGGATGAACGAAGTGGTTTATCTGCGCGAGAACTCCAACATCAGTACCGGCGGAGACAGCATCGACTTTACCGACGAGATTCATCCTTCGTACAAAGCAATCGCGGTGGAGGCGGCCAAAGCAATGCACGTGCGCATTACGGGTCTTGATATGATGATTCCCGACATTACGGCGCCGGCAGATGAAACAAATTACGCCATCATTGAAATGAACTTCAATCCCGCCATCCACATCCACTGCTATCCCTACAAAGGAATCAACAGACATCTGAATGACAAAATCCTTGCGGCACTAGGCTTTTAAGCCCATTAGCGCAAGGGAACTTCATACATGCGTTAAGCATTTTAGCAACGGGTGTATAGGCAACATAACAGCGGGCTATAGGAAACATAACAGCGGGTTTATAGACAGTTTTCATTTAAAGGAAAGTCTATAAGCCCGTTGCTTATTGTATATTTCCCTTTCTTGTGCTTGGCGTTCTTGTGAACCGTGAAAACAGTTGCGGCGTGCGAAAACCCCCTTTTTTACTCCGGATGCTCGCTTTTTCCGACAAAAAAGAATCTGACAGATTGCCGCCCGAAACGCCTGTTGTCGTAACACAATCCCTGCGGCCTTACCGACAACTTCAAAACGGCGTATCAAATCGATCACAACACTCCGCTTCGAACAACACCCTGCAAAACTCAACTCCGCCACAGTAGCGTGGAGGAGGAGGGAGGCGAGTAATCATACGGGCACAAGCCCCTCACGGCGTTGACGCGCAAAGTCTTTACCAATACCCTTTACGTTATGCATGAAAACGTTTTTCGTTTTCCTCGAAGACTGTTTTCACTCTTCGTTATGATTGCGTGCACTCTTCACTATGAATGAAAACACTCTTCGTGGTGACTGAAAATACTCTTCCTGAAGACTTTATTTAGTCTCCTCAAAAACCTAGTTTAGTCTTTCCGAGAAGTAAATGACCTTTTTTCAAGAACCAAACAAGCTTTTTTTGCAAACCAAGTGAGGTTTTTGCCCCAACCAAGCATGCTTTTTACTCAGATTCCCCATTTTTACAGTAAAGAGCTTTCATACTACGGATATAGCCGCCCACTCCTCGATACGAAAACCCTATTTTCCGAACCCGCAAAATCCACACATTTCTCCAATCTAGCGCACGAAATACCCGAAAATACCCTGAATTGCCCCTGTAAAAGCTATTCTGCGTTTTTATTAAAATTATGCTTAGTGTAAATGCTGATTAAATGTCTTTTGTACTAGGGTATTAAGTGCTTTATCTATATACTGGGAATAGATATAATAATTTGCTTTTGTTAAAAACACGAAGATATGTTAGTTTTGTTAGTTAAATATGTGCTTTATTTGAAAATATTTTACATTAAACTTGGCTGGGAATGTTTTTTTTTTTTTTACTTCGTTGCAAATAATATAAAAGACCTCTTTAAATTTCAATCTGAGACAATGAAAAAAGAATTAAAGGTATATAT
>X396_Morelets_crocodile__coassemble_177_pt1 | contig 10502 bp, 8 predicted proteins | sample X396_Morelets_crocodile__metabat2_low_PE_001 | metagenome-assembled genome bin X396_Morelets_crocodile | reverse complement strand
ACTCTCGACCCAATGATTAAGAGTCATTTGCTCTACCAGCTGAGCTACGGAGTCAACGTTTCGTTGTTCTTAACGGGCACAAAGGTATAGTTTCTTTTTGAAGAAAAAAGAGAAAATTGAAGTTTTTATTCAAAAAAATATACGTCGGACGGATGTGTTCGTTTTAACGTGATGATATTTACATCCTTACCTACTCGAATTCCTTCTCTAAATAAACGGATATCTATCGTCTTAAATGCCAACTCCGGATGGTTGTTGTCGCGACTGAGGTGGCACAACCATATATTATGAAGATTGACGTGATAGATCTTCGCAAGGAAGTCTGCCGTTTCGCGATTGCTTAAATGCCCGGTCGGACTGGTTATTCTTTCTTTTAAGAATGCAGGGTATGTGCCAAACTGCAACATCTCTTCGTCGTAATTGGCTTCAATTACCAAGTGGTTTGCTTTGCGTGCATACTTGATAATGGTATCGGTTATGCAACCGATATCTGTAGCCAATGTGAACTTCTGATTTCCAAATTCAATAAAATATCCAACATTGTCGGTACTGTCGTGTGGTACATCAAAGGCCGTAATGGTAAAGTCTTTGATGAAAAAGGGCACGTCCTTCTCGATGATACGACGCGACATATATAGCGTTTCTTCTACATATCTGCTTCGGTCAATGCCAGAGTGTACTTTCTCGGTCGTATAAACCGGTATACTGTGTTTCTCGCCTAAGCAACCAACAGTCTTAATGTGATCGGCATGGTCGTGTGTAACTAGTATGCCGATTATTTTGTCTAAATCTATATTGCGTTCTTTCAGAACTTTCTTGATGGTTCTGATACCAACACCTGCATCGATGAGTATACCATACTCTTCGCTTCCGAGGAAGTAGCAATTGCCGCTACTGCCGCTGGCCAAACTAAAGAAGCACGTTTTCATAACATGAAGAATCTTAATTTCAGAATTAATTTGCGAGGCTTAGTGTTGCACTCGATTTGAGAAGTCTGATGGGATAGTAACCTCGCCAATCAGCGAACAACTCATATGTTCTTTTACTTCTTCAGGGGATAGGCCGTGACCAAATAGAAACATTAATTTGGCAACTGCGCTTTCTGTTGTAGAGTCGAAACCGCTTACTACACCTGCTTCTAGTAGCTTGTGTCCGGTTTCATAACGATCCATCTCTACGGTTCCTGCCGAGCATTGTGAAATGTTTACGATAACAATACCTTTTGCTACAGCATCGCTTAGCATTTTTAGGAACCACTCTTTGGTAGGAGCATTACCACTACCGTAGGTTTCCATTACTACCCCCTTGAGGTTTGGAATGTTTAGTATCGCTTCAATTACATCAGGAGATATTCCCGGGAATAACTTCAAAATGACAACATTCTGATCCATTAGGTAGTGCGGCTTAAGCGGCTTTCGTGAGGCCGGCTGGTAAACTAATCCGGTTTCGTATTTGATATGGATTCCCGCACGTGCCATGGCCGGATAGTTGAATGAACGGAAAGCGTTGAAATGCTCTGCATTGATTTTGGTTGTACGATTACCACGCATCAGGTGATTCTCGAAGAAAATACAAACTTCAGGTATAATCGGATGTCCGTTTTCTTTTGCAGCGGCAATCTCAGTAGCCGTGATCAAATTTTCTTTTCCATCTGTTCGCAACATGCCAATAGGCAACTGTGAGCCGGTAAGAATTACAGGCTTGTTGAGGTTTTCAAGCATGAAGCTGAGAGCAGATGCTGTATAAGCCATCGTATCGGTTCCGTGAAGAATCACAAAACCATCATACTTACTATAATTATCGTTAATGATTTCTACCATGCGAGCCCAAGCACCGGGTTCTATCTCTGCCGAATCTGTTGGCGGGTCAAACTGTATCGATGCCACGTTGTAGCCAAGCTTTTTCAATTCGGGCATATTGTCACGCAAATGTTGGAAATTGAATGGTTCCAGTACGCCTGTTTCTGGATTTTCTATCATTCCGATAGTTCCACCTGTGTAAATTAAAAGAACCGATGCTTTTTCTGATAGAGTTTTCATCTTGTTTGGCTTATAGAGTGATAAATTGATAGGACAAATATATCAAAAAAATCAACTTTTCTCAAGATTATCTCCCTCTTCTTCGCCTTTAAATGCCGGAATACTGATGTGGTATTTTACAGCAATGATGCGAATGCCAATAGTGCCGGCAGCAGAAAGACATTGAGTAAGGGTTTCTTCAAGGCCAAGAAGAAGCCCGAAGTAATAAACGAGTCCGCCGAAAACACATGCCATTGCGTACACGTCTTTTCTGAATACAAGCGGAATCTCATTGATAAGTATATCACGCATGATACCTCCGGCAGCTCCGGTAAATGTACCCATAATGATAGCTACCCACATTGGGAAACCATACGCAAGCGTCTTTTCAATCCCAACTACTACAAACAATGCCAATCCGATGGTATCGAACGTAAAGAAGGTGTTGTTTTGTTTGATCAATAGCTTACCAAAGAAAATTACATAAAGAAGAGAGAAGCCGGTCCAGATGATGTATGAGGGTTGCGTCATCCAAAAAGGAGTTGCACCCAGACAAATGTCTCTTAATGTTCCACCACCTACAGCAGTGATTAAGCCCACTACATAGGCGCCAAACCAATCAAACTTCTTAGCAGAAGCAAGTCTAATACCACTGATTGCAAAAGCAATCGTACCAATAATGTCAAGAATATTAATAAAGCTAAACATAGTTCAAAATTTGGGCGCAAAAATAATGGAATAATTTCTTTGCAGCTAGTTTAGCTTGAATTATTTATCTTTGTAGCTTAAAATATATTTGAATGTACTCGAAAGAAGAACTAAAGAATTTAAAGATAGAATTTTGGGAAGGTTTTGACAATTACTGTCGAACGCAATCGTACCTGCAAGGAAGAGATAAGATGTGGGTATTGTATGATACTAAAGTTAAGAATGTTGAGTTGAAGTTTGATGCAACCCGTGATGGGGCTTCTGTTATATTAGAGATATGTCATCGCAGCGACGATGCACGTCTTGAAATGTTTGAACGTATTTCGTGGCACAAAGCAACGTTAGAGCAAGATTTAGAGGATGAATTAATATGGGATTTAACTTATACGCGTGATACGGGTAAACAAGTTTGTCGTATTTATTGCTTTTGCGAAGGATTAGATATACATCGTAGAGCCCATTGGGATGGATTCTATGAATATATGGCACGCAAGATGTTTTTATTGGAACGCAATTTTATGGAAATAAGAGATTATTTGCAAGATTAATTCCAATTAAACAAAACTTCTTCTTTTCGCTTTAATATATAAGTAGCTGTTATTACTTCTTGCAAACCTAAAAATAGCTGCTTTATATTGAAGATGAAACACCTGCTTTTTATAGGGGTAATGCTGTTGTTTTTATTAAATAACCAAAGAACTTTCGCTCAGCGTTATCCTGAAGTACATAAAATTCATTTTAATTCAGACTCAGTAACTGTGCTGCATAAACGACCTTGGCGAGCAGCAAGTGAAGTTGTTGGTCTTAATATCGGAGTCTGGGCCTTTGATCGCTATGCATTGAAAGGTGATTATGCATATATTAATTGGAGTACCATTAAACGTAACTTCAAAACTGGACCATTGTGGGATAACGATAAGTTTTCATCCAATCTTTTTGCGCATCCTTTTCATGGATCTCTTTATTTTAACTCAGCACGTTCGAATGGATTAAACTTTTGGCAGTCGATGCCATATGCAATTGGCGGAAGTTTGATGTGGGAGTTCTTTATGGAGTGTGAGTATCCGTCGACGAATGACTTACTTGCGACTTCATTTGGCGGTATGGCAATTGGAGAGGTTACCTATCGCATAACAGATTTATTGATTGATAATCGTACTACAGGTATAAATAGGGTAGGGCGTGAAGCTTTAGCTGCAATTATAGCTCCTACACGTTTTTTCAATCGATTGATTGCCGGAGATGTTTGGCGGCATTCTCGGGTGAGTGGAAAAACAATTGATCCACCCCCTATTAATTTTGTAGCATCGGTTGGAGGACGCTTCTTGTCGCAAGAAGATGCATATAATGATGGAGGATATGGCGTGACAATGTCTTTTCGTCTTGATTATGGAGATGCTTTCTTTGAGGATGAGAAGGATCCATACGAATGGTTTCAGTTTCGCACGATTCTAAACTTCGCATCCAATCAACCTATAATAGGAACAGTTAATGCAGTAGGTGTATTGCGTGGATGGAATGTATATGCAAAGAATAACCATTATATTATCTTGGTTTGTTTCAGCACTTCGATTATTATGACTCTCAAATAACTTCTAAAACCGCTAAAATAGCACCTTATAAACTAGCAGAGGCTGTAGCTTTTGGCGGCGGTATGATTTATCAATCACCGATCAACCGTTATGGGTGGCAGTTCTCAACAGAAGTATTTGCAAATGCCGTTTTATTGGGCGCAAGTATTGCAGATTATTATCATGTAGATGAAAGAGACTATAATCTTGGTAGTGGGTTTAGTGATAAACGCTATCTTACTGCAAACTATCAGCAGCGGTTTTCGGCAACGTTTATGTTTGAGAATTATCAGCTTTACACATGGAAGGGATATCCTCGTGACATTGATTGGGAAACTGTCAATGTAAAGAAGTTGAATGCTCAAGGAGACTTAGGGAATACAAGGTTGTCTATTATCGGAATGCGATTCGTTTACTTTTTCAATGATAAATTAAATCTAGGACTCCTTTATCGTAACTTTAGGCGGAAGTCAGATTATAAATATCATGAAGATGTAAACTATAATACATTTGATACAAACCTATCTCTTGGGTATTCTTTTTAAGATGCTTAAACTACTTGTGCTTGTGTGTAAAATATGTTTATGTATAGGATAAGATTCTCTTCTAATCATTTGTTTGGCTATCTCTTTTTGAGTTGTTGTGGTACTTTTTGATTTGTATTTGATGGATTAATAAGATTTTATTATTGTTACTAAATATGTAATTTTTAAAAGTGTTATAGAATCCTGCTTTCTTTGTATACCTTTTATAAATGTTGTTGAAATTAAAACGGTATAAATGAGAAAAATCACGCTGTTAATCCTCTGCTTTATCTGGATCATAGATCTAATGGCGCAGAACACGTCTCCAAAGAAAGTTGGAGACGATTATGTAACATTATATACAAAAAGTACAGTAAAAGATACAACAGATACAGTCGTTAAAAAGAAGAATTTCTTTGGGAAGATCTACGATTACTTTCAGTCGTCGAATGAAGACAAGACACTGACAAAGAAATTTGACTGGAGTATTATCGGAGGGCCACATTATTCGAGCGATATAAAGCTTGGATTGGGATTGGTAGCAGCCGGATTGTATCGAGTTGATCGTGATGATCTTTCGATACCACCTTCTAATGTTTCACTGTTTGGTGATGTAACAACAACCGGATTCTATATGTTAGGTATCCGCGGAAATACATTTTTTAAAGGAGCAAAATACCGTCTCGACTATACATCTTATTTCTATTCAATGCCTGCAAAGTATTGGGGTATTGGGTATGAGCATGGAGCAGCTCGGGATAGTTTCACGACATACGATAGAGATCAAAGTCAGATTAAGGTCGATTTCTTATATCGTGTATTCAAAGATGCATATTTAGGAGCAACTGCCGGCTTTAACTATGTGGCCGGGAAAAAGTTTGAGAAGCCTGAATACCTAAACGGTGAAACGGATAGTTACATCAGTTCTTCTCTCGGTTTGATCTTGATGTATGACTCACGTGATATCATTACCAATGCCTATGAAGGGTGGTATTTACGTTTTGAGCAAAACTTCTTTCCCTCTTTTATGGGCAATAAAAAGGCCTTTTCTCGCTCTGCATTTTTTGCCAATCATTACAACGAGCTCTGGAAAGGAGCCGTGTTGGCAAGTGAAGTACATGGAGAGTTTAATTATGGAGATGTGCCCTGGACACAAGTTGCTATGTTGGGCAATTCGTATCGTATGCGCGGATATTATGAAGGTCAATATCGCGACCGCAACATTTTAGAAGCACAAATAGAATTACGTCAAAAGATTTGGCGCCGCAATGGTATCGCCGTGTGGGTGGGAGCAGGAAATGTGTTCCATTCATTCAATCGATTTAAATGGAGTCATACACTGCCCAATTATGGTGTTGGTTACCGATGGGAGTTTAAGAAACGGATGAATGTACGTCTTGATCTTGGCTTTGGAAAAAAAGAAACAGGTTTTATATTTAGCATAAATGAAGCTTTTTGATTATTTAAAACAATTACTCGAGAACCCGAAGACGTTGTTCTTCTACTCGCTTTTCAGTTTGATGTTGCCATCATTCTTTCTATTCTGTACCGAAACAATGACGTTGCCGGTACGAATTGCTTTTATTCTGATTCCATTATCGCTTTATGCAATCGTATATAGTGTGTTTCGAAAGATTGGAGTATTGACATTGGCAATGCTACCATTTATGGTATTAGGAGCATTTCAGTTAGTTTTGCTTTATTTGTTTGGAGAATCTATCATTGCGGTAGATATGTTTTTAAATCTCTTCACAACAAATGCATCGGAAGCAGGAGAGTTATTGGCCAATCTTTGGCCGGCAGTTGTCTTTGTGTGTGTGGTATATATCCCAATGATTGCTTTGGGGGTCGTAGGAGTTGTTAAGCATCTTTCTCTATCGGTTCGCTTTAGGAAAATGATATTCGGTTGTGGATTTGTAGCATTATTAGCCGGTCTCGGCTCTGCTCAGTTCGCAAAAGAGTTTTCACCAAAGCTAGACATCTATCCAATCAATGTGTTGTATAATATCTATTTCACGAAAGTAAAATGGCAGAGAAGTCTCAATTATCCTCAAACCTCAGAGGGGTTTGAGTTTCAGGCAAAAAGAACAAAAAAAGTAGGAGAGCGTGAGGTTTACTTTTTGATTATAGGGGAAGCCTCGAGAACGACCAACTGGAGTATGTTTGGTTACGATCGCGATACCAATCCACGTCTTTCTCAAATGCCAAACCTGGTAAAGTTCCGCGATGCAATCACGCAGGCAAACGTGACGCACAAGAGTGTGCCAATGATTTTGTCAGATGCATCTGCTACCAATCACAATGCCCTTTATAAGCATAAAAGTGTGATCAAAGCTTTTTCGGAAGCTGGTTTTAAAACGGCATTTATTTCGAATCAAGTTCCGAACCGCTCTTTCATTGATTATTTCTCTGGTCAGGCCGATACACTTATTACGATGTTGGCCGATGCGCAAATAACGTCGGATAGTAAACCCGACGGTGTTTTACTGCCGGTAGTCGATAGTTTGTTGAAGTCAACAACAGAGGATATGTTTATTGTTTTGCATACGTACGGTTCACACTACGATTATCGCTATCGCTATCCTGCCGATTCAGCGTATTGGACGCCCGACTATGTGCCAACGATCTCGTATAAATACAAAGAGGAACTGGTAAATTCGTATGACAATAGTGTGCGATATACCGATTATTTCTTGTCGCAATTGATGAACGAAATCAATAAGAACTCTACGTATTCGGCATTACTATACATTTCCGATCACGGGGAGGATTTAATGGACGACGATAGAAAGCTATTCTTACATGCGTCTCCTAAAACCACCTACTATCAATTGCATGTGCCGTGTTTGGTGTGGTTTTCGGAAGATTATATGAGGACAAATCCAACGACGATGCAAGAGGCTGTGAAAAATGAAAACAAGCCGGTGAGTACGAATATGGTATTTCATACGTTGCTCGATATGGCAAATATCGAGACATCTTATAAGGATACCACTTACTCTATTATAAGCGACGGATTCAAAGTGCACCCTCGTTACTATCTCAACGACCATGATAAGGCGATTGAGATCAATGATCTCGGATTGAAGCGTGAAGACGTTTTGATGTTTGAGAAGATGCAAATGCAATACTAAGCTGTATCTATAAAAAAGCATTCCCCATTCATTTCCTTTGCAGGTCGTGAATGGGGAATTTTTTTTGCTTAGGATTATTTTGAGAAGAAACAGAGTCGATTAGTTTTTACGCTCTATTTCGTTCAGATTTTCCATTTTCTTCTTTTCAAGGAAGCCATAAATATCCTCAAGGTGTTCAGTTACCTTTTTATTGCCAAACTCATATACTTTGTTTACAAGTCCGTCGAGGAAGTCACGGTCGTGCGAAACAAGGATCAGCGTACCATCGTAGTCTTTCAATGCACTCTTCAAGATATCTTTCGTTTTCATATCAAGGTGGTTGGTAGGCTCATCGAGAATAAGCAAGTTGACCGGTTCAAGCAAAAGTTTGATCATAGCCAAACGCGTACGTTCACCACCGGAAAGTACCTTCACCTTCTTGGTCGAGTTTTCGCCGCCAAACATAAACGCGCCCAACAGGTCTTTAATCTTATTACGGATATCCCCTTTCGCAACATCGTCGATTGTTTGGAACACGGTAAGTTCTTCGTCAAGAAGCGAGGCTTGGTTCTGTGCAAAATAACCAATCATTACATTGTGGCCCAACGTAAGTGTACCACTGTAATCGATTTCACCCATAAGACATTTTACAAGAGTCGATTTACCTTCACCGTTTCGTCCTACAAAAGCAATTTTCTCTCCACGTTCGATCGTGAAGTTTGCATTGTCGAATACATTGAATCCATCGTATGATTTACCCAAGCTTTCGGCGATAACCGGATAATTACCCGAGCGAGGAGAAGGCGGAAACTTAAGGCGAAGAGCCGAAGTATCCTCTTCGTCTACCTCTAGGATATCAAGCTTTTCAAGCATTTTCACGCGAGATTGCACTTGTAATGTCTTCGAGTAAGTACCCTTGAAGCGTTCGATAAACTCTTTCGTCTCTGCAATCATCTTTTGTTGTTCCTCAAAAGCCTTTTGCTGTTGTTCGCGACGTTCTTTACGAAGCTCCAGATATTTAGAATAGTTTACTTTATAGTCATAGATACGTCCCATTGTCACTTCGATGGTACGTGTAGTGATGTTGTCTACAAAAGCACGGTCGTGCGAGATCACAATAACAGCCTTTCCGTTTGAAACCAAGAAATCTTCGAGCCATTGGATAGACTCGATGTCAAGGTGATTGGTAGGCTCATCGAGAAGCAGTACGTCAGGTTTCTTCAACAACAACTTGGCCAATTCGATACGCATACGCCATCCTCCACTGAAATCGGCTGTAGGACGATCCAAGTCTTCGCGGCTAAAACCAAGTCCTAACAAGATCTTTTCTACATCTTCTTGGTAGTTGGTCATGTCAATGGTATAGAACTTCTCGCTCAAAGTCGATACACGCTCGATTAGTTCGTAATAACTATCCGATTCATAGTCGGTACGTGTGCTGAGTTCGTTGTTGAGTGTTTCAATCTCGGCCTCCATTTCGAACAAATGAGCAAACGCCTGTGATGCTTCTTCGCGCACGGTACGTTCGTTTTCAGTCATCAAATGTTGAGGAAGATAAGCAATGACGGTATCTTTGGGAGCAGATACACGTCCGCGAGAAGGCTCACGTACTCCGGCAAGGATCTTCAATAGGGTTGATTTACCGGCACCGTTTTTACCCATTAAGGCGATACGGTCTTTTTCATTTACAACAAAGGAAATATTTTCAAAGAGGGTAGTTCCTCCGAATTCTACTGTTAATGCGTCTACTGATATCATTTATTAAGCTTTTCAAGTACAAAGCTACAGCTAAAAAGCCGTCTACGCAATAGTTTAGAGCGCTTTAGATACTGTTTTGATTTTCTCTCAATTATTTGCAGATGGCAAACAAGGCAGGAGCGCAAATGATGTTGTAAAGCACAAATGTTGTGCAACACTAACTTCGCTTGTGTCGGTGCCGAGGTTTTGTTATAGTTTTGGGCATAATAATAAATCAGGTAATAGAGTAAAGATGAAAAACTACATGGTGGGTCTAGGCGAAATCCTTTGGGATGTATTTCCGACAGGGAAGGTTTTGGGAGGAGCGCCGGCCAATTTTGCTTATCATGCAATGCAGCAAGGAATGAATTCGATTGTAATAAGCGCAATCGGTCGTGATATGTTGGGACATGAGATACGTGAAAGTCTGAATCGAAAGAGACAGAATTTTATGTTGGTCGATACGGACTTTCCAACCGGAACAGTACAAGTGTCGGTAAGTGAAACAGGTATTCCTACTTATGACATACGCGAAAACGTAGCTTGGGATCACATTCCGCTTACGGCTGCTATTAAAGATATCGCCCGAATCACCAGTGCGGTTTGTTTCGGATCTTTAGCGCAACGGGGCGAAGAGTCGCGCAGTACCATTCGCGAGTTTCTTAGTCTTGTACCCGATCATGCAATGAAGATATTTGATATCAACCTTCGTTTGCATTATTACACTGAGGAGATTATAATAGAATCGTTGCAGCAAGCAACTATCTTGAAAATAAACGACGAAGAATTAGCGGTAGTAGCTCCGATGTTGCAATTGCAAGGAGACGATAC
>X396_Morelets_crocodile__coassemble_176_pt1 | contig 10583 bp, 7 predicted proteins | sample X396_Morelets_crocodile__metabat2_low_PE_001 | metagenome-assembled genome bin X396_Morelets_crocodile | reverse complement strand
GCATATAATAATTCGGAAGAGTTTAGAAGGATTGTCGATGCGTGTTGGGATGGTGTGAAACGATTTGCCAAAGTGATCTGGGATAATCTGGTCATTGCTTTTGAAAAAGTAAAAAGTGTGATTACAAGTGTATGGAATACGCTTGTAGACTTTTTTGGCGGGGCAAAAAAAGCAGAAGAGGCAACAACGGAGTTGTCCGGGGCGCAAGATGATTTGGCAGTATCTACTACCGATGCGGCAAATGCGGCTGATAAACAAGCAGAAGCTGAAGCTCGGTCGAAAGCGGCTATGGAGGCAAAACTGCAAACCATTGGCGGCCTTGAAGAGAAAATTAAGGAGCTTGAAAAGGCTCAAAAGACAGCATCTGACGCAGAGGCATTGAATATTCAGTCGCAAATCAATAAATACGAATCCCTGTTAAATACCAAAAAGCGGGCATTGGCCGGTGTAGGGATGGAAGCTCCGGATAAGATCAAAGGTGGTAGTTTCGGTATTTCTGCTCCGGATGCGGCTGTAGTTCCTCTCAAGTTTGACTATAGCGGAGTGAAAGAGGCTCAAAAAGCAATCGTTTCATTTAACGAGTCAATATGGGGGTCGGAAAGTATCATTGGTGATTGGGCTGATAATGCAGGTCGTAACGTTCAAAAGTTGACCGGTATTTTCAAAGAGTATTCCAATATGCTACAAGACGATACCGTGACCGGAGTAAAGAAAACAGCTGCCGAAATTCACATGATGGGCGCGGCAATGGATACCATGAGCGGAATGGTTGGCGGTGCTGCCGGCAGTTGGATTGCCTATGGCGCAAATGTGATGAGCGCGATATCTGCCGCAATACCGGCTTTGATGGCTTTGATGAGTACAACGGTCGCAAATACGGCTGTTACTGCTGCCGATACTTCTGCCAATGTCGCTAATGCGGCATCGAAAGCAGTGGCGGCGAATGCCGGACTTGGTCCGTGGGGTTGGGTTGCAGGCGTTGCAGCGGTGGGCGGTATAGTCGCGGCAATGATGTCTATCCCGAAATTTGCTGACGGCGGTATTATCTCAGGGCCAACAGTTGGTTTGATGGGTGAGTATCCGGGTGCGGCAAACAACCCCGAAGTAGTAGCTCCTCTCAACAAGCTGAAAAGCTTAATCCAGCCAACAGGGTTTGGTGACGGTGAGGTGATCTTTAGAATCGAAGGTGATGCTTTGGTTGGTATTTATAATAAGCGTAATAATAAAAACAGACGAGTAAGATGATGCAGCTACGATATAAATCAATTACAAAAACAAACAAAGAGGAGACGGTAGAGCTTCGGATTTATCAAAAATCCGAAACGCCATTTTCGGTTCAGGAAATTTCAATTACAAATCTCGAGTTTGAATGGAACGATGTTGATAAGCTTGAGCCGGTAATGTCATCTAGTGCGACGCTTACCGTAATTAGTGATACAGACAGGCGCTTTGTTGATTTGTATACCATTGAGGCAGGGTCGGTACGCATGGATGTGTATCTGGAGAGTCAGCTTTATTGGTCGGGGTCCCTTGATCCGGAACTTTATGAAGAACCGTTTTCGTACAAGGACGGATACGATGTTACGCTGACTTTTACGGACTTTGCCATTCTAGACAGGATCAAGTATGATCAAACCGGGTTTGTTTCGTTTGCTAATATCGTTAGTATGTGTCTTGAAAGATCCGGAATACAATACGGGGATATTCGTAAATACATATCGACAACGCTTCCGGGTGTTACGGCAACGACCATTTACGAGGACACCTCCTATTTGTCGGATAATTTTTACGATGAAGACGGCGAACCGATGACATTGCGAGAGGTGCTTGATGAATTGCTTCGAGTGTACTCTTTGCGTTTGCTTCAAAAGAGAGGCTCTATCTGGATCTATGATTTAAATGCTCTTAAAAAGTCGTTTAAAAGCAAACAGCTTGTTTGGGATAGTGATGATGCGGTACTTGGTGTAGATAAGGTTTACAATAATATCCGCATCTCTTTTTCTCCTTATCAAAATACCGAGTTAGTGAAGGTTGATGTTGACAAAGATAAAATACCGTCAGATGCAATATATGTTGTCTATACGGATAATGAATATCAACTGTATGGTTTTGATATGCCGTATAGTTTTAACGGAGATCCGGTATTGAAGCTTGGTCCCGGACTGAAATATTTTAAAATTAACTCAGTGTATTCGGGCAGTGATTGTACAGGTGTCATTCATACGCTGCATACTTATTTCAATGGAAGCTTCACCCCTGCCGTATTGAATCCTACAGAAGAAATAGGAGGATCGGCATTTAAGGTGAATAAGCGTGCATTTGTGAGTCAGGCGCACATTGATAATGTCTCAAACATGCAAATACGCATCAAGCTTGACTTGCTATTTGATGTGCGGTACAACCCATTTGAAAGCGCGGAAAGAGCAAATGAAAAAGGTGCTTACGGAAGGTTGGAAGAGCGCGTGAAAATTATCTACGTACCGATCAAGCTGACACTTCGCGATGATGCGGGTAAGGCCATTTGTCATTGGGATAATTCGGGAATGAAGAGCAGTCGCGAGTTTACACAAACGCCTGAGCGTTGCAAATGGGTTGACGGTGAAGCTTCGTGGGGTAGCGCATTTCTTTGCTATTATCAATACGACAGGGATAAAAACAAAGGCGTAGGCGGATGGCAGACCAACAAGCCATGTATTGGTTGGTATCTTGATCCGTTACCCTTGTCGATGGAAAAGCTTGGGAATGGTGAGTTTATCAGATTGCCTCAGCGCACCGGCTGGCTGGATATGGAAGTCGGCACCGGTACACCTTATCGTGATGCGTATCCTTTGCATCGTGCTATTATGCATGAGGTACGTTGGGTTATGTACAAAGAGCCGGAAGTGAAGCTTGTAACAAAGCTGAATAAAGATGTTGAACTAAAAGGGCTTGAGTACAACGCATGGATAAATAAAAATGCGAAAGAAGAATTGTCCATAGATACAGTTATCGGAACATTGCCGAAGTCCTCGCCTGTTGGTAAAGGACAAATTTTTGCGAGTGACGATATGAGGGTTGTGTCTCAATTTGAAAGAGCCGGGCGTGTTGATCTTTTGGAGAAGCTTAAAATTGGGTCTGTATGGTCTAACTACGCCCATCGGAATAATACGTTATCCGGAACATGTGAGATACTACATGATTTTTCAACTTACACAGATGAAAATGAGCCGGGAGACTATGTGCTATTAAGAGATAGGCAAAACATACACGACTGTACAAGTGAGATAACAATGGTAACTTTTGAGGAGGACGTTTATGAGGTCATTGAATACAATTAATGGGACTGTACAACTACGAACAATTACCGATGCGGCAAGATCTAAAAGATTAAGAGATGCAGGTGTTGCAACATCGGGTGGTAGTTCCGGAGGAAGCTTTATTCCCGGCTCGCACTTGCATAGCATCGACGACGTGGTTCAGTTAAAAACTGAACTGGAAAAGAGGTTCTTGAAATCGGACGTGCTTGCATCAACAGACACTGAAACGGTCGTATCTGAAGAAAATGTTTACTCTGCTCTACGTGCACAAAAAGAGGATGAGAAGCGTTTGCTGAAAGATACTTTTGACGCTCTATTTCGTTACGATGCGACTCTTGACTGTCTATTTGTGTCAAAGCCAATTGCTGTGCAGGGTGGTGTCACAATGTTTGCTGATGCTGGCACCCTTGATCTGCCTTCTATTTACGACGGTATCCCTTTGGGCGATGGCTTGGAATGGCGTAATGGTCAAATTGTCGTAACGGTGAATGGCGGCTTAGACGAGGCAGCATTGGGGAGTTATCTAACTACTCATAAATACGCAACACAAACTTGGGTAACTAGTCAGCTGTCAAGTTTACACACGCACAGTAACAAGAGTGTGTTGGATGCAATCACAACAGGTAAAGTAAGTGGTTGGGATAGTGCATATAGCCATATAAGCGATACGACAAAGCATATTACAGCCAGTGAACGTGTTAATTGGAACACGGCTTTCGGTTGGGGAAATCATGCTAGTGTTGGTTATGCTTTAAACTCGGCACTATCTAGTCACGTTAGCGATGCTATTAAACACATAACTACAGCGGAAAGAAATACCTGGAATGCGAAAGAGCCTGCACTTGGTACACCTTCAATCAATGGATATTTACTTTCATCGACAACAGCAGGAGTGCGTAGTTGGGTGAAACCTTACGAGTTAACAAAGGAAGATGTTGTTAGGGTGCTCAAAGATGCAGATGGGTGTATTCGTCTGGATGCACACATGTTGCTTTCGGGTGGGTTGTCTATGCTATCAAGCCTAGGTGTTGATGTGCCGTCTATCTTTGACAATGCTCCTATTGCTACGTCAACCTCAAAAGGTATGCTCGACAACTCTATTTTGGGTACTGGGATTTCTTGGGTGGGCGGTAAGCTTACTGCTACCGCTACAGCTGGTACATTTGACCATGCCTCGCTCAATAATAGGAATGCCGCAGATCAGCACGTGATAGCCTCAATTACAGGGCTACAGAGTGTATTAGATGGGAAGCTGTCAACAACAGGCACAGCTGCATGGGCACAAGGAGCTCATGTTGTATCAGGGGTTTACACAAGTAATGGTGGGCACCAAGAACCGAGTTATGTCGGTCGAGAAAGAGTACGGTTCAATATGATGAATACCGACACGCTTGGAAATGTTCATTATAAAAACTGGCTACTAATGGATTGCTATGGTGGTGATGATGTTGGTGGTGCAACTGCATTAGGAATAGATAGACAATCATTAGGTCTATATATAATGCGAAGCAATGCAGATAGAACTACTTGGAATGAAAAAGCTGCTCTATATGGAACTCATAATGCGAATAGAAATGATACCGATTGGAATGCAAGAATACTCTACTTGTCTGCAAATGGTATAGATTCAAGTATAGGCAGTTTAAATGGCGGACATTTACATTATCATACAACGGCTGAATCTCATTGGTTTAGCACTAATATTAGAGTAGCAGGACAAATATACGCAGGTGCAAATTATGCTGATTTAGTATGGAATACAGGGAATGATTCAACAATATTAAGATATAGGGATGTAGGAAGTAATGCTAATGATATTCATAACAATATACAATATTTGTATAGTGATTCTCAAGGTGGATATCCTAGTTTTTACGGTGTAGGTGTAACATTTAGTCAAACTAGTAATTTACAGTTGCATTCTGCTTATAATAGTTCTCAAATGGCTATACGTACTCGTAATCACGAGACAGGAGCTTGGAATGGTTGGAGTATTTTATATAATAGTATTAATTCAAATAATGATGCAACTGACTGGAATGCTAAGGTTATGTATGCTAAAACGCATCAAATAAGCAATAGTGGAATTAATTCATACTTTGGCGGATTCGGCACTGATACATATTTATGGACTGAATCAAATCACGATTTGAAATTTGGAACAAATAATATTGAGAGATTAAGAATAACAAAAGATGGATTAATAGGCATTAATTGTTCACATTCACCTGCAATAACTTTGGCAATTGGAGATAATGATACTGGATTTAGCTGGCTAGGAGATGGAACATTACAAGGCAAAGCAAATGGTATTGCTACATTCGCTTGGACGGGAAGCATTTTTGAGGTCTATAAACCTTTAAAGGCGGTAAATCCATTAAGCTATAATAATGATACGCCAATCTCCTCAATGTCAGCAGCTTTTGTATATAACGACGTACATAGTGAGGTTGAACAGTTTTCGCCAATATTAAAAGGAGCAAATGTTATTGCTAATACTGGTTACTGGCAAAACTACGCATTAGGAATATATAGAAACGGGTATAATTTTGGCGGTTTTCAAATTAAACTTTCTCAAAATGATGCTTCAACGGCAACCGTTGTATATGATTTTCATTCGAATGGATGGGCGTATATACCAAATATTCACGTATATGGAAGCATTAATACTGAAAACGAATTAAGAAGCGGAAGTAAAGCCTTTATAGATTATAAAAAAACTGGAGGGAATCCATCTATCTCTCTGGCTATTGGCGATAGCGATACAGGGTTTGATTGGGAGTCAGACGGTATTATGCAAGGCAAAGCAAATGGAGTATATACTTGGGGTTGGAGCCCATCACACTTGTGGACCACGGGAGGAAAACATTTAGTAGTAGGATCTGGTGGTGACGCTGAATTAAAAACAAGGCACGTAAGTGGTAAACATTGGCAGGACGATTCAGATCATGAACTTTTTTTGAATTGGCGCACCCAACATACAGTTAACGTCGGAGGCGTTATCACTGCCGGCGGTAACACCTCTGGCAATAACGGATCAGCTCAATTAGGTTCTTCTTGGCGGAACTGGAACGGGTTTAGATACCCGTTGATAAGAAGCTCACACGCAGATGGTTTTATGATGCATTACAACCCTCATATTTGCTATGCTGAACAAGGAAGATATGACTACTGGGGAGCTACATTCGGTTCAATAATAAGATTCGAATGTCCAGTTCTCAATGGTCAATACGATATTGGTGTTCTTAGCCGATATGACAATTCAGCATACACAATAGCAGCACCAAGTGGACATACTTGGAGATTCTTTAACGATGGAACCGCCCAAGTTAATAATCACATTTATTTGAATCACAGATGGGATGCAGGAAACACCGGTGCCGCATTAAATGATTGGTGCTCTACCAAAGAGATTCGCCTGTATGGCTATCGCGACGTGGCAACAGGTATTAGTGCAAAAGTTGTATTGGGTAATACAAATAAGTATGGCTCAGGTGCATTGTCACAAGGAGGGAGAATCGCTTTATGTTGTGGAATGCTGAGCGTTGCTAGCGACGATCCTACTGAAGCTATTATTGTAGCCGATTGGGATTTTGTAGACCTAAACAGAAGCACACATGTGAGAGGAAACCTACTTGCTGACGGAGGTATCACAATGTTATCAGACATGCGTCTCAAAAATCGAATCTCAAATGTCAAATCTGTCCTTCCTTCTATATCAGAAATTGATGTATTTCGCTATACGCTGAAAAGCGACACTGCACAGCGTATTTATATCGGAGTTTCGGCACAGCAAATACAAGGTCTTTGGTCTGAGTTTGTACACGGAGTGGATACACTGTCTCTTGACTATGCGCAAATGGCTGCATATGTGGCTATCAAGGGCCTTCAAGAAACAAAGTTCTGGATGGATAGCAAGGATAAAAAGATCGCAGAGTTAGAAAAACGAATTGTCGAACTTGAAAGAAATGTAGCATAATGGCTGTACATGAAATTATTCCGTCAAGTAATGTCTTGGCGGTTGACATACGCGACACTCTAGGAGAGAGTACTAACGCTTTAGATCGACTGTGTACGTCTCCAAACATCAACATGTTCTCTCTTAAGAAACCAGTACATCTAAACAGGCTTGGATATTTTCCTGCTTTAAATTCAGACTGGTATAAAGGGGAATACTTTGATTATGGAATTGAGATAACTCAAATCTCGCTAGATCAAGCTGAAAGTGTACATTGGAGGTATGATCGCCCAAAAGGCGGTGCAAGTTCAGCCTATAGGCTTACTGATTTTGTAGGCTATTATCACAGGGCTCCTAAAATGACTGTGATGGAAATACCTCAAGAGGTATATAGTAATGGCGAAAATGTCTCTTTGTTCACAACCTTCCGTCGAAGCACATCTACAGCTATAGGCTATGATTTACTTTTCCCTAATCAGAATAGATATTTATGTATGATGATTAAAAAAGGAAGTCTATATAAAGTAAGGACTGCCACAAATCCGATAGGTCATCCAAATGGTGATTATGATTATGTAACATTGACAAAAGATGCTATTGCTTGGCTAGGTGCTGGAACACATAAGGCAATATCTTTTTTATCCAATGAACTAATTCCAGATTGGACTTCTGCTCCTGCTTCAAGGATTTTATATTACGCAGGTTATGCAGATGCATTAGATAGCAATGTGAAAAGTTTTGTGGTAAAAACATTCATTCCTACTCCAGATTATTATTGGACTTTCTCTCCTAGTGAAATCGAGTACGCATTGACGAACGAGCGGTTTACGATAGTAGTAACGGCATTGAAGCAAATAGACATGTCTACGCATCAAATAAAGGGAACTTATACAACCTCTTCCGGGGCGGTTAAAAGCGTAACATTAAAGTCGCTTATTCCGACAATAGAAGATAATCTGGTGTTATCGCAAGGGCAAAGCAGGACACTGAACTTTACGGCTACCATTTGGACTGATTCAAGCGGAGCAGGTATCCGACCGCCATCTACGGATGAGCGATTTACATTTATGATCAATCTTACGGCTCCAGCTAAAGATGGTATTGGAGAGGTCACGTTTGCAAATGGTTCATGTGAGTGTTATTCAAAACTTAAATTTTAGTAATATGAAAAAGGTATTATTTCTAATGGCAGTACTTCTGCTTTGTGCTTGTGTAAGCTCCGAGGTTGAATACTTCGAAAATACGGCACACGACGAAATGGAAAATTCGGGAGTGAATCAAGGTTACGATTATCCGGATAGTGATCAAATAAATAACTCTAAATAATTATGGCAACAATTATCAAAAAACAAACAATCGAGCGCGAGGTGGAGAAAGTCTTTGCAGACGCTAAGTTAACAGGTAGAGTCAGTGCAGACGCACAAAACAACATTGTATCATTTTCGGGTACTATCTACACGGGAGAAAACAAAGACCAAGTAGCAGGTACTTACAATTTTAGCTTGTCGCCATCGTACTACGGCGAAAATGCTCCGGCATTTGACGAGGCGAAATTCGCAGGTTACGTAAAAGAGTTAATGAACGAAGTAGAAAATCAAATTAAAGCATAAAACTATGGGAACTAAGACAGAAAAAACAGCAACATTATCAAGAGGAACAGTTTTGAAATTACACAGTGTGCTTTCAAAAGTAAAGGTCAACAAGCTCCAGCAAACGGATGCTCTCAAGCTTATTCGCTACATGGTAGAGATTAAAAAGCTATCAGCAGAAGCACAAGAAGCGATTTCGGAAATGAGAAGAACGTGCCTGCCTGAGAAGATGGAAGAACTTGAGCAGAAGGCTGAAGCTGATGTGGAATCGCTATCAAAAGAAGAACGAGGAGAGTTAGTCTCAAAGCGGAATGCTTTCTTCGAAAAATTCAACAAAGCTTCAAAAGACTATCTCGAAGAGGTTACAGAATTAGAAGCTTTGAAGCTATCTGATGATGTGATCATGTCTTTGCACGATAGCAATGAGATCTCACTTGATGATGCAGCGGTATTACTAGAGCATTTAGCATAATGAGAACGAGGACGCATAGCAATAGGACTGTCGTGTTCCTATTGCTTCTGCTCACCTGCGGAAGTTGCAAAACATAATGACCAAAACTGAACTTTTGCATATAAAAAAAGAGAAGTTATGAATAAAGAAATGCGGAAAATAAATTGTGCTAAATGCGGCAAAGAGCTGTTTGAGACAGACAAGCCAGATGGCGCAGCCGGTGCGATAGCTCATAATATGGGCTTCATATTTAAAATGCCCTTTCTGTATGGGGTCAGTGGATGCTACTTCTTTTGCTGCAAAGAGCATCAAGTAGAGTGGTTTGATGAAAATGTTCCTAAAAACAACGAGGTGACAAATATGATAGAGGAGATGAAAATAAAACTATAGTAAAATACTGGGGGTATAAAAAAAGCCCCCGACTTGTTAGTAAAAGACGCCAATCACATACTAACATAAATGCGACACAACGCACAGCCGGGGGCTAAATATCCTCTGCTGCGTTGTGTCGCATTTTACGTTTATCATATGTGATTGGCATGACAAAGATAGTAAATACCCCAATTAAAACAAATAATGATGAAAACGCCAATAACTTATTACGGAGGTAAGCAAACGATGCTTAAACATATCCTCCCATTAATACCCAAACATGACATCTATACAGAGTCTTTTTGTGGTGGAGCTGCTGTTTTATTTGCAAAGCCTAAAGTCTCGTCTGAGATCATCAACGACATGAATAGTAGTCTTGTTAATTTTTACTGGATTGCTAGTACATCCTATAAAGATTTAAAGCGCGAGATCGATAAAACGATACATGCGCGAGATGTACATGCTCATGCAATGCATATATATAATTATCCTCAGTTTCATAGTAATGTCCAAGTGGCTTGGAGTGTGTGGGCTCTATGCAAAATGAGCTTTGCCTCGATGCTAGATGGGTCGTTTGGTTATGATTTATCAGGTGGAATGCCAAAGAAGCTTAGAAACGCTAAGGATGAGTTTACAGAGGTGCTTTGTAGACGTTTAGAAAACGTCACAATTGAAAATAGAGATGCCTTGCAGGTTATCGAGTGTTATGATAGGACTGAGACCTTTCATTTTGTAGATCCACCGTATATTAATTCAGATTGCGGACATTATGAAGGTGCTTTTAATGAACTTCATATGGAGCGACTGTTACAGCTATTAGAACGGATACAGGGTAAGTTTATGTTGACAATGTTTCCGTTGGATATGATAGAGGCTTATGCCATAAAAAATGGATGGATCATACATAGGATAGAGCG
>X396_Morelets_crocodile__coassemble_175_pt1 | contig 10620 bp, 9 predicted proteins | sample X396_Morelets_crocodile__metabat2_low_PE_001 | metagenome-assembled genome bin X396_Morelets_crocodile | reverse complement strand
CTTTGACGGTGTTTTTATGGTTTCTAGTTCTTTCTATACCAGCAGCGGCTTTGATGAACCGCTTCGGTCGAAAAAATATTGTAATTGCGAGTGTTGTGATAACATTTGCCTCCATGCTAATTCCTATTTTTGATTATAGTCTTTCACTTATGCTGATTGCCTTTGGGCTCTTGGGTATAGGGAATGCACTTATGCAGGTTTCGTTAAATCCTCTTCTTTCGAATATCTTACCTACCAATCGGCTTGCGGCGAGTCTTACTTTAGGTCAGTTCTTTAAAGGATTGGCTTCTTTTGCAGCTCCTATTGTCGCTGTTTGGGCAGCTACATTTTTTGGTAGCTGGTTGATGATATTTCCTTTTCTTGCCTTTATAACGTTGACTCCTACGGTGTGGCTATTATTTACCGATATTGAGGAATCGCTCGATGCAGGACGTAATAACTCAATACTTGATAGCTTTCGTCTTTTTCGAAATGCAACGGTGTTATTGTGTTTTGTAGCTGTGATTATGCATGTGGGAACCGATGTCGGGATCAATACTACTGCTCCGAAGTTGATGATGGAGCGCTTAGGTTTGCCTCTTGAACAAGCGAGTTTTGCAACCAGTTTTTATTTTCTGGCTCGTACGATAGGTTGTTTGATGGGGTCTTTTGTGTTGTCACACGTGTCGGCCCGAAAGGTATTCCTGGTTAGCGTGCTTTGTGTGCTAGGAGGTTTGGTTGGCTTGTGGATTTCAAATTCGGGAGTTTTGCTTTTCGGCTCGTTGGTTTTAGTGGGACTAGGAAACTCTAATTTATTTGCGATTATATTCTCAGAAGCATTAAATGAGGAGTCGGATCGCCGAAATGAAGTGTCTGGTCTCATGATTATGGGACTTACGGGAGGTGCTATCTTTCCATTGTTGATGGGGGTTGCCTCTGATGCGACGGATAGTCAGGCCGGTGCGATTGGCGTATTGTTTATCTGTGCGGCATACCTATTACTGTTGACTCCGCGTATTCGTAAACACTTGTAATAAATCTCATTTCGATGATATAAAGCCTTTGTAGTTTTGGTTGCGACCAAAGTTGCAAAGGCTTTTTTTATTTTAGGGAATTGTTGAGCAGGGTAGTGGCGGAGTAGAATGGATGCAAAGATTATTGCAAAATCGGCATGAGCGATAATGTGGAGTATGGGCATAAAAAAAGAGAGTATTCTGCTGAATACTCTCTTGATAGTTGCGGAGGCCAGACTCGAACTGACGACCTTTGGGTTATGAGCCCAACGAGCTACCACTGCTCCACCCCGCGATGTTTACCAGTAATCTTTCGATTACAGTACAAAGGTAATTAAATTATTTTTAATACCAAATTGTTGGCAACTTTTTTTTCTTTCACTTGTTTTGTAAAGCCTTTTCATGTACTTTCGCACATATCTAAGTTAATTGTGCAATACGAATAAAGAATATGACAGTTTCGAGAACGAGAGAAATGTTGGTTGATGTGGCAAGAAAACTTTTTGCCCGTGAAGGAGTGGAGAACACTACAATGAACGACATTGCCATTGCTTCAGGTAAGGGTCGTAGAACATTGTATACCTACTTCAAAAGTAAGAATGAGATATATCTTGCAGTAGTAGAATCTGAACTCAAGCAACTATACACTGCTCTTCTTGAGGTGGAAAGTAAAGATCTTGCACCTGATAAGAAACTAATAGAGTTGATTTATACTCGTCTTGAAGCCGTAAAACGTGTCGTATTACGTAATGGTACATTAAGAGCTGACTTCTTTAGAGATATCTGGAAAGTTGAAAAGGTACGTAAAAACTTTGATCTGAAAGAGATCGAGATTTTGAAGCGTACGTTGGACGAAGGTGTCGCAAAAGGAATATTCTTCATTCCGGATACAGAAGTAACGGCAGCGATCCTACATCATGCGGTAAAGGGGCTTGAGGTGCCTTTTATCAGAGGTCTTCTCGGTGATGATCAGGAAATGAAACAACGCAGAAAAGAGAATGTCATAAACTTATTATTCAACGGTCTAAAGATTAAATAAACACATGTTTATCAACGCAACCGGGTTTTATATACCCTCAGAAAGAGTTCATAACGATTATTTCTTAGACGTTAACGGACTAACCAATGAATGGATTCAGCAACGTACCGGGATTGTAACCCGATCAAAGGCAGCTGAAGATGAGAATATCAATACCATGAGCTTCGCGGCTGTTGAAAATGCTATTGAAACTCTTCCTTATCCAATCGAAGATGTAGATCTAATTATTGCTGCATCATATTCTCCATACGATACTGTAGGAACATTTGGACATGAAGTACAGCGTAAGTTTAATGTAGACAAAGCCCGAGTGGTGTATATCTCATCTGCTTGCTCCTCTTTTCTAAATGCACTTGAAATAGTAGAAGGTTATTTTGCAACGGGTAAAGCTACTAAGGCTTTAGTTGTATCTGCTGATCACAATACCTATTATAGTAATGAATCTGATCCGAAAGCCGGACACCTTTGGGGTGACGCCGCTGCTGCTTTTTTCTTGTCTAAAGAACAAGTAAAAGAAGGAGAAGCGCGTATCATAGATATCTTTACTCAAGGTTTGGGGCACATTGGAAAAGGTCCTGACGGAGTGAAACTTCTTCCGGGCGATGGTGGTATTGTAATGCCAGACGGACGCGATGTATTCATCCAGGCTTGTACTTATATGGCTAAGAATACACTCGATATCCTAGAAAACAACAACTACACACTTGACGATCTTTCATACCTTATCGGTCACCAGGCCAATATGCGTATTATGAGTAATATTGCGAAACAACTAAACTTGCCGGAAGAGAAGTTTCTTTCTAATATTGCAGAACTAGGCAATACAGGTTCGGTAAGTACAGCTTTAGTGTACGCACAAAACAAAGATCTATATAAGAAAGGCGATAAAATCGTTCTTACCGTATTCGGTGGAGGATATTCAGCCGGCGTATGTTTGATTCAATTTGATTAAAAAATAAAAGATATTATGGGATTATTAGATGGTAAAGTAGCTATCGTTACAGGTGCTGCTCGTGGTATTGGTAAAGCAATTGCGCTTAAGTTTGCACAAGAAGGAGCTAACATTGCTTTCACAGATCTTTCGATCGACGATAATGCACTAGAAACTGAAAAAGAAATCGCTGCATTAGGCGTTAAAGTAAAAGGTTATGCTTCAAACGCAGCAGACTTTGAAGATACACACAAAGTAGTAGAGCAAATCCACAAAGACTTTGGTCGTATCGATATTCTTGTAAACAATGCAGGTATCACACGTGATGGTTTGATGATGCGTATGACAGAGCAACAATGGGATATGGTTATCAACGTAAACCTAAAATCAGCATTTAACTTTGTTCACGCAGTAACTCCTATCATGATGCGTCAAAAAACTGGTAGCATCATCAACATGAGCTCTGTAGTTGGTGTATCTGGTAATGCAGGTCAGGCAAACTACTCTGCATCTAAAGCAGGTATGATTGGTTTGGCAAAATCAATCGCGAAAGAACTTGGCTCAAGAGGCGTGCGTGCTAATGCGATCGCTCCTGGTTTCATCATTACAGAAATGACTGGTCAGCTTTCTGACGAGGTTAAAGCTAAATGGGCAGAAACAATTCCTATGCGTCGCGGTGGAACACCGGAAGATGTTGCAAACACAGCACTTTATTTGGCTTCTGATCTTTCTGCATATGTAACAGGTCAGGTAGTACACGTTTGTGGTGGTATGAATATGTAATATTGCTTCATGGAAGTTATTTACGAAGACAATCATATCATTGCCGTTAACAAAACTTGCTCGGAGATCGTGCAAGGAGACAAAACGGGCGACAAACCTTTGTCCGATATCGTAAAAGATTGGTTGAAGGTAAAGTACAACAAACCCGGAAACGTGTTTGTTGGCGTAACGCACCGTCTCGACCGTCCCGTTAGCGGATTGGTTCTTTTTGCAAAGACAAGTAAAGCTCTTTCGCGCCTAAACGAAATGTTTCGTGAAGGTGGTGTGAAGAAAACCTATTGGGCTATTGTACGTAACCGTCCGCCGCAAGAGGAGGGAGAGTTGGTACACTACTTGGTAAAGAACGAGAAGCAAAACAAATCGTATGCTTATCCTACCGAGAAGCCACAGTCTAAAAAGGCTATATTGCATTACAAGTTAATTGCAAGCTCCGACAATTATCATTTACTAGAAGTAGATCTAAAGACAGGCCGTCATCATCAGATACGTTGTCAGCTTGCCAAGATGGGATGTCCTATCAAAGGCGACTTGAAATACGGGTTTGATCGATCAAACAAAGATGGAGGTATTAGCTTGCACTCACGCAGAGCTTCGTTTATCCATCCGGTTTCGAAAGAACAAATTGATATTGTAGCCCCGGTTCCGAACGATCCGCTTTGGAAAATGTTTGAAACGGCAGTAACCAAATAGTTTGAAATACCTTGTGTTAATCCTTAGCATAAGGAATCGCATAAAAAATCCTCGTTTGAAAACTCTTTAATCAAGAGCTCAAACGAGGATTTGTTGTTTATTTACAGATCGAAAGAAAGGAAAGCAACCTATCTTGTCTGCAATGCTTGTAATTTTGTGTAGTAGTTGTTGAATTCAATCACATACTTATCTTCCAGTTGCGATTCGTATTCTTGAGCCGTAGCCAGCGCATACTGCATAAGCACAAAGCTTCTTTGCACGTCTCTATACACCGATGTAAACTGAGAAGGCTTAAGCCTGAAAAACCATTGAAGACTAGACGATGTCGATTGAGCAATACGATCAAGTACTTCCTCCGCCTTTTCGTCTTTACCGAGTTCGAAGTAACATTTCGCAATATCAATACCACTAAAATCAAGAGGAACGTTGTCGTAAAGCATCATTTTACTCGAGTAATCCAATAGTTCCAGGGCTTGATCTTTCTTGTTGTCCGCTATCAATTGAGATGCAACCTGCGCAACGATACCGCGAAGTCCTTGGCAAAGCGACAGCGCAGTCTCGTCAAGATACACCCCGGGCTTGTCTAATCCGCCCCATTTAAATTGAGTCATGATCGTATGATAAGCCTTTTCGGCATTGATGTCGCTGTTGTGATTTGATGTATCAAGCGGTACTACTCTACTCGTCATACCTTCTTTTTGCAAATAGTCGGTTAGTCCGGTTTGCTCCGATGACGGCACGGTAACGGCAAAGTAAAGCGGCCTTTTCCAATTGTTGGTTTGTAGAATATCAAGCATCATAATACTCGACTTTGAAAGCGCGTTTCGGTCCGAGAAGTCGAAACGAATCGTATCGAGAATCAAGCTACTGTCTTGAGGTGCTACTACGGCATTTGCTATGACAGAAGCCTTGTCTACAGGATAGGTTAGTATGCTTGACGGAATAAATTCCAGCTCAGTTGTTGTTCCGGGGATCGTTTTGGTACGTTTATCTTCCGACTTAACAAAGTTGAGAGCATCTTCAACTTCGAGCGGATCTTTTACCAAGTCGAGGAGATAAACACCCGCAAGTTTAGGATCGGCATACTGAGCCGGAGTAAAGCTGATAGGTAGCGGAGTAGAGGCATAAGCTTGTTTTTGCATTTGATGGATGTAGCAATCCATTTGCAAATAGCTCAAGTTGCAAACGCGTACATCTGTTCTGTATCCCTCCACCTCTTGTGCATACCAAAGCGGGAACGTATCGTTGTCACCATAGGTAAATAAGATGGCATTCTGGTCGCACGATGAAAGATAATTGTATCCCATATCGCGGGCAATGCTACGATTAGAACGATCGTGATCATCCCAGTTTTGAGCCGCCATTTGCAATGGGACCAACAAGCATACCAATGAGCTGATTGCCGCAGCAGGCATTGCTTTTATTGTTCCTGTTTTTTCTAGTCCTTTGGCAATTGCTACAACTCCAAAGCCGATCCAGATGCAGAAAGCGTAAAACGAACCAGCATAAGCATAGTCTCGTTCGCGCACCTGATACGGAGTTTGATTGAGGTATAAAACAATAGCCAATCCGGTCATGAAAAACAACAGAGACGTGATCCACAATGTTTGTTCGCCACGTTTGCTCGAATACAATAAGAACAAAATACCAATAATTCCCAGCAATAAAGGCAGCATATAATATACATTGTGACCCTTGTTATCCTTGATAAAACCAGGAAGATCATCTTGCGGACCTGTAAGGAATGCGTCAATTGGTTTTATTCCCGTAATCCAGTTTCCGTGCGCAACATCGCCATGACCTTGGATATCATTTTGTCTGCCCGAGAAATTCCACATAAAATAGCGCCAATACATGAAGTTGACCTGATAGGAGAAAAAGTAGCGCAGATTTTCGGCAAACGTTGGCTGCATCACTACCTTTTCTTCTCCACATACCGAGATCTTTACAGGTGTACCCTTAAAGTCGCTCCATTGTTTATATCCATCTATAAAGTGTGCCGACATACTGTTGTACATTCGTGGAAAGAACACATTAAGCGCATCTACATATGCATAGTCGGAGCTTTCATACGCAACAATGTATTCGTCGCGCTGGTTATTGCTTGTCTTTTGTATTCGCTTGCGCACCGGAGTTGAATTCTTCGATACAGGTTGGCAAGGATTACCAGCCATCTCTACTTCCGATGCAAAAGTCTTACCGTAGATCAATGGTGTAGAGCCATATTGCTCGCGAGCCAGATAAGAGCGCAACGTAAAGATGTCGGATGGATCATTCTGATTCATTGGCGTATCGGCAGCGGCACGAATCAGAATGGTTGCGTACGAGGAGTAACCGATAACGATAACAAGCAATGCACATAATGTAGTGTTTAAAGTCTTGATCGGTAGGTTTTTGAATTTAAATAAAGCACCCGCAAGTGTAAAGATAAGCACGATCGGAATGATGAAACCGTTTCCGATAAACGGGATTCCCAGTAGGATAACAGCCAAGATAAACAAGATCTTTATCCGCAGCATGTGGGTCGTAGGACGCATCGTTTCGTAGATGGCCCACAGCAAAATACCAGCCAAAAGAATCAAATGAATAAAGACTCCGCTGTCGTAAGGCATTCTCAATATATTAACAGCGAATAGTTCGGTATAACCGCATACCTTGACAAGACCTTGTACAATGCCATACATCATCACACCCACAATGGCAAATGAAGCAAGTAGTGATAACCCGATTCCTTTAAGGTTGGGAGCGGGCGCTTTCTTGAAGTAATATACCAGAACCATGGCCGGAATACAAAGTAAATTAAGCAAGTGTACACCGATCGATAAGCCCATGAGGTAGGCAATGAGAATGATCCACTTGTCGGCCGTAGGCTTATCGGCATTTTCCTCCCACTTTAAAATCAGCCAGAATACTACAGCTGTAAACAACGACGAAAGTGCATATACTTCTCCTTCTACGGCCGAAAACCAGAAGGTATCGGTAAATGTATACGTTAGTGCTCCTACGATACCGCTTCCCATAATACCCGTAACTTGAGCGGCCGACAAGAAAGATTGGCTGCCCGCGATTACTCTACGTACCAAGTGTGTAATGGTAAAGAAGAGAAACAAGATGGTAAAACCGCTGGCCAAAGCCGACATGGTATTTACCATTCGTGCCGCTTGGGTAGGGTCGGAGGTGAGGTGAGAGAAAACATTGGCCACAATCATAAAAAACGGAGCTCCCGGCGGATGTCCTACTTCCAGTTTATTAGCAGAGGCTATAAACTCGCCGCAATCCCAAAAACTTGCCGTAGGCTCCATCGTAAGCAAGTATACTGTGCATGCAATGGCGCAAACAAGCCAACCCGTAAGGTTGTTGATTAGCGTGTAATTTTTCATACGAATGAAAATGAATTTAATATTGGTACAAAAAGAATGGTTTAGTGAGCTTTTCAGGGTATAGTGTATTAGCTGATACCAGATTGAAAAACAAAGCTGAAAATTAGTAAATAAAACAATTTGTTGATCATTGTATTAGGTGAAAAAATGTAAATGAAGTAGGAGGGAGGAATACCCTTATTCGTTGAAGTCAATGCTTTGCTTAACGTCTTTTGTCGAGAGAATTAAGCTTAGACACGTACCTGTCTAAGCTTAGTTGATGCGATGACTAGAATTAAGGCTGTATGAAGTAAAACTATTGTGTACAATAAACGACAAAAGCAGTACGTTCATTGAGTTGAAAGTACTGCTTTTATATGTAGATTATGATGTGTTTCGGTGTCTTGCTATAAAGGGTTGGGGATTTTATACTTCGCTAATTTTCCAGAAGCTATACGATACATCTTCGTCGTATACGTCTGTTTGTTCTACACGTTTGATGTAGTTCACGATAAGTTTAGTAATCGGAAGGATTACAATCTCGTAAGCAGTTTTTAAAACCGCTTGTGTACCGATCATGATCAGAAGATCATTAAAAGGAACAATGCCAAAGAAAGCGATTGGGAAGAATACCATCGAATCGGCCGATTCTCCTACCATTGTCGAGACAACGGCGCGAAGAGAGAAATTACGTCCGCCCGAAGCGATTTTCATTTTACTCATCACATAAGCGTTGAGAAACGAACCGATCAAAAACGCACAAAGGCTTGCTACTGCAATACGCGGAGTCATTGCAAAGATCGATTTAAAAGCTTCCTGGCCTTCATAAAAAGGAGCCGACGGAAGCGCAACTGCTATTTGAGCCAAACCAACCACAAAGAAGTTCATGGCAAACCCGCTCCAAATAATTAGACGTGCCTTTTTATAGCCCCAAACTTCGGCTATCAGGTCGTTGATAATATAAGAAATCGGGAAAACGATAAGGCCGGCAGTTGCCGTGATAGGACCAATCTGAATCAGTTTGGTCTCGAGAAGATTTGCTGCAATCAAACAAACGTTGAATAAGATTGCAAGCATCATAAATGTAACTGAAACTTGTTTCTTCATTATGTCTCTTGTTTTTTACGTGGTTATACAAGCACACGGACCTCCACCATCGGATAATCTGCCGCAAAGGTACGGTTTTTATTTCGATTGCGAATCTAAATACTGTTAATGAAAAAGGTGTGATTCCAGAGATAGAAATGAGGATGAAGTTTTATTCTAATCTGCTTGTCGTTTATTATTAGTTGGTTACATTTGAGGAGTAATCAATTCTAGCTATATGATGAAAACCACAAAATTTAAAAGACTGCAAACATCGTTACTTCTTATAGGGATAGTTTTGCTAGGATGCACCTTGTTTGCAATTTCGAAGCGTAGCAATGACCAGCGTATAGCCTCAAGTGTAAATTCCGAAGTTAATACCTCTATCAAGGTTGCCGATTTAAATGAATGGGCTTTTAATTTAGCATGGCTTGATATTCAAGTATCGGTAACGAATGATACAGCCTTTGTTTTAGAATCGAAACTTAAGAGGATTACACTTTATGACTACGAGCAGAAAGGATTGTGGCATAACTTCGAACCGGGAAAGAAGCAATCTCGTGTCGATTTCTCTTTTATTGCATTAGGAACTGTTGGTATTGCGAAACGACTAGGGATAAATGCCGCTTTCTCAAATAAGGTAAAAGGATTTATTGATCTTGAGACAGGGATTGGTAGTTTTAGTATGGATTAAAAATATAAGTAGGATGTTATTATTTGCGTGGACTTTAAGTTTGGTCGAAATTATAATTGTAGTGGGGCTGATTGCTCTTTTTGTTGGTGTAGTGAGAGCAATTAAAAAGCATGCGGCAAAAATAAAATAGAAGTAGAAAAGAACGGAGCTTAACGACATTATATCGTTAAGCTCCGAAATATATATGATGGTATTACTTCTGGTAATACACTTACTTGTTGGCTTTGTAAAACAAGGTTGAGCAATTGGTTGGGGCAAAAACTTTGCGAGCTGTTGCTTGTACTTGCTCGGGAGTTGTTGCTCTGCAACGAAGCACTTCGGTGTAAATGTCTTCTGCTTTTCCTACTAGTTCGTAAAAACAAAGACTTGAAGCCATGTTCGAGTAGTGGATGTGCGAGAATAAGTGATTTGATTCGAATTTATTTTTCACTTTATCCAACTCGTTGTTGTCTACAAGTTCTTGACTCAACATCGCTAGTTCTTCTTCGATAGCAGCATTGATTGTTTCGAGCGTATTGCCAGGTGTAGGTTTTGCCGTAACGTAGATTACTCCCGGATCGATATCGCCCGAAATGTAAGCGTTAACTTCGGAACAAAGCTGTTTATTCTGTACCAGGTTTTGATACAAACGAGCCGAGCGTCCGTTGGCCAATACATCCGAAAGCATATCGCATGCATTGAAGTCGGCATCGGTACGTGAACACATGTGATAGGCTTTGAACAAGGCATCAAGAGGTACATCTTTGTAAACCTCAAGGAAGCGTGCTTCTGTTTGCGGAGCTTCTTGTGCAATGGCACGAACCTTTATATCACGTCGCGGAATCGGACCAAACCATTTCTCGGCTAGTTGTACCGCTTCTTTGAATTCGATATTTCCTGTAACGGCAACGATGGCATTGTTAGGTGCATAATGATTGTAGAAGAAAGCTTTTACATCATCCAGTGTTGCATTTTCGATATGGGAAAGATCTTTACCGATTGTAGGCCACATTTACGAGTGCGACTTGTAAGCAAGCGGTTTTAGCAAGTGCGGTACATCGCCATAA
>X396_Morelets_crocodile__coassemble_174_pt1 | contig 10624 bp, 11 predicted proteins | sample X396_Morelets_crocodile__metabat2_low_PE_001 | metagenome-assembled genome bin X396_Morelets_crocodile | reverse complement strand
TTTATTACTCCGGCCTTTCGACCCATGTTTGTGATACTAGCCGACAATAACCACCGCGGAACGGCCAACTCAACTTATTTCACAGCCTGGGATTGTGGCCTTGGACTAGGTGTTGCTCTTGGTGGAAGTTTTATTGAACACTTCAATTACAACACCCTCTTCATCTTTTGTATATGCACAGTCGTTATGGGCTTGATCTTGTTTACTGTTAAGGCTGCTCCTTACTTTTCTGTTTACATGCTTTTGAAAAATAGAAGGTGAGTCGGGGCTATCCTCCCAACTCACCTCTCCCATGAAACATTCTATTTATTTATTGTGATTGATTACCGACTGATTGGCTTTTCGAACAGCTTGTTCATCCACTTTCACCACCTTCCGGTCGTAGGTCATCAATCCATTTACCTCTCCTTCTACATCTGTTGTCTGTGTATAAACTGCAGCTGCAAAACCTTTATCGATCAAGTTTTTCAACTCATCCGTATATTGAATGTATTGATTCGTTACCTCCTGAGGCGACTTAAACTGAATGTATCCCCAATTGCGATCGTTGAGCCACAAATGATTGTCGAGAGCCAAACCTATCCCCCCGTATTCACCCAATACATTTACTCGTTCGGCATCGAATAGAAACATACGCGGACCGGGATAGTTATGCAAATCAATCATATCCCCACACGCTCGATGATTACCTCCACTAGCCGGATTTACAAGACGGGAAGGATCGTAATTCTTTGTAAACTGGGCTACATCTTCTGTTTTAAACTGTCCCCAAGCTTCATTAAACGGAACCCAAACCACTACACTCGGATTCGAAATCAACAGATTCATAATCTCTGTCCATTCTTGATAGAAATTTGCTTCCGACTCAGCTGTGCGAACTTTATCTGTTCCGCCGTTGTATTTATGCGGATCCCAATGATTGCCATGATCCCCACTAGGCATATCTTGCCATACAAGCATCCCCTCTTTATCACAATGGTAATACCAGCGGGCCGGCTCTACTTTCACATGCTTGCGAATCATGTTATAGCCTAAATCTTTTGTCTTTTTGATATCATAAAACAATGCTTCATCACTCGGAGCTGTGTAGAGTCCATCGGGCCACCAACCTTGATCAAGGGGCCCAAACTGGAACAAATCTTTATTGTTAAGTTGCATTCTCAAGATTCCGTGATCGTCTCTTCGGGTCGAGATCTTGCGCATCGCCGTATACGAATCTACTTCGTCCTGTACCTTACCATGTTCTGACAAGGTCACTTTCATATCATATAAGAAAGGATTCTCCGTATCCCAGAGCTTTGCATTTGGTACAGCAAGACGAAGCTCCTTTCCTGAAATTCCCTTGGCCGATGCAACCTTCTTATCGCCATCAAATAAATCAACCTGCAAAACACCGACCGGAGTTTGTTCTGATGTATTTACCGTTACGGCCAATGTTGAATTGTCAATATTGGGAATAGCCTTCACCGCAGTGATATGGTTTTCAGCTACCGGCTCAATCCAAACGGTTTGCCAAATACCTGTAACGGGTGTATACCAAATACCCTCCGGATTATTTACTTGTTTGCCACGAGGTTGAAACCCTCTATCAGTTGGATCCCACACGCGTACCATTAATTGTTGCTTCTTCCCGGAAGCAAGATAAGGTGTTATATCAAATGAAAACGGAGTAAATCCCCCTTGATGGGAACCAATCAATACATCATTGATATATACGTCGGCCAACCAGTCTACTGCACCAAAGTTGAGGTTAACTTGCTTATTCTTCCAATTCCCCGGAATCTCGAACGCTGTAGAATACCAAAGTTCTTGATTATCTCCAACCCTTTTGCCAACACCTGACAACGAAGACTCTACGGCAAAAGGAACCAGAATCTCTCCATCAAACGAAGACGGAATAGCTTGCCCTCTATCACGAATCGCATATTGCCACATACCGTTAAGGTTCTTCCAGTCTTTCCGCTCCAGCATAGGACGCGGATATTCCTGATGTACTTGTTGGGGATTGATCGATTCACTCCAGTTAGTTTTAATCTTATCTCCCGCGGGTTTCCATTGTGCATGCATCGCGACACACACCATCGATAAAAATAAAATTGCAGCATTTCTTTTCATATCGTCACTTGTATTTCATTAAGGAATCAATGGTACTAAAGTGAGATAAAATTACGTCTACATATATTACAAATGACCCAAATACTATAATTAAACTTGCAATCTCAATTAAATAGACTGTAAATAAGCTGCAACTTCTTTTAAAAACCACAACGGAGTTGAGTTTGCACCGGTTATTCCTACCGTATCATACTCTTTGAACCACTCTTTTTTTATCTCTGATTGATCTGAGATTATAAAGGTATGGGGATTTACGTTCTTGCATAACTCAAACAATGTTTTTCCGTTGGATGAATTCACGTCTGCAACGAATATGCAAACGTCAACATCCAAAGCCATTCTCTTTATTGAGTTTATTCGATCTTCTACTTTTCTACACGTTGTATGATTTACTTTTACGGTATGTCCTTTTTGTCTTAACTTCTCTGCTACTTTCGATAATGCAGACGAAAGCCGCGTGGTTTGAGAAAACAATTGAATCTCCGAATCGTTTCGTTCAAGATCTAAGCTATCTACCTGATCGAAAACAGCAACTTTATTCTTTGTAATCCCCTTTATTGCTTCCACCTCGGGGTGTCCCGATTTTCCATACAACAATACCGTAGGATATTTCTCCAAAGACGCTTTTATCTGATTTTGCAAACTTCTCACAATAGGACAAGTAGCATCTATAACTATATTATTATTTCGATAAGCTACCTCAAAGGAAGAAGTAGGCTCACCGTGCGCTCTAAAAAGAATAACACTGTTATGGATTCGACACAAATCATCTGGGGTAATCACTTCAAGCCCCATTGATTTAAGTCGGTTCACTTCATGCTCGTTGTGTACGATCTCGCCCAAACAATACAAATGATCGTGTTCTTTAAGATATGCCTCGACCAAACTAATTGCTCTTGACGCTCCATCACAAAAACCTGCGTTTGGATCTAATATTGTTTTAAGATTAAGTCCTTGAGACTTATCTATCACATCAGTGGCTTTCATTTTACATTGAATTAGTACACACATAGAATAAAAGGTTTAAACTTGATTGAAACGAACTTTTAACACTGCGGATAACATCAAAAACAGCTTTCTAGAATTAGTTACCCGAATCCTGTTTTGCAAAAGATCTCCAATTGTCGATCTCTGTATTTTATTCAATAGTTCTACATAATAACAATACGCACAATACACGCCTAATTTCGCATTTGATGGTAACATACGAATCCCATTAAATGCTTGTTTGAAATCTTGATGAATCTCTTTCTCGATCTGAGCTTTTACATCAGCTGTTAACCGATCCTCTTGCAAGGAAGGGAAGTATTGTCGTCCTTTATTTACGCTATCATCTTCCAGGTCTCTTAAGAAATTAATCTTTTGAAACGCCATCCCTAATTTCTTTGCAAATGGAGCCAGTTGATCGTATTCTATCTGATTTCCTTTACAAAATACCTTTAGACACATCAACCCTACAACCTCTGCCGAACCATAAATATATTGATTGTAAGAATCTAGGTCATGACTTGTCTTTCGCAAATCCATTCGCATGCTGTAAAAAAAAGATTCAATAAGCGCTTTGTCTATGTTAAACTGATTTACGGTCTTCTGAAAACTCTGTAAGATCGGATTCACACTTATCCCCTCTTGCAACGACAACCAAGTTGCTGCTTCGAAATCATTCAATAACTTCTCTTTATCATAGCCATGAAAACTATCCACAATTTCGTCGGCCAACCTCACAAATCCATAGATATTATAAATGGGTTGATGTATCTCCTTATCAAGCATCTTGATTGCCCATGAAAAAGAAGTACTATATGCTTGTGTTGTCTTTTTGCTAATAGTCCCTGATAGTTTATTATATACTTCCATAGGTCTCTAGAATTCTCTCCGTTACTAACTTTGAACCAATCACACACATAGGCAAACCTGTGCCCGGAACAGTTGATGCTCCAACGTAGAAAAGATTCCTCAACTCTTCATCGTAATTCTTTGGTCTGAAGAATCCAACCTGACCTAAATTATGAGCTAATCCTAAACCACTTCCTTTGTATAGATTAAACTTCTTCTCCCAATCAACAGGTGTTAATACTTTCTGATAACAGATATGTTCTTTTATTGAAGTTTTAGACTTATGTTCAAAGTCTTCAATGATACCATTCACGATTTGATCTACATCATTCCAGTCTTTTTTATACCTCAAATCAGGCATTGGGCAAACAAAGAATAAAGCCTCCTTTCCTTCGGGTGCACATGACGGATTCATCCGAGAAGGAACGTTGACATAATAGTAAGGACGCTCCATCGATACTTGATTGGTAAATATCTTCTCAGCATATTCGCGAAAGTTATTCCCTAAATAATAATTATGATGGTAGATCGTGTCTATCTTTTTATTTAGACCAAGATAGATGGTAAGTGGCGCAAAGGTCCATCTCATCTTTGAAAGATGATTTTCATCAAAAGCTTTTCTCTTTAAAACCTGCCCTCTAAATAAAGCTGCATCCGCATTGATCACAAATAAATCAGCATTATAGCGAGTTCCATTATCTGCAACCAAAGCAACAACCCGATCGTTTTCTTGCTCCAATCCAACAATACGTGTATTAAAAGTAAAGGTTACACCTTGCTCTTTTAGCACCTCAACCAATCCTTCTACTATTTTATACAAGCCGCCTTTTACATTATAATACCCATCGTGACAAAACTCGGTGTATGAAAGAAGCGTATATATCGATGATGTTTTGAAAGGTGTATCTCCTAGAAAGAACGCAACCAATGACATGATTTGTCGCACTTCTTCGTTTGTAAAATAGCGACAAACCTCCTGCCAGAAGTTACGAAACAACATCAAACCTAACTCCGGTGGAGTTTGTGCCATTGATTTGATATAATCAATCATAGACGAATGATTTGTTTTGACGATAGGCTGTATCGTACTATCAAAGATATACTTGCCTCGATCTATGTATTTCTTAAACTTTTGCTCAAACTCCGGCTCCAAAAGCTCAAACTGCTTGGCAAGATTCGCAACATCAGATGTAAGTAAGTAGTTATTTCCATTTGCAAAGTTTACTGCATACAGTGGATCAACTCGCTCGTATTCGAAAGGAAGTTTGATGTTACAATCTTTAGCCATCTCTTCAAACTCGTATGACATACTAAAAAAGGTAGGTCCCGTATCAAAACGAAAACCATCTTCTTCGATTATATTTAATCGGCCGCCTGCATTCGCATTTTGCTCAACAATTTCGACATCAAAACCTTTTGATGCTAACCTCAATGCAGTACATAGTCCGCCAAAGCCGGCACCTAAAACGATTACTTTTATTTGTTTCATATTGTTTGTTTTATTTTGCTCTGAATTGAAGTTCATCTCTAACCCATTTAAAGTCGGGATGTATTTCGATTAAATACCGATATAGTTTCTGTGCTTCTGCTTTATTTTTGTTTTGAAAAAAAACATCCGCCATTGTAATAATCAAATTCAAATACTGCCAATTATCTACATACGTATCTGGCATCTTTGTTTTAAATAGTTTCTGAGCCGTCTGATAATACATTAAAGCCTCTTGCTTGTTACCACCAAAAATAGAAGGAGCATAATTCTTTATATTACCCATCTGAATATATCCCCAAGGAGTATCCCCGGCAATACGAATGGCCTTCTCGGCATAGTCTTGTGCTTGTGGTCCAAGAAACGGAGCCTTTAAAGGAGAAAGAGCTATTCGAAAGCCATTGAAAGCAGACATCAAACTAAGGAGTTTCCCATCATCCTCCCAATTGGGAAACGATTGCAAAAGTAAAATCGCCTTCTTAAGCATAGCTGAAGCTTCTTTTTTCTTATTCACCGACAATAGATAAGCAATGTAGCCATACTCATAATCCAACAACTCCACCCGTTGCTGCATACTCTGATTCTGCTTCGTTTGAGCATCTTCGATATACAATCGCCAGCTATTCATATCACCATTTAAATACGCATTTAAAAGCAAATCTGATTTACTTTCAGCAGAAATGCTCCCTACTCCAAAGATTAGAAACCAGCCTATCAAACACATCACATAATATTTCGATCTTTCCATAACAGTCTTTTTGAATAACGGCAAAACAAACCTTTGCCAAGGATATAAATAAACAGAAACATCCGAGGTATTGAGTACAATAAATAGTCTTCTACATTACCTCTGCTTTTTACAGCTATGAAAAAAAGTAGCATGCCCTGAATCAATACAAGCGAAACAAATAAAAAGAGATCATACAGGAAATAAAGCGGAGCCATTAAGAACAAACTCCAATACAACAATGCTGCAAACACACTACCACCAAAGAAAAGAACTAAATTCTTAGAGAAGCCATCGATACTCGATTTCAAGTCTTGATACATTCGACACGATATAACCTCTCCCCCCAAATAACACATGACCCGCAACTTAAGTCTCTTCATTGTTCTTGCTATAGCTATATCTTCCGCTTTCTCTTGCTTTACCAGTACATGGAATTGATTTGCAATATAAACACTTCGATCAAAGCACATCATTTGTCCGTTTGCGGCTGATAAAGAAGAAAAACGTTTTATCCGAATGAACGGTAAAGGCAATAAAGAAAGTAGAACAATATTCATAATCGGAACCACGATCTTCTCTCCCCAAGTCTTCATGATCTGTTTTGGGAAAGCACTCAATAAGGTCCAGTTGTACTTTACCATCTGATCTAGAATAGTCGCAACCGCACACGCGTGCAACCTTACATCAGCATCCAAGAATAGAAGATAATCTGCATTGGCTGCATTCCCCAAATGATAGCAAGCATGAGCTTTTCCTAACCAACCCTTAGGCAATTCGCCACCTTCAATCATCCGTAAGATGTGTGGATAGTTTTCAATATAGGACTCAACAATCAACTTTGAGTTATCTACCGATCCGTCATCGTAAATGATGATCTCTTCCGGCAAGCGCGATTGTGCAAAAAGATCATCTAATAAGTCTTTAATATGCTCTTCTTCATTTCGTACCGGAATCAACACAGCTACACTCTTATTGCTTGCTTTCAATGCTTGCTTGGGCAAACTTAGCACCGGAGCAAAAAAGTAATTGATTAGTACGATTGTAAAAAACAACATTTGAATTACTATGACCACCAATCCAATCATGTTTCTTTATTGTTTATTTGATGAGTCAAACAAGCATCGTAAAAAATCTGATAAGCATGTTGTAGATCAACCAACCCGGAAAAAGATCTTTTATACAATTCGACATAGCTAGACAATGTTGGCTTCTGATGTGAATAATAATCGATAAAGTTTCCCACAAAGACAACCTCTACATTTTCTTGCGATTGATTCAAGAGTTGCCATACGCCATTCTTAAAATGAATGTCTTGATCATACAAACTAGCAAACTCTCCTTGAGGAAAGAACAAAAGCATATTTTCTTTATTATCTAAGATGGATTTCCCGAGTTGAAAGAAGCTTCGCAACTCAGAGAGGGAGCTTGGAACCGAGAATGCGCCGTTGTACGAAAGGAACTTATTCTTTCTAAGTTCAGACTCAAGCATCGCAACGTGAAACTGCTTCTTAAATACCAATTTATTTAAGCGCAATACCCAAAAACCATCCCACCACGATGTGTGGTTGCATACAACCAAGTACGATTTATGTGAATGCATAAAACTCATTTCATCGTAGATAATACGATGCTGAAAGAAATTAAACTTCATCTTAAATCGATTATAGATATCGAAAAAAAGCATCCAAGCTCTTTTGTGTTTCGGATAAATCATACTTAAAGTTGATAACGTATTTTTACTACTAAGAAGAATAGATATTGAAAAACAAACACATACACAGAGATCCGTGTTTCCTGATGTATCTTAAAATAACGATACAACCCATGCATTAGCAAGGAGGCGCCAAACCACATTACATAGTTTTGAATCGGAATGAGATCATCCTTCCAACTCCACATTTCCATAAACGACGCAACCTGCTCCATCAGTACATCATAAAACACCATCAAAGAGGCACCTACCAGAATATGTATCGTTTTATTTGCATTCGCAAAGAGTAGGTTCGAAATACTTGCACTCCCCATTGTGAGCATAAGCCAATTTACACCGATAAGCAAAGGTGTATCTGCAAGTTTTAAGCCTAAGCCATATCCATACTGATAACTACCAAACAATACACCGGTCTGTACTCCGACAAGTTCAATCACGAACGAAAATAAATATCCGAGAATAAAAAAAAACACTACATCCTTTGACTTTAAATTCCTTCGTTCACTGATACAGATAAGCACAAAGGTTACCAACAAGGTACACCATGATAAATGCGAAAAGATTGCACGTGTAAAACTCAATGAAAAGCCGATTGCACCAATCAGATATATCCAGAACAATAACGACACAACTTGCTTTGTCGCAAACCTCGATCTTAGAATTGATTCCACTTTATCACATTTTACACTCATTATATAATAACATGAAAAAATACACCTTAGTTCATTACTCATTTAACATATAAATAAGAAACGGGGCCAACTCCTTGCGAAGTTGACCCCGTTACATAAAACTACTAACAAATATGTGTGGAATTTCAGATTAATTGTTTTCAGGACGTAGTTTACGTACTACCGCACCTGCTTGCCACATTTCGCTTTCACGAAGCTCTTTCAATTCAGCCTCTAGTTTCTCGCGATAGTCAACTTTACTATTTGTATCGATAGAACGTTGAGCTTCGTTACCACAAGCCACTTCGCTATAAAGCTCTTCGAATACCGGTTTAGAAGCATCTTTAAACTTCTTCCACCAGTCTAGCGCACCACGTTGTGCAGTAGTAGAACAGTTTGCATACATCCAGTCCATACCATTTTCAGCAACAAGCGGCATCAAGCTTTGAGTCAATTCTTCCACTGTTTCGTTGAACGCTTCAGAAGGAGTGTGACCATTTGCGCGCAACACTTCGTATTGAGCAGCGAAGATACCTTGGATAGCACCCATCAATGTACCACGCTCACCTGTAAGGTCTGAGTAAACTTCACGTTTGAAGTTTGTTTCGAACAAATAACCCGAACCAACACCGATACCCAATGCAACAACACGTTCTTTCGCGCGACCTGTTGCATCTTGGAAGATAGCGTAGCTAGAGTTAAGACCACGACCTTCAAGGAACATACGACGAAGGCTAGTACCCGAACCTTTAGGAGCAACAAGAATTACGTCTACATCTGCCGGAGGAACGATACCTGTACGTTCTTTGTATGTGATACCGAAACCGTGAGAGAAATAAAGCGCCTTACCAGGAGTAAGATACTTCTTAATTGTTGGCCATACTGCGATTTGAGCAGCATCTGAAAGTAGGTATTGAATAATAGTTCCACGCTCGCAAGCCTCTTCGATTTCGAAAAGCGTTTCGCCCGGTACCCAACCGTCAGCAACAGCCTTGTCCCAAGATTTTGAATCCTTACGTTGACCCACGATCACGTTAAAACCGTTGTCACGAAGGTTCAAGCTTTGACCCGGACCTTGTACACCGTAACCGATTACAGCGATTGTTTCGTTTTTAAGTACTTCTCTTGCTTTTTCCAATGGAAACTCTTCGCGGGTTACTACATTTTCTTCAACACCGCCAAAATTCATGATAGCCATAACTTTATTATTTTAATGAGTTTAATATATTCTGTTTCTTCTAATTCTATTCATGGAGCTTACGCTCTTGTTCTTTCTTCGCTAGCATATCGCTGAGTCGCTCAACCTTATCGCGTGTAATAGCCACACGTCCCGAACGAATAAACTGTAATACGCCGATCGACTGGCTCAACTCTTCGAAAAGAGCTTGCGTCTCATTGTAGTGACCGGTCTTTTCCAACACCACACAATCGGGCGTCATTTCGAGGATATGCGCGTTGTATTTGCGCAACAACGGTTCGGCCGTACCCATCGACATAAACTTCTCGGTATTGAGTTTGTACAAAGCAATCTCCTGATGCACCAAGTCTTTGTCCGTATTGTAGTAAGCCTTTACGATATCGATACGCTTATCAATTTGTTTCACCACTTTATCCATCGTAACCTCGTCTGAGAACGTAGTAATGGTAAACTTATGAATCCCTGCAATAGCCGAAGGAGAAACCGAAAGCGTCTCAATATTCAGGTTGCGACGAGTAAACAGCACTGTGATCTGATTGAGCAGACCTACAATATTTTCCGAGAATATTGTCACAGTATACAAGGTTTTCCCTTGATGTTGATTATCTGTTGTCATTTGCTGATCCTTTCTTCTGATTACAATTATACACGTTGGGTTTCATTAAGCAGGATGTTTGTCACACAGGTTCCGGCCGGAATCATCGGATAAACCATCCCTTTTTCTTCCACGGCAACCTCGAGCAGATAAGCCCCTTTGTGTTTCAACATCGTATCGATTGCAGCATCAATATCTTCACGCTTCTCCACTTTTGCCCCTTTTATCTTATAAGCGGCAGCGATGGCGATGAAGTCAGGATTCTGCATGATGGTTGAAGAG
>X396_Morelets_crocodile__coassemble_171_pt1 | contig 10783 bp, 7 predicted proteins | sample X396_Morelets_crocodile__metabat2_low_PE_001 | metagenome-assembled genome bin X396_Morelets_crocodile | reverse complement strand
CATGCAGATTCAGAACCGTATTGGATAAAGTCGTTGTACTTGATAACTTCTGCACGGATGAAACCTTTTTCGAAGTCGGTGTGGATAACACCTGCACATTGAGGTGCTTTGCTTCCGCGAAGGAATGTCCATGCGCGAACTTCTTGTACACCGCAAGTGAAGTATGTTTGAAGGTCAAGCAAGTTGTATGCCGCACGGATCAAACGAGCTACACCTGATTCTTCAAGACCGATTTCGTTTAGGAACATTTCTCTTTCTTCAAATGTTTCAAGTTCCGCGATTTCAGATTCGATTTTTGCAGCTACAACTAGGATCTCTGCGTTTTCGTCTTTAACGGCTTCACGCACCATTTCAACATATTTGTTTCCAGATACAGCGCTGTTTTCATCTACGTTACAAACGTACATAACCGGTTTGCTGGTAAGCAAGTACAATTCGCGTGCAATCTTTTGCTCGTCTTTTGTTTCGAAAGAAACTGTACGTGCAGATTTACCTTGTTCCAACGCTTCTTTGTATGCTTTCAATACCTCGTAAGTAACTTTTGCTACTTTATCGCCACCTGTTTGAGCTTGCTTTTGCACTTTGGCCATGCGTTGCTCTACGGTTTCAAGGTCTTTTAATTGAAGTTCGGCATCAATAATTTCTTTGTCTCTTACCGGATCTACAGAACCATCTACGTGGGTAATGTTGTCATCGTCGAAACAACGCAATACGTGAAGGATTGCATCAGTTTCACGGATGTTTGCAAGGAACTTGTTTCCAAGACCTTCACCTTTACTTGCACCTTTTACCAAACCTGCGATATCAACAATCTCTACGGTAGTAGGAACAATACGTTGTGGGTTTACTAGTTCGGCAAGCTTGTTAAGTCTTGGATCCGGAACAGTGATTACACCAACGTTTGGTTCAATTGTACAGAAAGGGAAGTTTGCTGATTGTGCTTTAGCGTTTGATAAGCAGTTAAAAAGAGTAGATTTACCTACGTTTGGTAAGCCTACAATTCCACATTGTAATGCCATTCTATTTTGTCGTTTTATATATTATCAATTGTAAGGGAAGGGCTTCTTCCGCAAATTTGTTTCGCCGTCAGGCTTTTTCGGGTGCAAAGATAACCATTCTTTTCGGATTTATCTATATGTGTTTTAATCGTTTGGATTAATGCGCCTCCAACCAATTAGCTCCCGCACCACATTCAGCAAGAAGAGGAACTTGCATTTCGTAAGCGTGTTGCATTTCATCGATTACAATTTGCTTTACATGTTCGAACTCTTCTTTATAAACGTTGAAGTTAAGTTCGTCATGTACTTGCAGAATCATCTTCGATTTAAATCCTTCCGCATTGAGACGGTTAAATATTTTTACCATTGCTACTTTGATGATATCGGCTGCACTACCTTGGATTGGGGCATTGATTGCATTTCGCTCGGCATATCCACGCACCACTCCGTTGTTGGATTTGATGTCGGCCAAATAGCGTTTGCGTTTAAACACCGTTTCGACATACCCTTTTTCGCGAGCCTCTTCGATGCATTTGTCCATGTAGCTTTTCACGCCCGGATAGGTTTCAAAGTAACCGTCGATTAGTTCTTTTGCTTCAGCTCTTGGGATACTCAAGCGTTCGGCAAGACCGAATACGGAGATACCATAAATGATACCGAAGTTTGCCGTTTTAGCTTTTCGGCGCATGTCTTTGGTAACGTCGCTGATATCTACTTTGTAGATCTTCGCTGCTGTGGCTGAGTGAATGTCGTAACCCGAATTGAAGGCGTCGATCATATTGGTATCGCCACTCAGGTGCGCCATGATACGCAATTCCACTTGCGAATAGTCGGCCGAGAAGAAGATAGAGTCCTCATTATCGGCAACAAAAGCCCTACGTATTTCTTTGCCTTGTTCGTCTCGAATCGGAATGTTTTGCAAGTTTGGATTGCTCGAACTCAAGCGTCCTGTTGCGGTAACCGTTTGATTGAAAGAGGTGTGAATCTTACCAGAGGTAGGATCGATTAGTTGTGGAAGTGCGTCGATGTATGTACTTAGCAACTTCTTCAATCCGCGATACTCAAGCAATTTTCCAACGATCTCATGTTTCGAACGCAAGCTTTCCAATACGTCTTCACTGGTAGAGTATTGACCGGTTTTGGTTTTCTTGGCCTTCTCTACAATTTTCATTTTATCGAAAAGTACTTCACCTACTTGCTTTGCCGAGTTGATATTAAACTCGCATCCGGCCATCTCATAAATCTCTTTTTCGATGCCCGAAAGGGTTGCGGTAAGTGTTTCGGAAGATTGCTTCAAGGTCGCTTTATCTACTTTCACGCCGGTCACTTCCATGTCGGCAAGAACAGATACAAGCGGCATCTCGATGGTATAGAATAAATCTTCGAGTTGCTCTTTCTTCAGTTCTTTTACAAATATTCCGTGCAACTGCAACGTGATGTCTGCATCTTCGCAAGCATATTCATATACTTTCGAAACAGGTACGTCGCGCATGGTTAATTGCTTCTTTCCTTTTGCTCCGATGAGTGCATCGATGTGAATGGTTTTGTAGTTGAGATAGGTTTCTGCCAAGTAGTCCATATTGTGTCTCAATTCGGGATTGATCAAATAATGGGCAATCATGGTGTCGAATAGTTTGCCCGACACATTTACATCGTACTTACGAAGCACAACCATATCGAACTTGATATTTTGTCCGATCTTTTCTATTGACTGATCTTCGAGCGCATCTTTGAAAATGGCCACCATCTTCTTTGCTTTTTCTGGGTCTGCGTCGATGCTGACATAATAAGCGGTGTGCGGCTCCATTGCAAACGACATTCCTACCAGATGTGCAGTGATGGGATCAATGTTGTCTGTTTCTGTGTCAAAACAGAAATATTTTGACTTCTTTAATTGTGCTGCTAAATCGAGGGCATCCTTTTCATTTTCAATCAAATAGTAGTTGTGCTGTACGTCGCTCAACTCTCTGAGATTTGAATATTTATTTTCTTCCGTATCATTGGCCTCAAATATCGCAAAGAGATCACCTTGAACGGGTGCCGAGTTTACAGGAGTAGGAGCGGTGGTTGTCTCTAATTTCGCAAGGAAGTTACGAAACTCAAGATCTGTATATATTTCCTTTAGTTTGTTAACGTCTGGTTTTTCTCTTAAATACTCTTTCTCGCAAAACTCGATAGGCACATCGGTCTTGATGGTAGCAAGAAATCGTGAGAATAAGATTTGCTCTTTGTTCTCCACCACTTTCTTTTGCAACGCACCTTTTAGTTGGTCGGTGTTTTCGAGTAGGTTCTCGATAGAACCGAATTGATCCAATAGTTTTTGCGCAGTCTTTTCTCCTACGCCCGGGCAACCCGGAATGTTATCGGAAGCATCGCCCATCAAACCCAGTAGGTCGATTACCTGTTCGGTGTTTTGAAGATTAAACTTGGCAAGAACTTCCTTTATTCCCATTATTTCGAAATCATTTCCGCCAAATTTTGGTTTATACATAAATACGTGTTCGCTAACCAACTGGCCGTAGTCTTTATCAGGGGTCATCATGTACACATCATATCCCTTCTTTTCGGCTTGCTTGGCAATGGTTCCGATCACATCATCGGCTTCGTATCCCGAAACTTCGATGATGGGAATGTTGTATGCTTTGATAATTTCTTTGATATACGGAACGGCCAACTTGATTCCTTCGGGAGTTGCCTCTCGTTGGGCTTTGTATTGCTCATACGCTTCATGACGGAAAGTAGGACCCGAAGGATCGAAGCCTACAGCAATGTGTGTAGGGTTTTCTCTTTTCAGAACATCTTCGAGTGTGTTGATAAATCCGAATATTGCGGATGTATTTAACCCTTTTGAATTGATTCGGGGATTCTTCAAAAAGGCATAATAAGAGCGATATATTAATGCATAGGCATCCAGTAGAAAGAGTTTCATAGTTGGAGCTTTTAGTAAGTATTTATACACGTAAAAGTACAAAAAAATGCTGTAAATCTGATTTAATCATTACATTTGCAATTCTTATGAATAGTATGGATCTTAAGACAAAGATAGAACAAGCGGTTGCCCCTGAACTGGAGCTTTTCAATAACGAATATATGGATTCGCTGAAAAGCAGTACCCGACGTTTACAGGCTGCAATCGATCATCTCTTTTATTCATCAGGCAAGCACATACGACCTCTTCTCGTATTGCTGGTGGCCAAGAGTTGCGGTAAAATCACAGATACAACAATCACTTCTGCTGTTTTGCTCGAGTTGTTGCACACATCAACTTTGATTCACGATGATGTTATCGATGAAACAAAGGAGAGGAGAGGTGTACCTTCTTTGAACGCTATATTTGATAATCGAGTTGCCGTACTTACGGGCGACTATGTATTATCAACGGCTCTTATCAAGGCTATCGGCACGCGCAACTTAGGTATCATTGCATTGGTATCAGGACTTGGACGTGATCTTGCCGAAGGAGAAATCAAGCAATATGAAACGGCCGAAGAATTGATTCTGGATGAAGAAACCTACCTGCAAGTAATCTTTAAAAAGACGGCAACTTTGCTTTCTGCTTGTGCCCAATGCGGTGCAATATCGGCAGATGCTTCGAGCGAAACGATCGATTTGTTTCGTCAGTTTGGAGAGAATCTTGGTTTAGCATTTCAAATCAAAGATGATATCTTCGACTATTTCGAATCGATGAATATTGGTAAACCAACCGGAAACGATATACGTGAAGGGAAGGTTACGATGCCTTTACTTTTTGCTTTGCAAAACGGGTGCGAGTCGAAACGAGAATCGATGAAATCGATCATCTTCAACCGTGAGTTTTCGAAAGAAAACATCGCCGCGTTGATTCAGTTTGCAAAAGACAGCGGTGGTATCGAATACGCCGAAAAGCGAATGGACGAGTATTATCAAAAAGCAATTGCTTGTCTTGAATCACTGCCTCAAACGGATGCAAAAGATTCCTTGCTATTATTAGCTCAGTATATTATTAAACGCAACAAATGATATAGAAAAAGCGCGATCAAAGTAAATAGATACTTTCGATCGCGCTTCTTTTATCCGATAAAAAGGAAAGATTATTCTCCGATCTTTTCAAGAATGTTGTTGACAAGTGAGCTTGCTCCGATACGGAACAGGTCGCTATGCAACCACTCTTCGCCCAATACTTCTTTTACGATGGTGTAATATTTCACGGCATCTTCGGCTGTAGATACACCACCCGATACCTTGATACCTTTCTTGATTTTGTTTAGTTCGCTGTATTCTTTTAGCACTTTACACATGGTATAAACTGCTTCGAAAGATGCTCCCGGATATCCTTTGCCCGTAGATGTTTTGATAAAGTCGGCACCCGAATACAATGCGATTACACTTGCTTTACGAATGTTGTCCGGAGTTGTTAGCGCGCCTGTTTCAAGGATTACTTTCAACTTCGCTTCGCGACAAGTATATTTGATTTCTTCAATCTCTTCGTTCAATTCTTCGTAGTTCTCTTCGAAGAAAAGGCCAAGGTTAAGAACAATATCAATTTCATCGGCACCGTCAGTGATGGCAAGCGCTGTCTCTGCAACTTTAATCTCTGGGAAAGTTTGCGATGAAGGAAAACCTCCGGTTACACATGCAATCTTAACTTCGTTTGCGGTAAGTGCCTGTTTCACCGTTTCGGCAAAATTAGGGTAGGTGCAGATCGCTGCTACACTCGGAAGATCGGGACGATCGCCTTCAAGGTCGTTGACGCGTTGTACCAATTTATAGATGGAGTCTTTCGTATCAATGCTTGTTAGCGAAGTAAGATCGATGAATCCGAAGATCTTTTTCAAGACCTCTTTGTTGAAGTTTTCGGTAAACTTCTCACTTAAGATCTTCTCTACATTCGCTTTGATTTGCTCGGCTGTTTCTACCGATGGATGCTTTTGAAAAGCTTCATGATATTTGCTCATACTCTTTAAAGTTTATCGTTGTTTATATGTCTGTCTTTATCGCGCGACGTTTTCTTTTCGATGTTTTTACGGAATGCTTCGGTAAGATCGATGCCCGTTTGATTGGCCATACACATCAATACCCATAAGATATCTGCCATTTCATCGCCAAGATCTTTATTCTTGTCGCTCTCTTTAAACGATTGTTCCCCATACTTGCGTGATACAAGTCGTGCCAATTCGCCCACTTCTTCGGTAAGAATGGCCATATTGGTAAGTTCGTTGAAGTATCTTACCCCATAGGTTTTGATCCAATGGTCGACTTGCTCTTGCGCTTCTTTGATTGTGATATCGCTCATTACTCTTTATTTTTTGTGTCGATAATGATCGTAACCGGACCGTCGTTGATTAGGGCCACTTTCATATCGGCACCAAACTGACCGGTCTTCACAGCTTTCCCGATTGTTTCGCCCATCTGCTTGCAGTATGATTCATAAAGAGGGGTTGCTGTTTCGGGGCGAGCTGCTTTGAAGTACGAAGGTCGGTTTCCTTTTTTAGTAGAAGCGTGTAAGGTAAACTGACTTACTACAAGAATATCTCCGTCGATATCGAGCGTTGATTTATTCATTACTCCGTTTTCATCGTCGAAGATGCGAAGATTTGAGATCTTCTTTACCAACCAATCGATGTCTTCTTCGGTGTCTGCTTCTTCGATACCCACCAGAATCATCATTCCTTTACCAATAGAGGAATACAATTGTTGATCAATAGTAACCGATGCTTCGGTTACGCGCTGTATAACGGTTCTCATTTTTCAGTTCGTTTTGTGGCGCTGATTGCTTCTTGTTATGAAACAACCTGCGCGAGAAATAGATTTATTTTTTAGGAAGTGTTTTCTTTTTTGTCGCACCTCGAAAGGTGTTTTCAGTCACGCATGGTGCGTGATTTCACTGACGCAGCGTGACTGTTTTTGTTCACGCTGCGTGAATGAATTCACTGACGGAGCGTGCGCAAATTTACTCACGCTCCGTCAGTGAAGGGGATTACTACAGTTCCTTCAAGACAAAGTTAGATATAATTATCCGTAGATGCTCAGGATTCTTTTTGTTCCGTCGTTGAAAGCGATGTTACACCCAAGCCTTCAAACAAAACTTTCGCTTTTACCGGGCCAAGCAAAGCAACGATCTCTTCAAAAGGAGCAGCCTTGAGACGTTTGATGCTTTTGTATTTGTTGAGCAGAAGCGTCTTCGTTTTATCACCGATTCCTTTAATGCTATCGAGCTCCGAAGTGGTTTGTCCTTTGCTTCGTTTCTGGCGGTGAAAGGTGATACCAAAGCGGTGGGCTTCGTCTCTGAGTTGCTGAATCAACTTCAAACTTTCCGAGTTCTTGTCAAGATACAAAGGGATCGGATCATCCGGGAAAAAGATCTCTTCGAGTCGTTTTGCTATACCGATGATTGGGATACGGCCTTCGAGATTCAACGATTTCAACGCATCTACCGCTGCATGCAATTGTCCCTTTCCACCGTCGATAACGATGAGGTTGGGTAGGGGTTGTTGCTCTTCGACGAGTCTGCTGTAACGACGATATACGATCTCGTTCATCGATGAAAAGTCATCCGGCCCAATCACTGTTTTGATGTTGAAGTGGCGATAATCCTTCTTCGATGGTTTGGCCTTTTTGAATACAACACACGCAGCCACGGGATTCGTTCCTTGAATATTCGAGTTATCGAAACACTCGATATGCATTGGCAAGTCGTGTAGTTGAAGATCCTTTTGCAGGGTTGAAAGGATGCGAACCATCCGTTGCTCGGGATTCAATTTCTCGGCACGCTTGAGCTGGTCGAGTTTGTATTGCTTCACGTTCTTCTCCGATAAGTCGAGCAGTTTCTTCTTTTCTCCCTTCTGAGGAACGATGAATTTGGTCGTTTCCGAGATCTCGATGTCGGGCATAAAAGGAACGATGATTTCGCGTGCCAGACTTTTAAATCGGGTACGCATCTCTACGATACCCAAGCCGAGAAGTTCTTCTTTCGGTTCGTCGAGTTTGCGTTTATACTCGAAAGTGTAGGCTTGCGTAATGGATCCGTTGCGCACGTGCAGGTAATTGATGTAGGCCGAGTCGCCCTCTTCTGCATACGAAAATACGTCGAGGTTGTTGAGCGACGGTGATACGACTTCCGAACGGGAGCGGTAGTTTTCGACAAGGTCGAACTTCTCTTTTATCTTTTGTGCTTCTTCAAATTTGAGTTCGCCCGCTAACGCTTGCATCTCTTCGAAGAGAATGTTGCTCACTTGCGAGATGTTTCCTTTTAAGATCTCCTTTACGGCGGCGATGTTTTTATTGTATTCATCGAGCGATTGCAAACCTTCGCACGGACCTTTGCAGCGTTTGATATGATATTGCAGGCATACTTTGTATTTTCCTTGCGCGATGGATTCGGGGGTTAACGGCAATTTGCACGTTCTGATCGGGTAGAGGTCTTTGATCATTTCGAGCATAATCCGAACCAAGGGAATCGAACTATACGGGCCAAAGTAAACCGATCCGTCTTTCACGATCTTGCGTGTTTGAAATACACGCGGGAAGTATTCGTTTTTGATGACGATAGAAGGGTAGGTTTTGTCGTCTTTCAACAATACATTGTAGCGTGGTTTGTATTGTTTGATCAAACTGTTTTCGAGCAAAAGAGCATCCTCCTCGCTGTTGACCATGATATATTTAATATCCCGTATCCTCCTTACGAGGACACGGGTTTTGGTTGAATCGTGATTCTTATTAAAGTATGAAGAAACCCTTTTCTTTAGATTCTTTGCCTTTCCGACGTAAAGGATTACTCCCTTTTCATCGAAGTATTGATAGCATCCCGGCTTGTCGGGAAGAACCGAAAGAATGGATTGTATATGTTGTTCTACTTCATTCATGATTCGAAAAGTGATGTAAACTCAAACTTGGTTACGTCAAACAGTCCTTTGTCGCCGATCTTAATTTTCGGGATTACGAGCAAACTCATAAACGATAACGTCATCTGAGGCGCGTGTAATGTAGAACCGATGGCTTTGATTTTTTGATTGCATGCTTCGTACAATGAGTCGATTTCATCGATCTCTTTACTGCTGATGATGCCTCCGATTTCGAGCGGAAGTAGCGTTGTTTCGCCTCCGTCAATTACAGAAATACCACCTTTGCTTTCGATGATTGCGTTGATTGCTTTGCAGATTTCATGATCGGAGCAACCCACGGCAATGATGTTGTGACTGTCGTGCGCGATGCTTACGGCGCATGCTCCACGTTTTAGTCCTACACCTTTGATGAAACCTACGGCAGGTTTGCTTTGTACGTATCTGTTTACAACCACGATCTTCAAGATGTCTTCTTCAACATTCGAAACAACGTTGTCGTTTACCACGGTTGCATCGTGTATTTCACACTCGGTAATCAAGTCGCCATCGAAGCAACGGATTACTTTGATGCGATTCGTTTCCGGATAAACCGCCAAATCTTGCTCCGAGATCTTCTCAATATTGAAGTTGTTGATCACCTTCGAAACAGGAGCTATAATCTTAGATTCTTTTCCGTCAAAGACACATTCGCCCTTCACATAAGTTGAAAGGACATGCAAATCTTTCAAATTGTCTACCACGATGAAGTCGGCATTGTCTCCTTGTTGTAGCAAACCGGCTTTCATATTATAGTGCTTGATGGCATTGTAAGAGGCTGCACGAAGTACGTCGAAAACATTGTATCCTTTGTCAAGTGCTCGCTTCACGAGTAGATTGATGTGACCTTCTTTTAGATTGGCCGGGTGAAGGTCGTCGCTACAAAGCATCGTCATATCGGCATGATCTTTGAAGAGTGGGTGCAAGGCTTCGAAGTTTTTCGCAGCACTACCTTCACGGATCTGAATCTTCATTCCAAGATCGCACTTCTCGATTGCTTCTTCTAGAGTCGCACATTCGTGGTCGGTTGTAATACCGCAAGCGATGTACTTCTTCAAAAGCTCTCCTTCGATCCCTGGAATGTGTCCGTCGATCGGTTTGTTATTTGCTTTAGCCGCGTTTAGTTTGGCATGCATATCGGCATCGTTATACACAACAGCCGGGAAGTTCATCACCTCTGCTAGGAAATGAATATCGTCTCGCTTCATCAACTTCTCGATGTCTGCTGCTTCTAGTTTTGCACCCGAAGTTTCGAACGGAGTAGCAGGAACACACGATGGCGCGCCGAAGCAAAAGTAGAAAGGAATCCCTTCTGCATTTTCAATCATGTAGTCGATCCCTTCAATACCCATTACGTTCGCAATCTCGTGCGGGTCGGTTACCACACCAATTGTTCCGTGCTTCACGGCAGCCTTCGCAAAGTTAGATGGAGTAGTCATTGAGCTCTCGATATGCACATGCCCGTCTATGAATCCGGGCATCAAGAAGCGCCCTTCATCTTTGCCCGTACGCTCAATGTTTGTAATCTTTCCGCCATCCACTGTAAGGACAGCTCCATATATCTCTTTTGATACGAGATCCACAATGTTCCCCGTTATCTGCTTTAATTCATTATTCATTACGCTTTCAATTTTAAGAAGTTAACACAACTTAGTTAATGTTTCACGTGAAACAAAAGACTCCTCTTTCTGATTCTGGCGTTAGGGTTGCGAGAAGTCGGAAAGAGGAGTTTTAAAGATATCTATTTGGTGTGGATTATCTTCCTAAGAGAACCAAAAGAATGTTTATATCGCTTGGCGATATCCCTGGTACGCGGCTTGCCTGAGCAATGGTTTCGGGATCAATAGCCGAAAGCTTTTGTCTGGCTTCGGTCGATAGAGATTTGATTTCGTTGTAATCAAAACGTCCTTTAATCTTGATGTTCTCAAG
>X396_Morelets_crocodile__coassemble_167_pt1 | contig 10852 bp, 9 predicted proteins | sample X396_Morelets_crocodile__metabat2_low_PE_001 | metagenome-assembled genome bin X396_Morelets_crocodile | reverse complement strand
ATCCAATATTTAGTGACAATTATAATATTAATTCAGGTATAATTATCGCAGAAAGAGATGTATTTTTATCAAACCTTGGAGGTCTAGAGGATAATAATAATGAAGATTTTAAGAAAGGTGATATCGTGAAGTTAGTATTTCCTGAAATGGAAGGACATGATAGTTTTCCTTTGGGTAAGCTATTAACCGATATTTTTGATGAAAATGGAAATAAATATGCTATATTTCAGCCTATTGAAAATGGTATTTTATTAGAGGAACAACAATATAAAATACCTCTTTCAATTATCAAGGAAATCTAATTTGAAATAAAGAACTTCCTCAATTCATTTTCCAAGACCGGAGCAGATGAAAGGTTATTCATACATTACTTAGCATTAAAGCTTCAGGATAATAACTTAATTGATAACTGGATGCTGTGGATTAGCAGACTAAAAATTAAGCAGGCTAAAGACTGTCTGTATTTTCAGTTTTTCAAGTAAATCAGATTCGATATTTTTTCTTCAAATAAAAAGCTCTTTACATCTTCCTTTATTGGGAAAATGTGAAGAGCTTTTTTATTAAGAAAGAATGCTTTGATCAAATAGAGTTTCCCAAGCATATCGAACATAAATAATATATATATTATTTAATATAAACACATCAATTTTTCAAACATTTACTACTTTTACTAGTTGAAAACAACAAGATGATGAAAGCAATACTAAAAACATTTAAGTCTGGAAACGGTGATTGTATTTTTTTTCAGCTGATATCGGAAATTTCACACTATGTCATTATGATAGATTGTGGGAAATATACAGCAGAAATACAGCAGTTTGTAGAAGGTGATTTGAACAAGCATATTAATTTACTAATTGTCACACATATCGATAATGACCATATTAACGGTATCGTGGAGATGCTTCAGCTAAATAATGATTTACAAATAGATAATATTCTGTATAATTGCTACCAAAAGTTGAATGACCAGCAGGCTCAAAACATGACAGAAAAAACGAAAAAAGATATTGAAAAGTTGATCCAGAGTTTACCGCCTACAGGAAAAATAAATGATGGTAAGATTAACATGGAGAAGGCATCAACCTTGGCGTCTATCCTGTTAAATAATAATAACTGGAATACAGCATGGCATAAAGAAGACTACATAACTGCAGGTATTCCCAATTACGAGCTTGGTGAAAGTTTTGGTAATTTAGTATTTCTTTCACCAATGAGAGAAGATATAAAAACATTGGATGAAAAGTTTGCTCGAGAGTATATGCGATTGACTCACCATACTTTGGACGGAATACCATTTTCGGGACAAGAAACACTTTATGAATTGGTTACAAGATTGGTAACCATGAAAAAGAAAGAATACCAATTGTGCCATCCAAAGAAAGCCACGCATGATGTAGCTTTGTTTAATGATAAGCAACTCACAGCAGCCTATCGTTTTATTCCAACAACTATAACAGATGAAAATACAGCATCAATAGCTTTTATCTGGGAAGGTGGGGATAAGAAAGTACTTTTTATGGGTGATGCTGAACCAATCATTGTAGAAAAAAGCATTGCATCAAAAATAGGTTCCGACAAATTGAATTTTGAAGCTATCAAAGTTTCACATCATGGAAGTAAGCATAGTACTAGCATAGGCTTGATGAACCTTGTAGATAGCAGCAACTATTTTATCACAGGAGGAAATATTAAAGATAAGCCTTCATTGGAAGCAATTATCAAGATTGTTAATCGTGGTGATAGCAGAGAACGCTTATTACATAGAAATTACGAGCGTAATGAACTTATGAATAATATAGCTTCACCAAAAGGTGTTATGTTACGAAATAAATACAACTTTATAATCTCAGACCAAAATGAACTTGAATTTGAATATTGAATTGTATGGTAGTAAGTCTGTTCTTCCTGTCTACTGTGGCAACTGTAGAGGAACGGCTTTCTACATAGGCAATAATCTATTTCTGACAGCATGGCATGTTGTGTCAGACTCCAAATACGACGATGCTAACATTCGTGTGGTTTTTGAGGAACAGGATATTTATTGTGAGCTTATTGAGTTTACTAATATGGATGTTGCTCTGTTGAAGAGTTATAACGATGTTAAAGAGATTGAGGCTATTCCACTACTAAAGACTGAATTCAAACTTCATCTTGATTTAGAAATCATTGGCTTTCCGCAAGAGATAGGTAATGGTATAGATTATTTTGGCATTTGTGTAAAAAATCTGAGATCGCTGGGAGATAATTCGCGAGGCTTTGACACTATGGTCATACGTACTGAGGCATTTGGCTTTCATTCTTATGTTGGTTTCTCAGGTTCTCCTGTTCTAAATGAGGCTGGTTATGCAGTTGGAATAGTCACAGACCAACTGCATAATACTCTTGGCTATACCTCTATATACTCAATTGCGGAGAAATTAGATGAAAAAGGAATTATTTACGAAACCAATGCTGATGTACACGATAATCGTCCATATGGTTTAGGAACGTGCATACAACGAGTTCGAGATTCGATAACAAGAGCCAAGAGCCGATATAATAACGAACTTCATGTGAAAGATACTGTGCTCGAAAATGACCTAAGTTATTTTTGTGGTTTAAATGTATTATTAATACGAGAGCAACTTAGAGAAAGTTATATTCGTTGGTACAATCATATACCTGAGTATTATAAAGTCGCTGTGGATGGGATGTTAGCTTTCAAAAAGTTCATAGATAATGGGGAGATTAGTGATCAATTCTATTATGATGTTGAATTTTTAGCAGACCGTAGACGAGATAAAAAATCAGACGATTATTTTATACAGGGTATATATAGAACAATGTTCTTGAAGCTGATAGATCAAATTAGAGACATGCAGGATGTTGAGGCGTTAGCTAAAGAAAAGTTTCTGTTTATAACAGGCGATGCGGGATGTGGTAAAACGCATCATTTATGCCATGTTGTAGAATCTTTATGCCAACACGTAAATGTCTATTTGTTATTTGGTATGGATTTTTGCGCGAATAAAGATCCTGAGAAAACAATATGCGAAATATTGTGTTGGAAGAATAACAACGCTCTGAAGGAGCTAAACGATGAAATGGTGAAAAAAGGTAAGTATGCTACTTTTTTTATAGATGCATTGAATGAAGGAGCAGGAACTTTCTTTTGGCATGAAAAATTACCGCAATTAAAATCTATATTTGAAAGCTATAAGAATATTAAACTTGTCGTTTCTGTCCGCACGATGGAGCCGGATGATGCATTGATAAACCAATTTAAGGGATGGAATATGCGTTCAATCAGTGGTTTTTCTGATATAGGAGTGGCTATTGAGAGGTATTTTAAAAACTCACATATAGCAGAAGATCCTCAAGACTACATCAACGTTCAAGAGTTTCGAAAACCATTATTCTTGAAAATCTTCTGTAAAGCATTTTATTCGTTACCATTAGAAAATCGCAAAGATATAGATATCTTGCAACTCTATAGCATTTATTTCTGCGATCGCAATTATGAGGTTTCTTTAGGTGCAGATGAAGATCCACAACGTAATGTGACTTTGCGTATGATGTCCCAGATTGGTGAGCGCTCGCTATTATCTTACAACTGTTGTGATATTCCCCGTGAAAAAGCCATTCAAATTGGTAATAAATTGTGCCATTTCAGGACATGGTCCAAGAATCTATATCATAATCTTTTAAAGGCCAACCTGCTCATGGAGTACAATACTCGTGAAGGGATGAAAACTGCTTTTGAATACGATAGTATGGGGGATTATCTTCGAGCCTATTGTATGCTTATGTACAATAAGAATGATAATGAAAGAATGAATCATTTACTACGCTTAGTAAGTGACAGAAATAAGAAAATGTTAAATCAGAAAGAATGGAATCACTTGTACAATACTATCACGGCATTCCTTTCTGTGTGGAATCCTGATAAAACCGTCTGGAAAAGGATAGAATTTACAGATGGATCTCTTTCAAGAATGTTACTTGATAGTTTATCATTAAGAAATATGCAATCATCAAAGTCCACTCTTCATGATGATGACATAGCTGCAATAGTTATCAAAAATGATGATTATTTGAAGCCAGACTTCATTTTTAAGAATTTTTCTTTGTATAGGAATCATCTTATAGCGCCTATTCATGAAAAGCTACTAAAAATGGACATGGTTGAGAGAGATGAACGGTGGACTATTAATGTAAACCGTTTGTTAGATGATTACTCTTATCTTTATACGATAAATCAAGTTGAGATCAATAATGAAAAAGATTGTATAGTGTATGTTCATCTATTATGTTGGTTACTTACCTCTTCACATCCAAAACTGAGGTATAATGTGACTCGCAGAATACATGCTATATTGTTAGACCGTCAAGAGTTGTGTACCCAACTAATTAACTCATTTTATAAAGTAAATGACCCTTATATTCTACAAGGGGTATATTCTGCTGTTTATGGTGTACTTCTTGTTACTCGAAATGCAGAATTAGCACATAACGTCACAGAGTTAATTTATATTAATTATTACAAGAACATAATTAATGTTCCATCCGAGATTTCGGTTAGATGCTGGACACTGAAAATCATAGAACTTAATTCTGTCCTTAATCCTACAGACAACTATTGGGTGAGATCTCAGCCTCCATATGTTAGAACAGACAACTTAATGGTAACTTCCGATAATAAGTTCAAATCTGAACTATATTTTGGTACTGATCGTGGATCTATTCGATTATATACATCTTTATTTCAATGGGATTTTAACAGATATATCATTGGAACGAATTCAAGAGCAAATTCACAGACTTATATAAAAGATGATAATGGAGTACTACTTCAAGATATAACAAATGCTGTTGCATATAGAATCAAAGAAGTATATAAATATTCCCGTCATATTTCGAACTATGATAGCAGTCTTCCATATAACTCCCGTATGATAAATTCACATGAGCGCATCGGTAAGAAATATCAATGGATAGCATTAGGCGAAGTTAAAGCTTATTTGAGTGATACTTGTAAAATGACTAAAGATTGGTGGAGTAAAGAATTAGCAGAAAAACCATACCCTTGGTATGATAACATCAGAGATTCATTTGATCCAACATTAAAGATTGATGAAAACGCATTAGGGATTGATAGTGACCTGTTTGAGACTGTAAAATACTCCAATATATTTGAGGACGACAGTCATGAATGGTCGGAATCAAGAGATAATGCCCCAATTCCTTATATAATAATTAGTGATAAAGAAGGCAAAGAGTGGGTTAATATTACCGGTTATCAGACCGTTCGACAAACCAAAGATGGAGAAAGTCGTGAAAGTTTTCTCTATTATTGTCCATGCTTAGTGAAAAACGAAAATGTTTTAGCATTTGAAGAGTGGGCTAAAAATCAAAACTTCTACGGCAGATGGATGCCAGAAAATACAGGCAATTATGAATTCTTGTGGAATGAGTTTCCATGGTCGGATAGTTACAAGCAAATGCATAATGATGAGTTCGAAATTCACTCTCATAATGCGCCATGTAATGTTATGCTCCCTTACTGTGCTCAATTACAAGAAAACACGGAAGGGATTGAAGATGAAGTTGATTTTAGTTCTACTGTCTATATGCCCAATGCGGATCTATGTGCTTTCCACAAGTTGCACACAGCAGAAAGAGGTATAATACGCGATAACAATGATAGAATAGTTGCACTAAATCGAGATATCGCTGGTGATATACTTCATTCTTTTGTTATCCATAGAGATTTATTGGATGAGTATCTTAAAGCTAAAAATCTAACTCTTTTTTATTGTAATTTAGGTGAAAAACAATTATATTCAGAATCACAACTTGTTTTCACACAAAGATTTAGCGGGTGCTTGAAATACCAATTAGAAGGTGAGTTAACTGTTATTCAAAAAATGACAGATGAACGGGATTTTCCAAAACCAGAAGAAAAAGAAGCTGAGGACTCACCAGTAGAAGGGATATCCAATGAGCAGTGGACTCAAATAAAGTCATATGGAAAAAAAGATGAAATTCTAAATTTTCTTCGTGACTTCAAGGCAAAAAAATAACAATGAAGGCCTCTAAAATAGTCTATATAGAATAAAGTCGAATATGGTCATATTATAATATCTTTCAATATGATAATGAATTAGATGAGTTCAATAAGTAAGGTTTTCAAACGGTTCAAACGTTATATGTCAATCATTTATTATTCTGAAGGAAAATTCTCCTATGATCAGCTGAATTGTTTAACTATAAGATTAAGCAGGCAAAAGACTGTCTGTGCTTTCAGTTTTTCAATTAAATCAGATTAGACATATATCCCCAATAAAAAAGCCCTTTACATCTTCCTTTTCTGGAAAATGTAAAGGGCTTTTTATATTAAGAGAGAACACATTGATCAAATACACAGAAATTACATTCCAGCGGATTTGTATATCAAAGTATACCAGTTCTGACGTTCCGGATTCTCATTCGTAAACGAAAAACTCAACTGCGGTACTTTACTGAAATCATCCTCAACATACGCATCAATCTTTTGCTGATCCGTAGAATCGGAAATATAGTAGAGCCTGAATAATTCCTTCGTAAGTGGATAGCGGTCATTGGGCAAAAAGAGAGCACCGTCCTCCATCCTCAGACGACCTTTTCCATCCGGTTGAAAATACCGTATGGTATATTTCGTCTCATCAAACCGCCCAGTCCGTTTGAGTTTGCAACGAATCTCAACAGTTTTACCTTTAGCTATCTTTGTTTGCACAGGCATCGTTTCCACACTAAAGTCATGATCCCGTTTAATATCCCGTCTGTCACTACAGGCACAGACCAATGCAAGGGCAAATACCAGATAACTCAACATTGCCACATTTCTCATAAAGCATCTACTCATATACATTAGGAATTAAACTACCTGAGATCAATAAAATAACAATATCATCAATTCTTATATTGTAATATATCTTTTTCAAAAAAGTATCAGACTCAATGATAGTATGCTTATCATAACCTTCAACCCTAAAATAAAAAGAATAGTAGATAATCCTTATTCATTAGTTCCACTATACTGAACTCTTTTAGATGATAAAAATCATCATATATCATAACTCTGAATCCTCTCCTCACAAATCCGTTTCGTCACACTCCCAAGCATTTCCACTTTAGGCATAAGAGCTTCAATATCCTCTTTTGTAACAACGAAGTCGGGATCGTAGCGCCCGTTTACATAAGCCGCTTTTATTAGATTAAACAGTCGAACTTCTTCAGGTGAGTTTTGAGGAAACACATTGATCAATTCCGGAGAATATTTCTTTACAGAATTCAGTAACTTAGACAAATTATGCTGTTTGCTATTTTGAAGAGTAAACACCAATCTTATGGTATAGAAATAGTTTTCGCAAGCTTGATGAAGGAGAAAAGATGCTTTATTATAAATTTCTTTACTATGATAAAATTCAGCACCTAACAAAAACTCATTCGCACTTAAGTACTTATCATTAAAATATTCCTCAGCCTGCTGCTTTATCTCTGAATAATTCAGCTTTCGCCGTCTGGCTAGATCAAAACGTCCGCTGTTATATAGAACAACACCCTCTTGCTTTATCTGGGAATAGAAATACCGGCCTTCACTTAGTTCTTTATTCAGCTTCTTTACATCAGTAGAAATAAATTGGAGCGGAGGTTGCCTGTCCGGGTCCTGCGCTTTGGAATAATACAGGTCTTCTATGTTATCCAGATATTTGGTCGCGACTCCGTCAGATATACCACTCGTAACAACCAGAATATCATAATCACTCAGATAAGATTGAATTTTACCGAACTCAAATCGTTCATCATATACCACAAAGTCATTACGTGCATAGCTACCAAACAGAATGATCATTTCAGTCTGTTTGATCCGTACCTTTATTGCTTCAACAATAAACCGAAGATCCGCTTGATTGGTTGTTGGTAAATAAGCTATTGACTTTTTCATCCGAGAGTTATTTTATTGCATCAAAGATATAGAAAAATAAAAAATAGCTTCTTATTCTTAACACAAAACTCTATATTTGCCTCAACCTCCTGTTATTGATAACCCGGAAAACTAGCTTCGTGGTATCAAATTACACCGCAGAGAGAATAATTAAATACTGAATTATTCATCTGCCTGAATTCCTTTCAGGCACAAATGCGGCTGTATATGCAAGATCAACACACAAACTTCGATCATTTGTTCAGGATCGCCACATCTTGTTTTGACAAATCAGATAAAGAGATTGAAATACTCTATAAGGAGTATCCAATATGCAAAATCGAATACATCAACAACGATATGAACGAACATGTCGTTGAGATTCGTTTTGATAAATACGATGCGACAATTACCTATTATCTCTCTGAAGAATATACATGCATTGGTTCATATCTGTTTTTTGATAACGAACCGGATGAAGGATTATTCATACATTACTTAGCATTAAAGCTTCGGGATAATAATTTAAGTGATAATTGGATGCTATGGATTAGCAGACTAAAAATTAAGCAGGCAAAAGACTGTCTGTGCTTTCAGTTTTTCAAGTAAATCAGATTAGACATATATTCCAAATTAAAAAGCCCTTTACATCTTCCTTTTTCTGGAAAATGTAAAGAGCTTTTTATATTAAGAGTGAACACTTTGATCAAATACACAGAATTTACATTCCAGCATATTTGTGTATCAAAGTATATCAGTTCTGACGTTCCGTATTCTCATTCGTAAACGAAAAACTCAGCTGCACGACTTTACCGAAATTATCCTCAACATAGACATCAATCTTTTGCTGATCCGTAGATTCCGACGTGTAGTAGAGCCTGAATAATTCCTTCTCAAGAGGATAGCGGTCATTGGGCAAAAAGGATGCACCGTCCTCCATCCTCAGATGACCTTTTCCATCCGTCTGAAAATACCGGATGGTATATTTCGCCTCATCAAATCGCCCCGTCCGTTTTAGTTCGCAACGAATCTCAGCAGTTTCACCTTTAGCGATCTTTGTTTGCACTGGCATCGTTTCCACACTAAAGTCATAATCCTGTTTAATATCCAGACTGTCACTACAGGCACAGACCAATACAAGAGCAAATACCAGATAGCTCAGCATTGCCATATTTCGTATAAAACATCTACTCATATCAATCATAAATTAATTAATCCTCATCTAGTTAATCATAAATTTCAATCCTACACCAAACTGCGTATGAAACAGACCAATGGTACTACCCCATAAGACACGTTCCCTTGCATTCAACAGCAGAATGATGCGATCGGTCAAATAAGTTTCCAGTTCAAGCGTAACCGCACCGCCATAAATAAAAACATCTCTGTTCAACAGCGTTGCGCCATCCGGTAATAACTTATTCCCGTTACGGCTCGTCTCATATCCGGCAACAGCAGCTCCTCCAATAGAAAGAAAAAAAGTCTTTGACGGATCAGAAAGGAAATTCAGAAGATAACCGCCTTCTGCCGTTATCTGAATTTTAGGAATCTGAATTTCCTTGTATGGATAGTCTTTCTTTAAAAACTCAGCACCAAACACCCACCGGTTTCCGTGCTTCGTATACGTTGATACGGCTGCGCCCATGTAATAATTTACCGGAGACTGAATACCGTCTACAAATCCGCCTTTCAGCTCAATGCCGCGCATACCCGGAAGATAGCGCTGCGCATTTGCCTGTCCGGTCAGGGCAAGCAATGCGGCTAGTATAAACAACATGCGTTTCATGATCATTTCACCTTTAGTTCATTGATCTCCTTAGCCCGGACAATATCATCGTTTTCTATGACAAACGACTGATATCGTCCTCCGCTCTTTTCATGCATTTCAACCACAACACACTTATCCTCGGGAATGGTAAACTTCTCCATGGCAAATACGGTTCGCTCGTCCTTATTTCCGCCAATTTTTGTCGCATAGTTAAATGCCCGCAATGGGAAAATAATCTGCTCCTGTATAGCAGTCCGCTTCGCTACTTTTTTATCCACAATTTTGAATGTGATAAAGTCAACATCAAAAGGAACATGTGATGAATTACGGATCTGAGTATGCAGATACAGTAATCCGTTATGCGTGTACATTCCCCGAAGCAGATATTGAATCCCGAAAGACTTACTTCCTATATGCTTAATATCCCGTTTGTTGTTCGCATAAATGGATTTCATAATCAGATGCACAAGCTTAGGTGATTCACATGCCAGTTCTTCCAGATAAATATCCAGTGCGTTATTCGGGCGATTCACCATACTGCCGTCATGTATAAAATCTTTCATCTCAATATTCAGCAGCAACGGCTCATCGGCATACTTCACATTAAATGTGTAAAAACTTCCGCTCTCGGTGATTACCGAAAAATTTGTTTCCGCTCTGAAGTCTCTTACCGTAGCTTTCACCCGGATCACATTTTCTGCTCCGTCTGCCTTTCCGGCGATCAGATTCGCTGAACCCAGATCCACATACCGCACTGCCGACGGGAATATAATATGCACCGTCTTATCATACGTCACTTCCAGTCCGTATGGCGGAATCATTCTGTCGAAAGTCAGTTTTCGGGTCAGTCCCTCAAACAGATCTCCGCTCAACTCCCTCGTATACGTATCTGCTGTCATTACCTTCTGTTTGCTTTCCGATTCACTCTGTGCATAAGCACTTACGACTGCCCACATAAGAGCAATCACGATTAATGTTTGTTTCATTTCATGTTGGATTTTAGTGGTTTGGCAATAGTGCCGGATAATTAATCTCACTTATTGTTTCTCCTGATAAAGCATCAGTTGATACCCCTCTTTCAGATGTACCTTTATGGTTCGCATCTTCTTTGCGATGTACTGTGATGCACCTTGTAT
>X396_Morelets_crocodile__coassemble_166_pt1 | contig 10854 bp, 7 predicted proteins | sample X396_Morelets_crocodile__metabat2_low_PE_001 | metagenome-assembled genome bin X396_Morelets_crocodile | reverse complement strand
AAGCGAGTCAGTCGAAAGATTGACTCGCTTTTTTTGTATCCGTTCAGTTCAATCATGAAAGATGTTATGAGCCGTAATGCTATTTTGGGTGTAGTTGCAAATCTAGATCTATCTCTTATAAAACAGAGTTCGATAAGTTTAGTCTTTGTATCGAAAGTTGATAGAGATTATTTACATAACCTTTCTATTATATTCAGCAACCTTTTTACGGTTTATTGTTTCTATAAATAAGAGCTATTCTAATCAATTGTTGATATGATACGAGAATATAGAAAAGACGATATCGAGAAGATTCTAGCAATTTGGTTAGAAGCATCAATCATTGCACATAACTTCATAGAAAGCTGCTTCTGGGAGTCTAAAATGGAGGATATGCGCAATCTATATTTGCCGTCAAGCATAACCTTCGTATATGTTGATGATATAACAGAAGACGTACTCGGTTTCATCTCTTTGGTCGACGATCACATTGCAGCCATATTTGTGATTCCGAGCAAGCAAGGCATTGGAATTGGCAAGTCATTGATGAATCATGCAAAGTCACTCTATCCACGTCTTTCGTTATCCGTATTCAAAGACAACAACCGATCTATATCCTTTTACAAGCAGCAAGGCTTTAAGATTAGCAAATCGCAAGTTGATGAAACAACAGGACTCGAGGAATTAGTAATGACATTTCACTCCAATTAAAATAACAACGGCCCATCGAAGACTATCTTCAATGAGCCGTTATCATATCTATTCGATTTAGATCCTATTCATTTAGCCATTTAGTGATACGTCGCATCACTTCGTGCTTAATCTCTTCCGGAAGCGTTCCTATGCGTGCTAGGTGGCTGCCATTCGGTTCAATTGCAATAAACACGTTCTCTTTATTTTTCAGAGAAGTAATTCCGGCAGCCGTCCAAGGGTCATTTTGCCCATACACGAAGATCATTTTCGGACCGTTCCCCTTTAGAAACGAATTGATCTTATTGTGCAACGTATGATCAAACGTAGTTGTAAGGCCGTCAGGAAGCATAATCGCATTCAAATAACCCTTCGTATCCTTTACCTTCAAATACTTTTTAAACGGTTTGATATCGTACCCATAATAACCCAATTCCTTTGAAGCTTGTACAAAGAACGATTCGGTCGATTGACCCTTTGCGAAATAATCCGGAGCACAGATCTTCATCAAATGATCAAAAATCTCTTTCGTCGATGCATCTTTTGTCGGGATAGTTGATGTAGGAGTTCCCCATTGCCAGATCGAGAACGAATACTCCAGTACCGTATAATCTAAAACTTCTTCCTGGCCTAGGTTAAATTGAAGCCCTTTCTCTTTACAATACGCATCAAACATCGGTTGAATCTCCTCGCGACGCTTCAATACCTCCAACTGATAACCCTCAATAATCTGACGATCTTTCTTTGTTCCCACTTTACGAAGGAAAGGTTCGTGGCGGCCATCCTCTACATCACGACACACCGGAGCCACATACGGAACAGAAATATCCACATCTTCCGGGAAGAAAGTACGGTAGATAATCGTAGTCTGACCGCCTTTGCTGATACCCGTGCTCATCCACTTGCCCGGATAAATCTTCTTCATAGCCGTAGTCACGTTATGCAAATCATACGCAGAATTTTCGGCAGTAAGATACGACCAGTCGAGAGGTTGCGGAGTAGACTCCAAGAAGTAGCGATGCTCAACAAACACCACGTTCGCATCAAACAGCTTCGAAAGCTCCTCACGGTAGCGAGGATTCATGGCATAAGCACCACCATACCCTTCGGTAACCAGGACAGTCGGTTTATCAAAACCCACATGCATCACCACGAAACGTTGTTTGAAACGATCCGAATTCGGGTTGGCATGATCGAGCGGTTGATCGATAAAGCACACATACTTTTCGGCATAATGATCGCTTTCGAGCTTCTTTATATCGGAGAAACGATTTTCCTTTTCAAGCTTTGATACAAGGTCACTCTGCGCTACTTGCGCAGAAATCGGTTGTTGCGTCGAAGCATATACCGACGGATACACACTTGCCAAGGCAAGCAACAATACGAGTCTAAATAATCTATTCATGGTATTTAAATAATTAATAAAAGTCTTACTTTTTTGATAGCAAAGCAGCATTCCGTTGCCATCCTTCAAATTTAGCCCTTTTTATGGCAGAGCCTTTAAAAAGCCGATTATACTCTTCGCGCGACATCGACTGCACGAATTCCTTTGTCCAACTCAGCAGTTCCGGTTTCGGTTTAAACTCGGCCGTTTCGTTAGGTTTGGCAAACTTATTCCAAGGGCACACCAGTTGGCACGTATCGCATCCATATACACGATTGCCTAGAGACTCTTCAAATTCAGAAGGAATATCCCCCCGATTCTCAATTGTCAAATAAGACAAACAACGGTTGGCATCCAGTTCAACACCACCGATCAAAGCCTTAGTAGGGCAGTTGTCGATACAACGCGAGCACGAACCACAGCGCGATTGCTGCGGAGTAGCATAGTCTAGTTCCAAGTCGATGATCAATTCGCCGAGAAAGAAATACGTTCCGGCATTGGGAATAATCAATTGCATACTCTTGCCTATCCAGCCCAGTCCGGCCTTCCAAGCCCAATAACGTTCCCATACGGGAGCCGAATCCGTAAACATCCGTCCTTCTATGGGAGCTATTTCTGTATGAATATATTGAAAGAGTTGAGCGAGTTTGTCTTTAACGACAGTATGGTAGTCTTCTCCGTAAGCATAATAAGACACTTGCGGAGCGTCGGGATTTTGCAGTATTGAGGGGTAGTAGTTGAGCGCCACTACGATGATCGATTTAGAACCCTCCACGAGCAAGCGCGGATCCATTCTTTTTTCGAAATGATTATCGAGATAAGCCATTGAGGCCTGCTTCCCGCAACGAAGCCATTCTGCGTATTTGTTACGGAAAGCAGGGTCAACAGACTCAGAAGGAGCAAAGCCACAAGCCGAGAAGCCCAAAGCGAAGGCCTTATCTCGAATCAGCTTTGTTGCTTCTATTTTATCCATTCTTTAGGGAGTAATTTAAATTCATATCCTTCCGCCTTTAGCCACTCTACAGCTTTAGGCATCGCATATTTCATATTCTTTTCCGCTTTAAGCGAATCATGAAAAACAATGATAGACCCGTTACGGGTATATTTCTTAACAACTTCAAAAACCTCTTCAGGTGTAAGTAAAGGGCTGTAATCACGGGTCACAACGTCCCACATGATAATCTTGTAACTTCTTCGTAGAAGTAGGGTTTGTAATATTCGCATGTGTCCGTGCGGAGGACGGTAGAGTTTACTTTTGATCAATTCTGCCGCTTTGCGAATATTCTTCATATAATTCTTGGTCCAATAGCGCAGACCTTGAATGTGGTTGAAGGTATGATTTCCTACGTCGTGGCCTCTATCGAGCACCATCTTATACACATCAGGGTATTTCCTCACATTATCTCCAACACAAAAAAAAGTCGCCTTCACATCCAGGCGATCCAATTCATCCAGTACCCATGGTGTAACCTCGGGAATCGGACCGTCGTCGAAGGTGAGGTAAACACACTTCTTCGACGACGGGATTCTCCAGATTGCCCCCGGGAACAGCACTCTGTATAAAAGCGGGGGTTGTTCAATAAACATAAAATCTTATTTATTCAAAGACTGCAAAGCCATGCGGTAATTGCTAAAGTCTTCTATATATTCCTCTCCAAGTTTCGAGTCATATTCTTGGGATGTACGGATTACCTCCTGTAGCAGGAATAAGTCTTGTTGTACATCTTGGTATGCCGAAATAAACTGATTTGTTTTCAAGCGGAAGAACCAGTTCAGACTCTTACTTCTCGAGTCGCCGATTCTCTTCAAGATCTCTTCAGCTTTCGCATTTTCACCAAGTTTAAAATAGTTGATCGCTAATGGAATCGCATTGTATTCGAGCGGTACGTTTTCGAACGGAAGCACCTTCACGCAATAGTCAAGCGCTTTCAAAGCCTGTTCGTTTTTACCTTCCTCGATCAATTGACCTGTTAGCTCAGCAAACAATGTACGCATCGATTGGCACATACGTAAGCTATTTTCATCCAAGTATACCTTCGGATTATCTACGCCACCCCAAACGAACTTATTCATCAGGTTGTCGTACATCTTATCCGTATTCAACGCATGGTCGCCGTTTGCAGTATTCATCGGAACAATACGATACGTAAGACCTTCCTTTTGGAAGTAGTCAGACAAACCAGCGTATTGATCTCTGGCAACCGAAATTGCATAATACATCGGACGTTCCCAATTGTTATTTTGAAGCATATCATAGATCGTAAGCACTTGCTTTCCGATTACGTTTTGTCCTGCAAGGCTGATACTCATTGTATCCAAAATAGAAGCAGAGTCGGCCACAGTAACCACACCATTCTTCAAAGCAGCCGCTTTATCTACCGGATAAACCAATTTATCGGTTGGGATAAAGTCGAGACGTTGCGACGTACCCGGAATCTTTTTCGTTCTATCATCGTCAGACAATACAAACGCCAACGCATCTTTCAATTCAAGCGGTTTCTCTACAAGGTTTACAACATACGAGAAATCCCTTGTACCTTCCACATACTTGTCGTACGACATGCTGATCGGAAGCGGAGCCGAATTGTAAGCCTGCTTTTGCATCTGTTTGATGTACCAATCGGTCTGTAAGTAGCTCGTATTACATACACGCACGTCGGTTCTGAAGCCCTCTACCTCTTGCGCATACCACAATGGGAACGTATCGTTGTCACCATTGGTGAAGATGATTGCATTCTCATCGCACGAAGTAAGGTAGTTGAATCCCATATCGCGAGCAATGTAACGATCCGATCTGTCGTGGTCGTCCCAGTTTTGTCCGGCCATTTGGAACGGAACAAACAAACAAACGATCGACGAAACAGCAGCCGAAACCGTACCCGAAAGTTTCGCATACTTTTCAAGCCCTTTCGCAATCGCCACCACACCAAAACCAATCCAGATACAGAACGCATAGAACGAACCCGCATACGCATAGTCACGTTCGCGTGGCTGATAAGGCGTTTGATTTAGGTAAAGCACAATAGCCAAACCGGTCATGAAGAACAAGAAGAATGTAATCCAGAACGTTTGCACACCCTTTTGGTTGTAGTAAACTTGAAACAGCAAACCGATCAAACCAAGCAACAATGGCAACATATAGTACACATTGTGTCCCTTATTGTCTGCTATAAAATCGGGAAGATTATCTTGCGGACCCACCAACATCGAATCGATAAACTTGATACCTGTAATCCAGTTACCGTTGGCAACGCTACCGTATCCTTGAATATCGTTTTGGCGACCCGAGAAGTTCCACATAAAGTATCTCCAGTACATGAAGTTTACTTGGTACGAGAAGAAGTAACGAAGATTCTCCGCAAAGGTAGGCTTCATCACCGTCTTTGTTTCTCCACACTGGGTAAACGTAACCGGAGTTCCTTTGAAATCACTCCACTCCTTATACGCCGAAACGTGATTAGGCAGCGAGCTGTACATACGAGGGAAAAGCATATTCAACGCGTCGATATACTTATAATCCTTGTCGTAACGAACTACGAAATATTTATCTTTTTCGTTAGCATCTTTCTTGATTACGCGCTTCCATACCGGAGCCTCTTCAGACATTACCGGAGAGCAATCTCTGCCTTCACGTTCTACGTCCGAAACAAAAGTCTGACCGTAAATCAACGGAGTTTTACCATATTGCTCACGTGCAAGATACGTGCGAAGCGTAAAGATATCGGCCGGATCATTTTGGTTCATCGGCGTATCTGCGGCAGCACGAATCATAATCGTAGCATACGATGAATAACCCACCACGATTACCATCAACGAAATCAAGATTGTATTTAGCGCGTGTACGTTCAACTTTTTGTAGTAGAACATAAACCCTGTAAGAGCGGCAATAATGATAAGACCAAGCACATAACCGCTTCCGATAAACGGAATACCCAGCAAGATCACCGAAAGAATGAATGAAATACGCATACGCACCGGATGAACCTCTTTGCGCATCGTTTCATAAATACCCCAGATCAATACACCGGCAAGCAAGAACAAGTGAATAAACACACCCGAATTATAAGGCAATCCAAGCACATTCACCGCAAATAGTTCTACCCATCCGCATACTTCAACCAGACCTTGTACCACGCCGTACATCATAACACCCACAATGGCAAATGAAACTACCAGCGAGATAATTGTACCTTTCAAGGTTGGGTTCGGATACTTTTTGTAGTAGTAAACCAGCACCATAGCCGGGATACACAGCAAGTTGAGCAAGTGGACACCGATCGAAAGCCCCATCAGGTAAGCAATCAAGATAATCCATTTGTCCGAGTTAGCGTTATCGGCAGCATCTTCCCATTTCAGGATCAACCAAAAGACCACCGCGGTAAAAAGCGAAGAGTACGCATATACTTCACCCTCTACGGCCGAAAACCAAAACGTATCGGAGAAGGTGTAAACCAATGACCCCACAAGACCGCTACCCATGATACCGATCAGTTTCGAAGTACTAATGGCTTCGCCGTCGGTTGTCATCACTTTGCGGGCAAGGTGTGTGATGGTCCAGAATAAAAACAAAATCGTAAGACCGCTGAAGATTGCCGACATCGCGTTCACCATGACTGCAACTTTAGACGGATCCGAAGCAAACTGAGTAAATAGGTTTGCAGTTAGCATAAAAAACGGAGCACCCGGCGGGTGTCCTACTTCAAGCTTGTAAGCCGAGGAGATAAACTCTCCACAATCCCAGAAACTGGCGGTTGGCTCCATCGTCAATAGATAAACGGTAGACGCAACAGCAAATACCAGCCAACCCAGCAGATTGTTGATTAACTTATATTTTCCCATATTTAGATTGAAAATTAATACGCTATGCTTTCGAACGTTTCGTTCGCTGATTTTCAATTACAAGACACAAAGATAAAAACCAGATTTAATAATGAATTATTATTTTCATATTATAATATTCTTATATTGCGGGCATAAAGGCTATTTCCTCAAAAATCAGTGATGATTAATATTATTTAAGTCCTTTATTTTAATATATCTTTGTTCTCACATTGAAGAACATAGTTTCAATTATTAATAAAACCGTTTATGAGTCTAAGACAGAAATTCATGCTGACGCTGCTTTTATGCGTTAGCTTTGGAGTATTTGCACAGCAGCAACAGCCCCAGCCGCTGCCAATCGACCCGAAAGTTCGATATGGCGTTCTAGACAATGGCCTTACTTATTACATCAGACATAATGAGTTGCCAAAAGATCGTGCCGATTTCTACATCGCGCAAAAAGTAGGATCTATCCTCGAAGAAGATTCACAAGCCGGACTTGCTCACTTCCTCGAGCACATGGCTTTCAATGGAACCACCAACTTCCCCGACAAAACGATGATGAACTATCTGGAGTCGATCGGAGTTAAGTTTGGCGAAAACCTAAACGCATACACCGGATTCGACGAAACGGTATACATGGTACTCAACGTGCCTACTACGCGCAACTCGATCATCGACTCATGTTTGCTTGTATTGCACGACTGGTCGGGATTCATTACACTTGACCCAAAAGAAATAGATAAAGAGCGTGGAGTAATCCGCGAAGAATGGCGTACACGCGGCAACGCGCAGATGCGTATCTGGGAGCAAATGTTTCCACAGATTTATCCGAATAGTAAATATGCCAACCGCCTTCCAATCGGAAGCATCGACGTTATCAACAACTTCAAACCGCAAGAAATTCGCGATTACTACAATACATGGTATCGTCCCGATCAACAAGCAATCATTGTAGTTGGCGACGTAAACGTAGACAAAGTAGAAGCAGATATCAAAAAGATGTTTGCCGATATTCCAAAACGCACCAACGAAAAAGAACGCGTATACTTCCCGGTTCCCGACAACGACGAGCCGATTGTAGCGATCTCTAAAGATAAAGAAGCTACTTCTACATCGATCAATCTGTTTTTCAAGCACGATCCGTTGCCGGATGCCATAAAATCAACAGCGGCAGGACTTGTTGTTGATTACATGAAGTCGGTTGCTGCAACGATGATGAACGAGCGCTTCGACGAGATGCGTCAGAAAGCTAATGCACCGTTCTTGTATGCAGGAGCGAGCGACGGCGAATACTTCGTATCGAAAACAAAAGACGCATGGTCGGTATTCGCAGCTTGCAAAGAAACCGGAATCGATCAGGCTCTTACAGCCATCACGGAAGAAACAGAGCGCATGAAGCGTTACGGTTTCACTCCTTCCGAGTATGATCGTGCACGCATCAACGTATTGAAGATGTACGAAACTCAGTACAACGAACGCGAAAAACAAAAGAACAATCGTTACGCGCAAGAATACGTGACACACTTTACCAGCGGTGGTTATATTCCGGGCATCGAAACCGAATATACATTGATCAATCAAGTAGCTCCAAAGATCACGGTAGAAGACGTTAACGAATTCTTGAAACAAATCATTACCAACAAGAACATCGTCATCTCACTTACAGCTCCTGAAAAAGAAGGTGTAACACTTCCTACAAAAGCCGATCTTCTTGCCGTATTCAACAAAGCTGCACAGGCAACTATCGCACCGTATGTAGATACCGTATCGAACGAGCCTTTGATGAGCCAGCTTCCGAAAGCCGGAAAAGTAGTAAGCGAATCGAAAGATGCGGCATTGGATGCTACAATCTGGACACTTTCTAACGGAGCGAAAGTAATCTTCAAGACTACCGATTTCAAGAAAGACGAAATCACAATGAGCGCGCAAGGTAAAGGTGGAGTATCCATCTTCCCTACGTCGGATATTATCAATACAAAGGTTCTTACAGAGGTTGTTTCGCTAGGCGGACTAGGTAAGTTCAGCCAAGTTGAGTTGACCAAAATGCTTGCGGGCAAACTTCTTTCCGTAACTCCGTATGCAGGTGCCGAGAATCAAGGCATCAACGCGTCGACTAATCCGAAAGACCTTGAAACCATGATGCAATTGGTTTACATGACGTTTACCCAACCTCGCATGGACCAAGAAGCATTCGACTCATACATGGAGCGCATGAAAGCGCAATTGCTCAATGCACAAATGAATCCGATGGTCGCTATGGTAGACTCTATCAACAAAGTAGTGTTCAACAACAATCCTTGGAAAACACGCTTCACGGTAGAGGATCTTTCGAAGATCAACTATGCGCACATTATGGACATGTATAAAGAACTCTTTGCTTCGGTAAAAGATTACAACTTTATCTTTGTGGGTAACATCGATCCGGCCACTTTGAAACCATTGGTTGAGCAGTACATTGCGTCGCTTCCTGCGGCAAAAGCACCGCTTAAGCCAACACAAGCCGCGGCTGTGAAGGTAAACAAAGGCGAGATCAAGAATGTATTCAACCGTGCGATGCAAACACCGAAAGCTACCGTACTCGACTTCTATTCGGGCTCGATACCGTACACACTTGAAAACATGATGACATTGAGTTTCTTTGATCAAATCCTCGATATCCTGTTTACAGAGAAAGTGCGTGAAGAGCAAGGCGGTACCTATGGCGTAAGCTGTTCGGCAGGCATCTCTCGCTACCCAATGAACCAAACCATCGTTCAAATCTATTTCGACACCGATCCTGAGAAATACGCTCAACTAAACGAGATCGTGAAGAAAGAGATTAAGAACATGACCGTAGCCGGCCCACGTGCCGAAGACTTCAGCAAAGTAAAAGAGTTTATGCTCAAAAAGCGTAAAGAAAACTTGCAGGAGAACGGTTTCTGGATGGGCGTATTGAGCTCTAAATACAACCAAGACTTCGACAGCTATACCCAATACGACGCATTGCTCAACGCAATGACACCGGAAAAGGTAAAACAACTAGCCAAGAAGTTGATCGATCAAAACAACCAGATTGATTTGATCATGCTACCCGAAGCTGCAAAATAAACGCAACTCCCCTCATATACAAACGGTCGCTCCATCACGGGGCGACCGTTTTTGGTTTAAGATCACTGCTATTACGCAGCTGTTATTTTGTAAACGATCCTTGTAGCGTTCGGCTTATTGTATTTCTATGATGGAAGTACAAACATTCATATTTCATGCAAGGGGAATGTGAATATCCCGAAAATAGCCTTGTTTTTAGCTGGTTGAGCTAAATTGTCGACATGAATTTTGCTAACGTTTTGTAGCTGAAATGGCTTGATTGTATGACAGGTTTCGAAATTCGTTACCGAAGCTTTTTTCGTGAGGTTTCAAAAAGACGGTAGGATGGGTATCCGAGAAACAAGTTGTAACGGCTCAACTGCCGCTCAGTGGCTTGGGGGCAAAGGTAGGTGTGTGATGGGGCAGTCGTTGTAGTGTCGTCGAAACAACGCCCAATTTACTGCATGAAGACGTAAAACGTTTTCAATGAAGACTGTTTTCAGTTACTGCGGTGAGTGTAAAAAGTCTTCGTGGAGAATGCAGAAAGTCTTCGTGGTGAGTAAAAACAATTACCGTGAATACTCAAAAAGGTCTCCACGAAAACCTCAAAAGCTTTTCGAAAGAAGTAAATGACCTTTTTGGAAGAACCAAATAGGGTTTTTTCAAGAACAAAGTAAGGTTTTTGGCCAAACAAAGCATGGTTTTTGAAGGATTTACACCTTTTTGCTCGGTCAAAGCCATTTTACAAGCATTGAAACGTCATAAATCCGGCTCGAAAACTCCATTTTCTGAAGGTGAAAAATCGACAGATTCTTTCAATCTAGCACAAAAAACAGCCCTAAAAACCACAAAACACACAAGCAAAAACCATCATCTATTTTTATGATAATCAGGCTTATTGTAAATTAGAG
>X396_Morelets_crocodile__coassemble_161_pt1 | contig 10967 bp, 5 predicted proteins | sample X396_Morelets_crocodile__metabat2_low_PE_001 | metagenome-assembled genome bin X396_Morelets_crocodile | reverse complement strand
CCTATAAGAAGTCGCGGCTTATACGACGTGTAGGACTAATAATACAGCTGATGGCATGCGTGTTTTTTCTTTCTGTAACATATTTATTAAACAGGCAGCTGGTTTATATACAGCAAACAGATCTGGGATTTGAAACCGAAAGTATTATTGAAATATGCATAAAACCATTTGCTGAAAACGCAAATGGTTTTCTTAATGAGATAACTAATCTTCCGATGATAGAACGTAGAACAATGTCTTCTCTTCCTTTTTTAAACAATGAGTTATGGAGTACCAATCTGCTACTTGAATGGGAAGGTAAAGCAAAAGATATAGACGTTGAAGGATTTGTTGTGATAGAGTTGAGTGAAAAAGGGGATTCTGTTTTTGATTTTCGGTTAAAAGAGGGTCGAATGTTTATTGAACAAGATTGGCTTACTTCTGAAAATAGACAGAAGGATCTGTTTGGGTATCCAATTTTAAATAAAGTACTCATCAATGAGACCGCAGCTAAATTAATGGGGTTTGAGAATCCTATTGGGCAAATAGTTCGAATTCCGTTTGGTCTATTTGAAGATGGGAAGCCAAAATATTATTACTATGATTATGAGATAATAGGGGTGGTCCGTGATTTTTATTCTTGTGGAATGAAGCAACGAATAGTGCCAAATATTATAATACAAAATGCTAGGTTTATGCGGCATTTCCATTATTTAAAAGTAATGGATGGGACGGAGTCAGAATGTTTAGCTTCTATTGAGCGTATAGCAAAAAAGCACAATTGGAAGTATGATAAGAGAAACACAGAACCGACGTTATTGAAGGATAAATTTCGAGATTTGAATAAAAGTGAAGATGCTTCTTTTCGTTTGTTTTTTGCATTAACAGTTGTTACGCTTATTGTATCGTTGATAGGGTTGTATGCGATAACAATAACTGCTCTAGAGCATAGACGAAAAGAGATTGCGATAAGAAAGATAATGGGGGCTAGGGTATTTACCATTATAGTAATGTTTGCCCGAGAATATTTTCTTGTCATTTTATATGCCGCAGTTATAGGGTTTCCTTTAGCGTTTCTTGTCGCGCAACATTGGCTAGAACAGTATGTATATCGAATTACAATAGAAATAAAGGATTTTGTATTCTTGCTTGTTGTCATTCTACTCCTTGTATTACTTACGGTTTTAAGAATCGTGATAAGAGCAGCTAATCAAAATCCGGCAGACGTAATTAAATCAGAGTGATATCATTTAAAACATACAATTATGATTAGAACAATTAATTTACAGAAGATTTTTCGTACAGACGAAGTTGAAACTTGGGCTTTGAATGGAGTTGATTTAGAGATTAAAGAAGGAGAGTTTGTTGCTATTATGGGACCTTCAGGTTGTGGTAAGTCGACATTGCTTAATATATTAGGGTTGCTCGATAATCCGACCGGTGGGCAATTCTTTTTGAATGGGACAGATGTAGCTCATTATACAGAGGCTCAACGTACTAATTTGCGAAAAGGAATGATCGGTTTTGTCTTTCAGAGTTTTAATTTGATTGATGAGCTAGATGTGTTTGAGAATATTGAGTTGCCTTTGTTATACATGGGAGTATCTGCATCTGAGCGCAAAAGGCGTGTGGCAGAAGTGATGACGCGAATGGATATTGGGCATAGAGCTAAGCATTTTCCGCAGCAATTGTCGGGCGGTCAGCAGCAACGTGTCGCAATTGCTCGTGCGGTAGTTGCAAGTCCAAAGTTAATCTTGGCCGATGAGCCAACAGGGAACTTAGATTCGAAAAATGGTAAGGAGGTGATGGCGCTTTTATCAGAATTAAATGCAGAAGGTACTACCATTGTTATGGTTACTCACTCGCATCATGATGCAGGTTATGCAAAACGAACAATTAATTTGTTTGATGGACAGGTTGTAAATGAGATTGTTGATTGATTTTTGAGAAGGAGGGTGGTGGGCGGTATAGATTACTTTCAGAATGTTGATTATACTTGAAGGTGATAAATAGAATATATTAATTATTTTTAATCATACGGACGGTCTAAATAATATATAATCTTACGTCTAAAAGTGTATCTTTGCTTCTACCATAGAAAAACATTTGACAATGACACTGATATCAAATACAAAAAAGATTTTGCTGCTTGCAGCAATTAACGTACTGTCTTTAAGTGCGACAGATGTTAATTTTCCGACTTCGATTCAAAAAATCGGAGAGAATATTGTAGCTATATCAAACAAAGGCAAATCAAATGTTGACTTAATAGATGTTCAAAGCGGCAACGTGATTAAATCAATAGATCTTAAATTTGCTCCAACTGGTTTGGCAAATAACAAAGATTATTTATTTGTTACAGCATCGGATCTACAAGGCGTAGTTTACATAATTAGTCTGCAAAGCGGAACTATTGAAGCTGAGATTCCTGTAGGAATGGGCGCTTGTAGTCCGGTTTTATCAGCAGATGGTTCAAAACTTTATGTTTGTAATCGCTATAAGAACTCTGTTTCGGAGATTGATTTGTCTTCAAAAAAAGTAACACGTACAGTTGATGTGTTGCGTGAACCGAATAATATCGTGTTTAGCAATGACGGAAAACGTATGTTTGTTACCAACTTCTTGCCGGCTCAACGTGCTGATGTTGATGAGGTAGCATCGGAATTGTCGGTTGTGAATACAGGCGATTTCAAGGTGGAGAAGAACATCCGTTTAGCAAATGGTAGTAATGCACTGAGAGGAATGTGTGTGACTCCTGATGGTAAATATGTGTATGTTTCTCACAACTTAGGTCGTTTTCAAGTGCCAACTTCTCAGTTGCAGCAAGGATGGATGAATACGAGTGCTTTTAGTGTGATTGATGCTGAAAAGTTGGAGTATTTGGGAGCTGTTCTTGTAGATGAGCCTGAGCGAGGAGCCGCTGGTGTTTGGGATATTGTTTGTGATAATGACTATATATTTATCACACATTCAGGAACGCATGAGATTAGTAAGATAGATCATAAGAGGTTCAGAGAGAAGTTTGAAAGTTATCCTCAAAAGGAAAACTTAAGCTATGATCTTCACTTCTTGTATGGAATGAGGGAGCGTATTCCAATTGAAGGTAACGGTCCGCGTGCTATGATATATGCAAACAAAGCATTGTATATTCCTACTTACTTTTCGGATATCTTAAATGTGTATAATGTTTCGTCTAGTACTGTGACTGGATTAGCATTGAATCCGGATCGCGTAGAGACGAATGAGAATAAAGGGGAGCGTATATTTAATGATGCTATGTTTTGTTTCCAGAACTGGCAAAGTTGTAATGGCTGTCACCCGGGAGAAGCTCGTACGGATGGTATGAACTGGGACTTGATGAACGATGGAGTAGGGAATCCGAAAAACTGTAAAAGCTTATTGCTTTCGCATGATACGGCACCGAATATGATTTCCGGGATTCGCGAAAATGCAGAGATTGCGGTGCGTGCCGGTTTTAAGTTTATTCAGTTTCACGATGTTCCTGAAGAAGATGCTTTGAATGTCGACTTGTACTTGAAGAGTTTGAAACCCTTGAAAAGTCCTTATCTTGTTGAGGGCGAACTTTCTGAGGAAGCGAAGAAAGGACGTAAAGTTTTTGAGAAATTGAGCTGTGATGCATGTCATAGTGGACATTATTATACCGATATGAAAACGCATCGTATTGGAGATGATATTGAGTTTGAACAAGGTTGGGATACACCTACATTAATTGAGGTTTGGCGTACTGCACCTTATCTGTTTGATGGTAGAGCTGCAACGTTGAAATCAGTCTTTTCAGAACATAAACATGGTATGAAGGATAAGAAAGTTTCAGATAAAGAGATTGATCAATTAGTGGAATATGTGAATTCCCTATAACAACCCGAAAATAATAACATGAAGAACTTAATTTACTCTATCTTTCGTACAGAAGATGAAGACTTTCAAAGTGCACTTCTTACTCTTACCGAATCATGGAGCTTGGCTAAACCAATTATACGAATAAATATTTTTGCGGCAATCTTTAATAATGAAGATTATGTTCGTAAATATAATATATTGAAAGATCATTTATTTAGTGTATATCCGTCGTCTATACCTACATTTAGCTTGATTGCGCAAGCACCTCTGGCGAGTAGTTTGGTTGCGGAAGTGCAGTATTTTGATGGTGAACTTGATGAGTTACGTTATGATCTTTGTGCTAACGTTCCTTACGTCGTATATGAAAACGAACAGGTTAAATCTCTCTATATATCAGGTGTTCAGTCTGATGTAATCAATGTTTCGTTTCGTCAGCAATCGGTAGATGTTTTTAATACGATTGCTGCTGTTTTCGAAAAAGAGGGTTTTGGTGTTTGTGACATTGTAAGGCAATGGAACTATTTGGAAAGAATCGTCGATTTCGAAAACGAGTATCAACATTATCAGGCATTCAACGATGCTAGAACTGCTTTTTATGCTACCGGACAATGGAGTGAGGGCTATCCTGCAGCAACAGGTATTGGTATGCAGTCGGGCGGTGTGATTGTTGATATTGATGCGATAAAATATAGTAAAGATGTATTGTCTATCGTGCCGATTGACAATCAACTTCAAATTGCAGCGCATGAATACTCAAAGCGATTGTTGATTTCAGAGGTGGAAAATAAAACGACTCCTAAATTTGAACGTGCTAAAGCGGTTGACTTTGTGGATGACGGAGGTGTTATCTATATCTCAGGAACTGCGGCAATCAGAGGTGAAGAGAGTTTGCATAATGCAACGTTGAAAGAGCAACTGGTAACAACTGTTGAGAATATCGAGTATTTGATTGGTGATGAAAACCTGAATCATGCAGGAATGTCAGACGTTTGTACGCGCTCATATAAGTTGTTGCGAGTATATCTTAAGCATGACAAATTTGTAACCGAGGCGAAGGAGCTTTTACAAAGAATGTTTCCAAGTTTGCCAATGAGCTTTTTGTTGGCCGACGTATGTCGAGATGAATTATTAATAGAAATTGAAGGTATAGCTACATATTAATTATTAATCATGAAAGGTAATCTATTTTTTAAAACGATCTGTTTTGCTGCTATTAGTGCAGGTTTTATTGCTTGTTCAGGTGGTAACGCTGCCAATACCAGTGCAGCAGGATCTGATTCTTGTACAAATGCTTGTGAATCAAATTTAAAAACGAATAAAGCTATGAAGTATCAAAAGAAGTACACAAATGCGGATTTTTACAAAGATGGAAAGTTACAAGCTGATGTAGCTTTGGCAGCATATCTTGATATGCTAGAGTTTTATGGTGTTCCATATTCAGAAAATCTTAAAAAGAATCTTTGGATCACAGACTTTAATCTAGGTGATTTCGAAAACGTTGGTATGGGTGGTATTTTCTGGGTTAACGATGCAGAGCATAACTATTTTGCTCATGAAATCTATTTATTGCCTGGACAAATGATTGTTGAGCACAAACACCTTCCTACAAAGTATGCGGCTAAGCATGAAGCTTGGGTGCCACGTCACGGATGGGTTTACAACTATGCAGTTGGCGAAACTACACCTAATGGTCCTAAGTTGCCAGAAAGTCAAAAAGACTATATCACAGTAAGTAATTTCGTAGTTCAAAAAGTAGACGAGATGGTACCATTGAAACAACTAGAAACTCCACACTTCCTATTGGCTGGTGATGAAGGTGCTATTGTTTCTGAATATGCAAGCTATCACGATGGTGATGGTCTTCGTTTTACTAACCCTAATGTTGTATTTACTGATTGTCTAACTCAACAGTAATTTTCAAGATAGAAATAAAAGCAGTCTGATTGCTAAACTTCAGACTGCTCTTTAATCAGAAAAACACAAACTAAACTTAATGAGAAAATTTGGTATTGGAGTTTCATTACTACTTTGTCTCGCAGCGCATAATTCATATGCTCAAAAGGGTGCTTCGAATTGGATCGATGCCTCTGTAAAGCAAAAAGCTACTTTGCGTGATGCGTTGAAAAAGGCGGGCATGCCTATAGAGTCAAAGTGGATGAAAGCAAAGCAGAAGTCCGAAAAGATTGTTGCTAACGTAAAAGGTCAAGATAAATTAGTATTAATTACAACTGGTGGCCCTGATGGTTCAGATTGGGATCATGCAGCGTGGGCGAATGCCAAACTAATAGCTAGCGATGGGTCTACTGTTTGGTTGGATGAGCTTACACCTATTTATACGGATGCACCACACGGTACACCTAAGTTTAATTCAAACTTTTCAGGTAAACCTGTTTCTATAGCTGGAACAAAATACGATCACAGTGTTTTGGTACATGCTAATGGTGTGGTTGTTTTCCAGTTGGATAAGAAATTTGACCGTTTCGAGTCGGAAGTAGGTATTGATGACAATTCACCGATAGGAAGTGCATTCTTTAGAGTGCAAAATATTTTCGGAAAAGATTATGCTGACCAATTGCGTAATGTATATCCACAGGATTTGGGTGTGATTGGTTCTAGTATCGACGGAGGTCTTGATATTTGGTTAACAACTGTTGATGCTTCTGTAGAAAAACAACTTGTAGAAGGTGTTATTAATAAGCTTCAAGATAAGGCTTATTTTGGCAAACAATTAGAAGCGATTAATAGCGTTTCTAATCTTGATGAGCAAATCAAACAATATCTTCAACTTTTTGATCAGGCTAATCAGGTTTTGAAAATTCAAGATCAATTGGCATGGTTCAATATTGAATCGATTGAGCTTGCTTATAATGATATGAAGAAAGCAAAAGGGTTTGATGTTGCAAAAAATAAACCTTTGTTTGATGAAATCATTGCTTTAAATAAAAAAGGATTTAAAGGTATTTATGCTGGTAATGCTCAGGCAATCACAGATGCTAATCGTGTATTAGAACTGAAAAAAACGTTGTTGATGTCAAATCCACTTCTAGATGTGGATAAGATCATCGTGGGTCGTTATAAGATTGGAGCTAATGCAAGAAATATTAATACGCATGAATTAGGAACTCAACCGAACAACTGGAGTAATCAAACTTCGGCAAGACGTGTTGGTTTTGATGCGGAAATTGCAGAGCTTTCTAACCTTAGAGGTGATGTACAGACCAGAACGATTTTCAAGCCTTCAACAACAGGGGCTGTTTCGGATCTTAAGCTACATTGGGACGGGTCTAAAGTCATGTTTACTTCATTGACAAAAGATAATCGATTCAATGTTTTTGAAGTTCCTGTTTCTGGTGGTGAAGCAAAACCTCTTATTGAAACTGTAGAAAAAGATCTAGAGTTCTTTGATGCAACATATTTACCAAGCGGTAAAATTTGGGCTATTTCAAATATTGGTTATCACGGTGTTCCATGTGTAAGTGGTTCGGATGCTGTTGGTAATGCGGTTTTGTATGATCCAAAGGATAAAAGCATTAGACGTCTTACTTTTGACCAAGATGCAAACTGGAATCCGGTTGTAATGCAAAATGGTCGCGTAATGTATACTCGTTGGGAATATACAGACTTGACGCACTACTTCTCAAGATTTGTAATGCATATGAATCCTGATGGAACAGAAGTGAAGGCTTTGTATGGTAGTGGCTCGTATTTCCCGAATAGTACATTCGATATGCAACCTCTACCTGGACATTCGTCAGCATTTGTCGGCATTATTTCCGGTCACCACGGAACAGTGAGATCGGGACGAATGATGTTGTTTGATCCGATGAAGAGTCGTAAAGAAGAAAAAGGTATGACTCAAGAGATTCCTTTTAGAAATAGACCAATTGAGCCTATTATTAAGGATGAACTTGTAGATGGAGTTTGGCCTCAGTTTGTGAAGCCTTGGCCATTGAATGATAAATACTTCTTGGTTTCAGCAAAAATGAGCCCGGAATCGCTTTGGGGTATTTATTTGGTCGATATCTTTGATAATGTAACGCTTGTTGCTGAATACGAAGGTGAAGGTTTGATTACTCCTATTTTGGCTCAAGAAAGACCGGCTCCGGCTGTAATTCCTGATAAAGTAAAACTGAATGAAAAAGAATCGACAGTGTTTATTCAGGATATCTATGAAGGTGAAGGTTTGAGAGGTGTACCTCGTGGCACAGTGAAGGCTTTGCGTTTATTTGCTTATGAATATGCGTATTTGCATTCAAGATCAGACCATAATGCTCATGGTACTCAAAGTGGATGGGATATTAAACGTTTGTTAGGTGTTGTTCCGGTTGAAGAAGATGGATCTGTTATTTTCAAGATTCCGGCAAATACACCGATTTCAATGCAACCGCTTGATTCAGATGGTAGAGCTATTCAATGGATGAGAAGCTGGGTGACTGGTATGCCTGGTGAAGTCGTTTCTTGTGTAGGTTGTCATGAAGATCAAAATAAGATACCTATTCCGAAGAAAGTAATCGCTTCGTCGAAAACTCCTCATACAATTCAGGCTCCTGAAGGTGGTGTGAGATCAATGACTTTCGATTATCAGATTCAGCCAATTCTTGATAGAGCTTGTGTTTCTTGTCATAATGGTGAAAATGGTTCAATCGACTTTACCGGTGGTAGAAAAGATGAGAAAACAGGATATGGCTTGTCATATCTAAACTTCCATCCTTATATCAACAGACAAGGTCCGGAGGCTGAGATGTATGTGCTTCAACCGTATGAATATCATGCTTCGACAAGTGAACTTGTGAGAATGTTGAAAAAAGGTCATTTCAATGTGAAGCTTACCGACAAAGAATGGAAAGATCTTTATACTTGGATTGATATGAATGCGCCTGATAAAGGTGAGTTTATAACTAACATTCTAGATGGTAATATTGATCAGTATACTCGCCGTATGGAGTTGTCTGAAAAATACAATGGCGTGAAGAATGACTGGAGAGCTGAGTTGAAATCTTATGGAGAGTATCTGAAATCAAAAGGAGCAATTACTCCAGAGAAACCAGAGCCTCTTAAAGAGAAAAAGAGTAAAGAAGTTAAGCTAAAAGGTTGGCCGATGTCAGCTGATCAAGCAAAAGCTCTTTTGTCGAAAGATGGTGAAACTTCTAAAGAAATAGAATTGGCTCCAGGTGTTGTTATGAAATTTGTAAAAGTTCCGGCTGGTCAGTTTGTAATGGGTAGTCATAAAGGAAATGCCGATAACAAACAAATGTCGAAAGTTAAAATCGACAAACCATTCTGGATGGCGGAAGTAGAAGTAACAAACGCTCAATACAACGCATTAGTTCCAGAACACGATAGCCGATTTGTAGATCAGTTCTGGAAAGACCATACAACTCCGGGATATGCTGCAAATAAACCGGAGCAACCGGTTATTCGTGTGAGTTGGGAAGATGCGATGGCTTATTGTAAGATGCTAAGCGAGAAAACGGGAATGAACATTACACTTCCAACGGAAGCGCAATGGGAGTGGGCTTGTAGAGCTGGTTCTGATGATGATTTCTGGTTTGGTAATTCAAACTCTGACTTTGGCGCTTACGATAACATGGCTGATGGTCAACTTTCAAAAATGGCTGTAAGTGGTGTGAATCCGGTGCCGATGTCAAAAAATAGCTATTGGTACAAATATTATAACTTTATTCCTAAAGCTGAAAGTGTTGATGATGGTAACATGATTATGGCAGATGCGAAAGCTTATAAAGCCAATCCTTTTGGATTGTTCGCAATGCATGGTAATGTTGCTGAATGGACTAGAAGTTCTTACCTAGACTATCCATACAATGAGAAGTCGAAGGAAACATCTAAACACCGAGTAGTGAGGGGTGGAGCATGGAATGAAAGACCTAAAAATTCGACGTCATATATACGTAAAGCATACTATGCATGGCAAAGAGTTAAAAATGTTGGATTCCGTGTAATTATTGAAGATTAATTTATATTTTTATAGAGGCAGTAAGAAATAAACTTACTGCCTCTGTTTTTTTATGTCTAACTCTTAACTAAACAAGTAAAATGTATAATAATCTTACTCGGATTATATCCTCTCCACGATCTACAATTGTGTTGCTATCGTTGTATGCTATTTTATTAGCCGGAGCAACATTTATAGAAAAACTGCATGGGACAATTGTCGCTAAAGAGTATGTTTACTATTCGCCGGTGTTGCTGTTGTTGCAGTTTGCAATGATCCTCAATTTTATAGGAGCAATTGATCGTCTCAAACTTTTTCGTCAGAAAAAATGGGGCGTTTTGATTTCGCATATTGCATTTATTGTTATTCTTATTGGTGCATTTGTAACACACGTATTTGGCGAAGAAGGAATGGTTCATATACGAGAAGGGCAAAAAACAAATCAACTTGTAATTCAAAAATTTGATGGAACAGAACTTCATTCATTGCCTTTTGAAATTGAGCTTGTTGATTTTTCCTTAAATCGCTATCCTGGTTCTTCTAGTCCTTCTTCATATGAAAGTTTACTTCGTGTATATTATAACGGCACAACATTTGATCAGAAGGTTTTTATGAATAATGTAATGGATTTGGAAGGTTATCGTTTCTTTCAAGCATCTTATGATCAAGATGAAAAAGGTACAATTCTATCAGTAAATAAAGATGTAGCAGGAAGATATGTTACTTATTTTGGGTATTTATTACTTGTTGTCGGCTTTATTTATTCGTTGATAGGGAAGAATAGTCGTTTGCGTTTCTTGAATAATCGTCTAAAGACTTACTCGAATAAACTGTCAGTTTTTCTAGTTTTTTTGTTTATGGGGGCAACCTCTATATGTGCCAATGAGTCTATGAACTTTGAAAAGGCTGCTGAATCAATGGCAATTCCTAAAGTTGAAGCCGAAAAATTTGGCTTGATGCCAATGCAGATGTATAATGGACGAATGGTTCCGGTGAATACATTTTCTAATGAGGTAATGAGGAAGTTGCATAAGGACGAAATGTATAATAATCAGTCAGCAGATCAAGTTCTATTGGGTATCCTTACATATCCGCAGATTTGGTCGCGTATACCATTGATTGAAGTTCCGAATAAGCAAATCGTTAAGAATTATGCTCTGAATGGTAAGATGTG
>X396_Morelets_crocodile__coassemble_160_pt1 | contig 10973 bp, 8 predicted proteins | sample X396_Morelets_crocodile__metabat2_low_PE_001 | metagenome-assembled genome bin X396_Morelets_crocodile | reverse complement strand
CTACTATTCACACGATTAATTATTAAGTATCAAAAAGGAATTAGTTACGTTTAGCAAATAAAGTCATCAATGCTTTTACGTAGTCTTCATCCGTTTCTACAGAAACAGAGTCAACCCTACTCTTTTTAAAAGCATCATTCATTACATTCTGACGATCATACCACCAATTCTTATAAGCCTCTCGAACTCGTTCAGAAGAAGTGTCAATCCAACGTTCATTACCTGTTTCTGCATCCTTTACCTTCATCAATCCCACAGATGGCAGTTCGGTTTCTCGTTTATCATAAACTTGAATTGCAACCATATCGTGTTTCTTATTTGCAATAACGAGTGCATCCTGATAATTATTGGTATCAATAAAATCAGAAATTAAAAAAGCTGTACATCTCTTTTTAATTGCATTGGTAAGATACTTAAGCCCTTGTGATATATCTGTACTCTTCTCACTCGGTGTAAATTCAATCAGCTCCCGGATTATATATAAAATATGCTTTTTCCCTTTTTGAGGAGGAATAAATTTCTCTATTCTATCAGAAAAGAAGATCACCCCGATTTTATCGTTATTTTGAATAGCCGAAAAAGCAATTGTTGCTGCTATCTCGGTAATCATCTCCTTTTTCATAACATTCACGGTCCCGAAATCTCTACTTCCCGAAATATCGATAAGTAACATAACAGTAAGCTCTCGCTCTTCTTCAAAAACTTTTATATAAGGACGATTATAACGAGCAGTAACATTCCAGTCAATATCACGTATATCATCACCAAATTGGTATTCTCGCACTTCGGAAAAAGCCATACCTCGCCCTTTAAATGCAGAATGATATTGTCCTGCAAAAATGTTACGAGATAATCCGCGAGTTTTTATCTCAATTTTTCTAACTCGTTTCAGTAATTCACTTGTTTCCATGAAAATATAACTCTATCATATATGCATACATTACTATGCCATATTGTTTATACGTGAAAATTATCATATACAGAAAGAAAGACAGATCAAAGCATGATCTATCTTTCTATTTTTTATATAAATCAAGGCACTTCTACCTTATTCAAAATTTCATTGATTATATCTTCAGAGGTAAGGTTATTCGCTTCAGCCTCATAGCTTAATCCAATTCTGTGACGCAACACATCATGACACACGGCTCTTACGTCTTCTGGGATCACATATCCTCTGCGCTTAATAAATGCATAAGCACGAGAACCCAAAGCCAAACTAATTGATGCACGTGGTGATGCACCAAAAGCAATCATACTTGCTAAATGAGGCAACCCATGTTCTGCCGGAAAACGAGTAGCAAAAACGATATCAACAATATATTTCTCAATCTTTTCGTCTAGATATACTTGGCGAACCACTTTACGAGCTTCCAAGATTTCCTCTTTGCTTAATACCGGTTTCACATCAAACGATTGCCCACTGATATTTTGACGTAAGATCAATTTCTCTTCCTCCTTTTTAGGATATTTAATCACCGCTTTAATCATAAAACGGTCCACTTGTGCTTCTGGTAATGGATATGTACCTTCTTGTTCAATTGGGTTTTGTGTTGCCATTACCAAGAATGGTTCTGGTAACTTATATGTTGTATCACCAATTGTAACTTGACGTTCTTGCATAGCTTCAAGCAAAGCACTTTGAACTTTTGCAGGAGCACGGTTAATCTCATCGGCCAAAACAAAGTTTGCAAAAATAGGTCCTTTTTTTACATGAAACTCTTCATTCTTCTGACTGTAAAGCATCGTTCCAACTACGTCGGCAGGCAAAAGATCGGGAGTAAACTGGATGCGGCTATATTTTGCGTCGATCAATGAGGCAAGAGTCTTTATAGCTAATGTTTTAGCCAAACCTGGAACACCTTCCAACAAAATATGTCCATCTGATAATAAACCAATCAATAAAGACTCAACTAAATGTTTTTGACCAACAATAACTTGGTCCATTCCTTTAATAATCAGATTAACGAATGAGCTTTGTTGCTCAATTCGATCATTCAATTCTCTGATATCTACTGTTTGACTCATAAAATCTATTTTTGAATATTCTAATTCTCTATTTAATAGTATCACAAAAATAGAAATGTTAAAAGAGGATGATGTGATATTCTAGTTAAATATTACTAACGAATCGAATACACATTAAGCTAATATAATAAAATGGTGGTTTATGTATAAAAACGAACTATTATTCAAACTTACCAAGCAACTGTGATTGTCGTTTTTTTGCTTTTTCCAACGAAGTTGAATCTTTTGCATTTATAGAATACACGCTTTTGGCAGGAATATCAATCATTGCACCTACAGGTAAGATATTTGGATTTTTAATAACATCTTTATTTGCCTCATAAATATAAACCCAGAACACTTTATTGCCATAATACTGCTCTGCAAGCAAAGCCAAGCGCATTCCTTTTTTTAATTTTATCTGAATAGATACATCTTTATTATCATTCGATGTCTTTTCGAAGGATTCTGAATCTACATTTTTATTTTGGAGCGTCGCGACAGATATAATATGCGTAGAATCGTGTTTTACATCTGTAGTTGTATCATTCAAGCTAGAAAGAGTATCAACTACTACAGTATCTAAAACCAATGTTGAAACTTCAGGCAATGGCTGAATAGATTGATTTAATAATAGCGTCTTATCTTCTATATTTTTATTAAGAAAATAGCAATAAACACACATTCCGCCCATAGCAAATCCAGCCAACAAGATTAGCAAAGAAATACTAAAACTCCCCGAGCGCGGATAATTGCACATATGCTCAGTCTCCCCTATTGGTTTCGCTATATCACTTGGTAATAATTCTTTATCTGCAAGTTGCTCTTTACACCATTCAGCCTTAGCAGCTAAGATTGCATCTTGTATAAGTCGAGGCATCTCATTATCCTCATCAATTGCTTTCCCTTCAGAAACATTATCAGTTGAACTATTCGCCTCTTTTTTATCTAAAACAATCTCTTCTTTAGAATTATCTTGACACGATTCAACATTGAGACTTTCCTCAAGCTCCGCCTTCACAGGCTTCACTTCCAATAACTCAGACGGAGCAAAATCTGTTTCACCGGCTTCAATCTCTCTTTTGCCAACAGCTTTTACTATCAACAAATCATCTCCTAGCTCTTCTTGCACATTCGATTTATGCTGTTGCAAATCTGGATCATGCACGATAACTGATTTTACGCTCTCAACTTCTACCTGCGAAGATTCCGAGTTCGCAGTATCAGCCCTATCCAGCAATTCAAGTTCATGAGTTTCCAACACAACATCTTCCGCACTTTCAGACAGATCAATTGTATCAAAAATAGAAAAAGGCTTATTAACAGCCTCCTTTAATTGATTATCTGGAGTAAATGCTACTTTATAATGTTGTGGAATTTCAATTCTTTCACCCGTATTTACGTCAACACTTTCTCGCTTTTCTACAAGTGCTAATTTAAAAACACCAATACCTTTTATTCTCACCTCTTCTCCACCAAGCAAAGTATCATAAATAAGTAGAAACATCGCATCGAGAAATGCACTAACATCTTCGACACCCATATCTAACTCTTTAGCAATCTGCTCTGAGAGCTCTTGAATATTCAGTTTGCTATTCATTATTGGTAAGATCTTTAAGTTTTGCTTTTAAAACACTCGATGGCTTGAAAACAGCCGTAAGCTTCGGAGGAGTAAGATATTTCTTCTTAGTTACCGGATTTATAGTTATTCGTTCAGCTTTCTTTTTCGATTCAAAATGACCAAATCCGGGAATCGCAATGCTATCGCCATCAATAAGCCGTTTAGCCAATGTTGATGACAACTCATTTATCATTTTCGCAACAGACTGAGGATCCTTCCCCAGCTGTTGCGATAAATTTGCTATGAAATCTTTGTTGTTCAAACTCTCAAGAATAAATTTACAGTTGCTATATTATATAAAAATATACAAACAACAAAGATAATTGTTTATATTTTATTCCACAATTTCACCGTAAAGATCAAAAGCCTGAGCATTTACAATCTTTACACGATACATTTCACCAATTTTTATCCTCTCTTGTTTCGTAATCAAAACCTCCGGATCTACTTCTGGTGAATCAAACTCGGTACGTCCGATAAAGTAGTCATCTTCTTCACGATCAACAATAACTTTGTAAACATTACCGATTTTAGCATCACTTTGCTCCGCTGCAATTCGTTCTTGGATACGCATCAAATAATCCAAACGATCTTGTTTTACTTCAGCAGGAATGTTATCTTCATAATTTTTATACGAATATGTACCTTCCTCATTTGAGTATGCAAAAGCCCCCATACGCTCAAAGCGAACGTCTTTTACAAATTGAACAAGCTCTTCAAAATCCTCCTCTGTTTCACCCGGATGTCCTACCATCAAAGTTGTGCGCAAGTGAATACCGGGAACTTCTTCTCTAATTCGTTTGATTAAATCATAAGTTTCCTGTTTCGTGATATTTCTTCTCATAACCTTCAACATATTATCACTAATGTGTTGAAGTGCAATATCCATATAAGCACAAACATTATCATTCTCACGAATTACACGTAATAAATCGTAAGGAAACTTTGCCGGATAACCATAGTGAAGTCGAAGCCATTCTACACCTGGTATCTTAGCCAATCGCTCTATTAGTTCGGCCAATGCCAATTTCTTGTATAAATCCAACCCATAATAAGTCAAATCCTGAGCAATCACTTGAAACTCTTTAACACCTTGCCCTACCAACAAGCGCACTTCTTCTTCAAGAGACTCAATCGTACGAGACTGATAGCGACCTGTAATAATTGGAATTGAGCAATAAGAACAGGTACGATTACATCCTTCTGCGATTTTAAGATATGCATAATGCTTTGGAGTTGTAATCACACGTTCCAAAGCTAGATCGTTTTGGTATGATTTACCCAAATCTGAGATCAACTCTTTCCAGTTGAATTTCCCATAAAACTTATCCACTTCAGGAAGCTCCATTTGCAACTCTTGCAGATAGCGCTCAGACAAACAACCCATTACATACAAATTGCGGATTTTTCCATTTTTTTTCGCCTCTGTAAGATCTAGGATCATCTCAATAGATTCCTCCTTCGCATCACCAATAAAGCCACAAGTGTTAACAACAACAATCTCTCCATCTATTTTCGAAGGATCATGCTCTACCTTATAACCATTCGCTGCAAATTGACGCATCAACATCTCAGAATCAACCAAGTTTTTAGAGCATCCTAATGTAATAATATCTACTTTGTTCTTTTTCATATATGCATTTAACGAAACAGGAGCATAGTTTTCACCATGCTCCCATATATCAATTTTATTTATTTCACAAATCACTCACCAAATAAAGAGTCAACAAACTCCTTACAGCGAAACACCTGAAGATCTTCAATTCCTTCACCCAAGCCAATATACTTAACAGTAATCTTGAATTGATCCGATATCCCAATAACAACACCACCCTTAGCAGTTCCATCAAGCTTTGTTATAGCTAATGCATTCACCTCTGTAGCAGCAGTAAATTGCTTTGCTTGTTCAAAGGCATTTTGACCTGTAGAACCATCAAGAACTAACAAAACCTCATGTGGCGCATCCGGAACGACTTTTTGCATTACATTTTTTATTTTTGTAAGCTCATTCATCAGGCTGATCTTATTGTGCAAACGTCCTGCAGTATCAATAATGACAACATCTGCATTATTTGCAACAGCCGAACTCAAAGTATCATAAGCAACAGAAGCCGGATCGGAACCCATTTTTTGTTTTACGATTGGCACCCCTACTCTTTCACTCCAAATTACCAACTGTTCTACAGCAGCAGCTCTAAATGTATCTGCAGCACCTAAATAGACAGACTTACCGGCCTTCTTAAATTGATTAGCCAACTTCCCGATTGTTGTAGTTTTACCCACACCATTTACACCTACTACCATTATTACATATGGTTTTTTATCAATAGGCGTTGAAAAATCTACAGTATCAACTGTATTATTCTCAGTCAAAAGCGTCGCTATTTCATCGCGAAGCATACGAGTAAGCTCTGAAGTACTTACATATTTATCTTGAGCAACGCGCTTCTCAATTCGGGAAATAATCTTAAGCGTTGTTTCAACACCAACATCTGATGTTATCAATACTTCCTCTAAATCATCAAGAACCGATTCATCTACTTTGCTTTTGCCGGCTACGACTCTCGCAATTTTCGAAAAAACGTTCTCTTTTGTTTTAGACAACCCTTTGTCCAAGGTTTCTTTTTTTTCCTTACTAAAAAAGCTAAAAATGCCCATATAATATATGCTTAGTTATTATTGATGCCTAACTGCTAACAAAAGTAATGAATAAATTCAATTATTCAGTTAGCACATTCTATTTTTATAGTCTTCGTATCCAAATTGACGATATATCTCCAACTCTCCATCTGTTTTCAACAATGCAATATCTGGATGAGAAATACCATTAAACATTGTTGTTTTCACAATTGTATAATGGATCATATCTTCAAAAATTACACTATCTCCAACCTTCAACGGTTCATCGAAAGACCAATCTCCAATAAAGTCTCCACTCAAACAACTGTTACCACCCATACGATAGGTTGGCTTGCCTTCAACCGCATCAGTTGCAAAGCGAATTGCTGGCTTGTATGGCATTTCAAGACAGTCTGGCATATGACATGCAAACGACACATCAAGAATTGCTGTTTTAATCCCTTTATTTTCCACAATATCGACTACTGTAGAGCGCAAAAAACCGGTTTGCCAAGCAAATGCACTACCCGGCTCCATTATGATCTCCAAGTTTGGATATTTCTGTTTAAATGCAGTAAGTACTTTTATCAAGTGCTCTACATCATAATCGCTTCGAGTCATCAAGTGACCACCTCCCATATTAAACCACTTCAATTGAGGAAGGAAATGACCAAATTTCTCTTCTACCTTCTGAAGTGTGACTTCCAAATCATATGACGTAGACTCACACAATGTATGAAAATGAAGACCTTCGACACCATCGGGAAGCGTATCACCCAGCATATCGGAAACAATACCCAGTCTTGATCCGGGAGCACAAGGATTATACAAATCCGTTCCTACTTCTGAATATTCCGGATTAATTCGCAAACCACAAGACACTTTCTTTCCATCGGCAACAACAGACGGATAAAATCTCTCAAATTGAGATAGCGAATTAAATGTAATATGACTACTACATTGTAGAAATATAGGAAAGTCTTTTTCTGTATATGCAGGAGAAAATGTATGAGCAGGACTTTTCATCTCCTCAAAAGCAAGTCGTGCCTCTGATATAGAACTTGCTGTCGATTCTTGTATATATTCACGAATAATCGGGAATGACTTCCACAAAGCAAACGCTTTAAATGCCAAGATAATATTAACTCCTGCACGATCTTTCACCGATTTTATCAACGCAAGATTCCTTCTCAACAATGCCTCTTCCATCACATAACATGGAGAAGGTATTTTAGTTACATCAATCATTTTCTTTATACTATTTACTCTGATAACTTATTCTACTATTGTGAACTTTGCAAATTTAAGCAATAATTGCTTCTGCCCAAAACTTTGAAATTCGACAGTTGCCTTCATATTTGTTCCTTCACCAGCAATCGCAAGCACTCTTCCTTCGCCAAAACGCTCATGCATAATTCGATTACCCGGTCGCAACCCTTTAATCTCAGGAGTAATCAACTTATTATCTACAGTTTGATCCACCTTTTTAAAGTTAGGCTTATGCTCTACCGGAACTTCAAGAGGCTGACGGTCTACCAAAGTTCTACGACTTTGCTTTTGTTGTGAACTACCGGACACAGCACTTTCTCTCGCCTTTTGCATACCTAGAGAACCAAAGTCGTCTGCCGGTAAATTCAAATAACGTGGGTCAATATCACGAATAAAACGACTCGGAGAGCAAATATTAGACTGTCCATTGCGAAAACGGCTTTTTGCATATGTAATAAAACACAACCTTTCGGCTCGCGTTATGGCTACATAAAACAAGCGACGCTCCTCTTCAATAGCCCGATCATTACCTTTACTCATGCCCGATGGAAATAAATCTTCCTCAAGCCCTACAACAAATACGTTTCTAAACTCAAGTCCTTTTGCGGCATGAATTGTCATTAAAGTCACCTTATCTTCACGATCTTCCGATGTATTATCTTGATCTGTCAATAAAGAAACTTCGGCCAAAAAATCACTCAATCCAGGATTCTCGACTCCTTCCTCCCGTTTTATTTCACAAAACTCAGCAATACCCTTCAACAGCTCTTGCAAGTTTTCCTGCTTACTTGTACCCTCCACCGATCGATCTTGAAATAAATCAGCCACAATACCCGACTGTTTTACAACAAGTGTAGCTAAATCAGAAGCAGAAAGCACCTTACTTTCTTCAATAAAACCAACAATAAGCTCTTTAAAAGCTTTGAGCTTGGAGGCTGTACCTGCATTTACAGGCAAAGCATACTTTAGTGGATCACAAATCACATTCCAAGCACTTTCATTATGTAAAGAAGCAGTTGTTAGCACCTTATTTAAAGTCGTATCGCCAATTCCTCTGGTAGGATAGTTTATCACCCGCTTTAGAGCCTCCTCGTCGGTCGGGTTTACACATAGGCGAAAATAAGAAATTACATCTTTGATCTCTTTTCGTTGATAAAACGATAATCCGCCATAGATACGGTATGGAATATTTCTTTTACGTAAAGCCTCTTCAAATATACGTGATTGCGCATTTGTTCGATATAGAATAGCAAAACTATTAAAGCCATCGTGATCACGCATCCGCACCTCACTGATTTTGTTTGCAACAAGATATCCTTCTTCATAGTCTGAATAACCATTAAGAACCTCAATCTTGTGCCCAACTTCATTTTCTGAAAAAACCTTCTTCTCAATCTGTCTTGAGTTTTTCTGTATCAAGCTATTTGCAGCATCAACAATTGTTTGAGTAGAACGATAATTCTGTTCTAGCTTGAAAATCTTACAATGTGGGAAATTATTTTTAAACGTAAGAATATTATCAATATTAGCCCCTCTAAACGAATAGATACTCTGAGCATCATCCCCTACAACACAAATATTACGATGTTGTTCGGCAAGTCGTTGTACTATCAAATGCTGTGCAAAGTTCGTATCCTGATACTCATCAACTAAAATATATTGGAAGTGCGTTCTATATTTTTCCAGCACACTCGGATTATCTCTAAAAAGGATATTTGTATACAAAAGCAAATCATCGAAATCCATTGCTCCCGCCTGCTTACATCGATTGAAGTAAGTCTGATATATCTCCTTTATAAGAGGCATTTTTGCATACATATCACTTTCGATAAGGTCTTTATTTGCCGCATAAGCCTGAGGCGTGATTAATGCATTCTTCGCATTCGAGATACGTGCATATACCACATTCGGCTTATAGACCTTTTCATCCAACTGTCGTTCTTTTATAATCGTCTTAAGCAAACTCTTTGTATCAGCCGCATCATAAATTGTAAAATCTCGAGGAAAGCCCAACACTTCGCATTCGGCACGAAGAATTCGACTAAAGATTGAGTGAAAGGTACCCATCCACAAGCGCTTAGCTAATTCATGACCAACAATGGATGAAATACGATCCTTCATTTCTCGCGCAGCTTTATTGGTAAATGTCAATGCCAATATTGCACTAGGATGAATCCCCTTTTCTATTAGATAAGCAATTTTATAAGTAAGCACACGTGTCTTCCCCGAACCGGCACCCGCAATAACTAGCGACGGCCCATCGGTATAACACACTGCAGCCTTTTGGCTACCATTTAGCTGATTTAGATATTCACTCACGACTCCAAAAATAAAATTAGACATTACAAAGTTAACAGAAAATACAGTTCAACAAACACATGTATATATTATAGACTATTGAAGACCGCTAAAATCCAAACCTACGAGTATACCAGGAAACAATCGCATCACAATTTAATAAAAGATTTATCAATAATTATTTGGAATCATAAACAAACTCATTATTTTTGCACATACACCCATAAATTAAATGGCGTGCAACTACAAACCAACACTTTAGAACTAATACTTATGAAACGAAGATCATTTATATTAACCGGAATTACATCCGGATTAAGTTTTTCAAGCCTCAAATCAGCACTCATTTCCAATCATATTCATACAGAAAAGACTTCTAATCTCGTTGCAGTAATGGGCGGCACACCCCAAGAAATGCTTATTGCAGCCATAAATAACCTCGGAGGTATAAAAAACTTCGTAAAACCAGGGCAAAACATCGTTATCAAACCAAATATCGGTTGGGATAGAAAACCTGAAATGGCAGCAAACACCAACCCAGAATTAATCAGCACACTTATAAAACTCTGCCTTGAAGCAGGTGCTAAGAATGTCACTGTCTTTGACCATACATGCGACAATTGGCAACGCTGCTATCAAGCAAGCGGTATTGAAGCTGCTGTAAAGGCAGCCGGAGGGGTCATGGCTCCCGGCAACGATGAGGTATATTACAAGGACGTAGAAATACCACAAGGAATTAATTTAAAGAAAGCTAAGATCCACAAGGCTTTACTTGATGCTGATGCCTGGATCAATGTCCCGATCCTTAAAAATCATGGTGGAGCAAAGATGACAATTGCAATGAAAAACTATATGGGGATCGTTTGGGATCGAGGATACTTTCATCAAAACGATTTACAACAATGCATCGCAGATATATGTACGTGGAGTAAAAAACCAGTTCTTAATATTGTAGATGCTTATCGAGTAATGCGACAAAACGGACCACAAGGTAAAAGTGAAGCCGACACCGTATTATTAAAAACCCTTATTGCATCAACCGACATCGTTGCTGTAGATACTGCAGCCGTAAAGTTTTTCAATCAAATTGAGAACATGGAACTCGCAGCTGTAGGCCATCTTGCCAAAGGCGAACAACATAAACTTGGAACCACAAACC
>X396_Morelets_crocodile__coassemble_158_pt1 | contig 11071 bp, 9 predicted proteins | sample X396_Morelets_crocodile__metabat2_low_PE_001 | metagenome-assembled genome bin X396_Morelets_crocodile | reverse complement strand
TAAGTAAGTGATCAAAAATATTTTTATATATTGGCACTAATATGACACATTTCTCGTCTTATTATAAAACGTAGATTTATGAAACCAATAAAAGTGCTTGAATTAACACAGGCAGATCGCCTCAAGCTTGAGAAAGGCTACCATAATGGCCCAACTCATAATTATCGTATCAGATGCAAATCCATATTGCTGAAATCTGAAGGGAAGTCCGCTTTCAAAATTGCAGAAATGCTAGAAGTGACCGTTCCGACTGTTTACGCTTGGATAAAACGTTATGAAGAGAATGGTATCAACGGCTTGGAAACACGTCCTGGTCAAGGTCGTAAGCCAATTATGGATTGTTCAGACGAAGAAACAGTCCGCAAGGCTATTGAACAAGACCGTCAAAGTGTGTCTAAAGCACGCGAAGCGTGGCAAAATGCTACCGGCAAGGAAGCTAGCAACACCACCTTCAAACGTTTTTTAGAAACATTGGTGCAAGATATAAACGTATAAGAAAACGCCCAAAGGGGAAACCCTCACCGCAACTCTACGCATATAAGAAAGAGAAGTTGCAAGAACTTGAAGTCCTTGAAACCAAAGGTGATATCGTATTATACTATGCAGATGAAAGTCATGTTTGTACAAATGGATATGTACCGTATGGCTGGCAATTCAAGAATGAAGATGTATATGTTCCATCTCAAAAGGCAGCCAGACTTAATATCTTTGGTATGATAACCAAGAGGAATCAGTATAAGGGCTTTACAACACAAGAATCCATTAACGCTGATAAAGTTGTGGATTATCTTGATCTACTCTCTTTCGAAGTAACAAAGAAAACGGTGGTTGTCTTGGACAATGCTTCTGTTCACAGAAATCGGAAGATAAAGGAACTGAGAAAGGTTTGGGAGAAGAGAGGTTTGTTTCTCTTCTATCTTCCTCCTTATTCCCCAGAGCTAAACCCAGCCGAAACTCTATGGCGTATATTGAAAGGCAAATGGATAAGACCTATGGACTACGAAACGACAGACTCGCTTTTCTATTGTACAAACAGAGCTTTAGCTTCTATCGGTACAAACTTATTGGTGAATTATTCATATTTATAAAATTAATTCTGAACAGTTACTTATTTTTATTTAAATATAAGATAGCACCATATTGGATAATGGTCCGACTCTGATATGTCATTATCAACGGTACAATTATAAGCTTGTATATTCGATGAATGTAGAATATAATCGATTTTAAAGTAAAAGAGATTCCGATTAAAGGAGCTTCCCATTCCAAACCCGCTTTCTACAAAAGCATCCTTTAATCCTTTCTGTACCGTACGTCGAACATATGAGATTGGAGTATCATTAAAATCTCCGCAAACAACAACATAATCGCCTTTTGCTTTTTGCACTTCTTTCGAAATCACTTCAGCTTGATGAGCTCGCTGCCTAAACGCAGGACCGAGTCGCCCATGCAGTCTTGATTTTAACTCATCAAACATATTTGAACTCAAACTTTTCAAGAAAGACTCATAATCCTCTCGATCTTGTAAGGTTAATTTAAAAGACTCAAGGTGATTATTTATCAATGTAACCTTTTTTCCTTTTACATCTAATTCAAAAACACCGGATAAATTATATGCACTATCATACTTTACTTTTCGTGCACTACGAATAGGGTATTTTGAAAATACAGCAATACCAATAAGATCTTTGCCTGCAGATGGAGAAGAAAGCACTTTGAAGTAAGGATACATCTTAAGTGCACTCTTTATGTCGGCTTGTTTTAAATGAGATCCTTTCAATGGCCCCCAATATTCCTGCAAACATACAATATCAGCATCGCTTTTAATGATATAATCTAAGATTGGATTATGTTTCTCGGTAGTATGATCTTTATATGCAAAATTCATCACATTATAAGAAAGCACTTTTATATGAGGATCTGGAACTGCAGCTGTTTTCAAATGTAATGGAAAATATATCTGTAAAGCATTTATAGACAATAAGAATCCGACAAGAGGAATCAATGACATATACCATTTCTTAAAAAACAACCAATATCCTAAAAAGCACAAATTAATAAACACAAGTATCGGAAATGCCAAACCTAAATAAGAAAAGATCAGCATTGAATTAGGAGACACTCTATCGGAGAATGCTGAAGCAACGAGCAAAACGACAATAAAAACGTTTGCAGCAGCAACCATCGATTGGAATAAGACACGTAGCAGTTTCATACCATTTATTTTTTGCTTGCATCAAAGAGCTTTCGCCGCTCTTCAGTTGTCAAACTATCATAACCTGATTTTTTCAATTTGTCGAGAATTCGATCTACCTCTTCACTCTCGATGTGTTTGCGAGTATTATACTCAAGATCGGTTTCATTACGGCGATGCGTAACTCTCATCTTAGGTTTCGGCTTAAACCAATTCGCTATTTTATCTAAAATACGATTAAGCCACGCTGTTTTGTCATATCCTCGTTGCATTCGATTTGCGAAATAAATTCCAAATAAAGCACCGCCAATGTGAGCAATATGGCCACCTGCATTTGACGATGTCAACATTAATAAGTCTAGCAATACAGTAAACAATGCCAGATAAATCAGTTTTATCCGACCAATTAAAAATAAGGAAATTTCATAATCTCGTTTATAAAAAGCAACTGCAAAAACAATTGCCATAACAGAAGCTGAAGCCCCCATTAAATAGCTACTTTCAGCAATGGAAGCAAAATAAGGGAAGGTATTATAAGCTAGTACAAACAATAGAGCTCCCGATAATCCACCTAACAGATATACACCTACAAATTGTCGAGGTGTAAAAAAATAAAGGAAAAGTTGGCCAAACCAATAGAGCCAAAGCATATTAAATAGAATATGCCACACATCGTAGTGTGCAAACATATACGTAAATATCGTCCATGGCCTTAAGGCAAGTAAATGCAATGATGAAGGCACCTCTAATGCTTGTAGCAATGCCACCACATCTAAATTAAATAATGAGGCCAATACACTACCTAGTCTTAAAACAATAAAAACGACCAAATTGATAATCATCAATTTGGTCACAATATTGTATCGATGAAACATCTTTTTATAATCAGTAAAAAAAGCGTCCATTATCTTTATCTTTTTTCTGCCAGTATTTAATCAGAATAAATCCGAACAACATACCACCAAGATGTGCAAAGTGCGCAATATTATCTCCACCGAAGTTCCCAACACCTAGGAATAATTCCATTAATCCATATATAATCACAAAATATTTCGCTTTGACTGGAACCGGTATAAACATAAAATAAAGAGGTACATTTGGAAATAGCATACCGAACGCAAGAAGAATACCAAATACTGCACCAGAAGCTCCAATCGTTACAAAGTAGTTTAAGAATTCTGGTTTCGTTACAATATTATTACCACCCATATTGATCATTTCATAAGATGAGTGAATCACGTCCCGAAGGGTAAATGCCCACACTGCTTCTTGAATAATTGCAGCACCTATTCCAGTAACTAAATAGAATATCAGGAATCGTTTTGGCCCCCATACATTTTCTAATACACGGCCAAACATATATACCGCAAACATATTAAAAAACAAATGGAATAACGACCCTGTATCGTGCAAAAACATATACGTTAATAGCTGGAATGCTTTAAAATCAGATGCCTGAAAATAATGTAATCCCAACAATTCAATTAGATCAATACCTATTTTTGGCAATGTCAAACTAGCTAACCAGAATATGATATTAACGATTATGATATTCTTCGTTACTACTGGTATACTAGATAAAAAGCCTGAAACCTGTCTATTCATAATGTTTTACATTTTGCGCAAAGATAAAAGATATTTTCTTTTTGCCGGCTGAATCAGCTATTTTAAAGAGCCTCAAAACTTTCTTTGCGGTTAAAGGAACAATATAAACCTCAAAATAGTTTATAAATAAAGAAAATATAGAAAATTTGAAAATAAAACAGATCAAACTTTCAGATTCTCAAAAAAATAAACATACATTTGAGTGCGAAATGCAGATAACCAAAGCGTTTCGCGCCATAAAGTCAAACTTTATTGTTTAACAAATACAAACATGTGTTACCATGAACAAGACTGAACTTATCAATGCAGTAGCTGAAGAATCTGGACTTACTAAAGTTGATTCAAAAAAAGCAGTAGAAGCCGTACTTAACGCTGTTACAAACGAGCTTAAAGACGGTGGAAAAGTTGCTCTTGTTGGTTTCGGAACTTTCTCAATCACTGAAAAAGGTGAAAGAAAAGGTATCAATCCTAAAACCAAAGAAGAAATTACAATTGCCGCTAAGAAGTCTGTTAAATTCAAAGCTGGTGCAGAACTTGCAGATGCTGTGAATAATTAACTATAGACACTTGCATTCTGAAAAGAGAAGCCACTAATTGCTTCTCTTTTTTTATACCCTTACGTCAAAACTATTATCTTTGCACATTAATAAATTACGAACCATTATTACGCAAAGAGATATGTTTATCGAACAACAACTTTCCGCTGCCGTAATTAACGCCATTAAGGCATTATACGACCAAGAGGTTACGGCGTCTCAGGTACAACTGCAAAAAACGAAAAAGGAGTTTAAAGGACACCTTACTCTTGTTGTATTCCCATTTTTGAGAATTTCGAAGAAATCACCTGAACAAACAGCTCAGGAAATTGGTGAATACCTAAGCGCAAACGAATCATCGGTTGCAGACTTTAATGTAATCAAAGGGTTCCTAAACCTTACTATCTCTGCACAATCGTGGATCTCTCTTCTCAACGATATTAATACAGACGATCAATTCGGAACAAAGCAAGCAACAGAAAACTCTGAACTTGTAATGATCGAATACTCTTCACCGAACACAAATAAACCGCTACACCTTGGCCACGTACGTAACAATCTTCTTGGATTCAGTATCTCTGAAATCCTAAAAGCAAATGGTTACAACGTTGTCAAAACAAACATCGTAAACGACCGTGGCATCCACATTTGTAAATCGATGCTTGCTTGGCAAAAGTGGGGCGAAGGTGCTACCCCTGAAAGCACAGGTAAGAAAGGCGACCACCTTATTGGTGACTTCTACGTTTTGTTTGACAAACATTACAAACAAGAGCTTGCTGCACTTCAAGAAAAAGGGATGACCAAAGAAGAAGCAGAAGCAAACTCTACTCTTATGGCGGAAGCGCGTGAAATGCTTCGCCAATGGGAAGCCGGAGACGAAGCTACAGTTGAACTTTGGAAAACAATGAACAATTGGGTATATGCCGGTTTCGATCAAACCTACAAAAAGATGGGTGTAGACTTTGATAAGATCTACTACGAATCAGAAACCTATCTTGAAGGAAAAGGTAAAGTAATGGAAGGCCTTGAAAAAGGTATCTTCTTCAAAAAAGAAGACGGTTCGGTATGGGCTGATCTTACGGCTGAAGGTCTTGACCACAAGCTTTTGCTTCGTGGCGACGGTACTTCAGTATACATGACACAAGACATCGGTACTGCAAAACTTCGTTACGACGACTATGCTATCAATAAAATGGTGTACGTAGTAGGTAACGAGCAAAACTACCACTTCCAAGTTTTATCTATCTTGCTTGACAAGTTAGGCTTTAAATGGGGTAAAGACCTTGTACACTTCTCGTACGGTATGGTTGAACTTCCTGAAGGCAAAATGAAAAGCCGTGAAGGAACTGTGGTTGATGCCGACGACTTGATGAACGAAATGATCTCAACAGCGCGTGAAACATCACAAGAACTTGGTAAACTAGACGGTTGTACAGACGCTGAAGCTGAAAAAATTGCAACAACAGTAGGTTTAGGTGCATTGAAATACTTCATCTTGAAAGTAGACCCTCGTAAAAACATGACCTTCAATCCGAAAGAATCAATCGATTTCAACGGCAACACAGGTCCATTTATCCAATACACACACGCACGTATTTGCTCGGTATTGCGCAAAGCAGCAGATCAAGGAATCGAACTAGCAGGTAAAACAATTCCGGCAGTAGAGATTTCTGAAAAAGAAGAAACACTGATTCAACTATTAGCAAACTTCGGAAGCGTAGTAGAAGAAGCGGGATCTCAATACTCTCCGGCAATTATTGCAAACTATGTTTATGACTTAGTTAAAGAGTACAACCAATTCTACCATGACTTCTCTATCTTGAAAGAGGAGAATGCAGATCTTAAGTTGTTCCGTCTTATCCTGTCTAAAAACGTAGCCAAAGTCATCCGTACAGGCATGGCACTACTTGGTATCGAAGTTCCTGAAAGAATGTAAGACTTATCAACACCTGTTGATAACTATAAAAATCAAAAGAGAGTGTTCTGTGAGCACTCTCTTTTTTATTTTGAAGCAATGATAAAAAAAGAGCTGCACCTCTAAAGAGAGAGCAGCTCTATATGCTTGATAAAATCTAATTATGCTTTTTTCTTTGTAGTCGCTCTCTTCTTCGCCGCAGGTTTAGCTGGCTCATTAACGATCTTCATACAATCTTCGAGCGATAACGATGCAGGTTCTGTATCCTTTGGAATCTTGAAATTCTTCTTCTGATACGAAATATAAGGACCAAAGCGTCCATTTAGAATTTGCAACTCCGGATCTTCTTCAAAGCTCTTGATAAACTTTTCGCTATCAGCTTTGCGTTTGGCTTCGATCAAGGCAATTGCTTCATCCAATGTAATTGAAAGCGGATCAAATCCTTTCGGTATAGATACAAACTTCGCGTCGTGACGAATAAACGGACCGAAGCGTCCGATTGCAGCAACGACAACCTTTCCTTCAAATTCTCCAACCGTACGAGGCAAGTCAAACAGCTTCAAAGCCTCTTCGAGCGTAATGGTTTCGATCGATTGACCTTTCAGCAACGTTGCAAATTTCGGCTTATCTTCTTTTTCCTTCTCTTTGCGAGCTTTCTCTTCAGCCTTCAATGCCGCTTTTTCTTCTTTCGAAAGTTTAGCTTTCGCAGCCTTCGCTTCTTTGGTCTCTTTTTCTTTCGGAGGAGCCGCCGCACCTATTTGCACAACCGGACCAAAACGTCCAATCTTTACAAAAACAGGCTTGCCACTTTCCGGATCGATACCCAATTCGCGCTCTCCCACTCGATATTCAGTTTTCAAAGCTTCAGCTTCTTTCACCATCGGATGGAAAACGTTGTAGAACTTCGCAATTGCATCTGTCCATTCCAACTCACCATCGGCAATCGTATCAAACTCTTTCTCTACGCTAGCCGTAAAGTTGTATTCAAGAATATTCGGGAACACCTCAGTCAAGTAGTCATTCACTACCATTCCGATATCTGTTGGCATCAATTTACCTTTATCAGCTCCCACCGTTTCAGTTTTCAACGTTTCTTTTACCTTATTTGCTTTCAAGGTAAGAACCGTATACTCACGATCAGTTCCTTCTTTATCTCCTTTGATTACATACTCACGATTCTGGATCGTTTGTATGGTAGGAGCATAAGTAGACGGACGTCCAATACCCAACTCTTCTAGTCGACGTACGAGACTCGCCTCTGTATATCTAGGCGGACGTTGCGTAAAACGCTCCGTCGCATTCATGTCTTTCAATGCCAGTTTATCGTGAATAGAAACCGGAGGTAGTAATCCGTTTTCGCCATCTCCTTCCGAGTCATCATCGGTACTTTCACGATATACATTTAAAAATCCCGGGAATTTAAGCACTTCTCCAACAGCGGCAAATCGAAAGCTACTATCTGAAATCGATACGGAAATCGTAGTACGTTCCAACTCGGCATCCGCCATTTGTGAAGCAATAGTACGTTTACGAATCAAATCATACAGTTTCTTTTCTTGTGCCGAACCTGTAATCTGCTCATTCTCGATATAAGTAGGACGAATTGCTTCGTGAGCCTCTTGTGCCCCTTTGCTTTTCGTATGATATTTTCTTGTTTTATGATACTCCTTACCGTAGGTTTCTACAATCAGTTTCTTTGCCGAGTTGAGCGCAAGATCCGAAAGATTCACCGAGTCGGTACGCATATACGTAATCAACCCCGATTCGTACAATCGCTGAGCAATCATCATTGTTTGCGAAACAGAGTAGCCCAATTTACGAGCTGCCTCCTGCTGAAGTGTAGATGTTGTAAATGGTGCAGCCGGTGATTTCTTAACCGGTTTTTTCGAAATATCGTCAATTTCAAATGCAGCCGCTTTGCAAGCCTCCAAAAGCTTAAGGGCCTCCTCTTTGGTCTTTAGTCGTTTGGTTAATTCTGCTTTAAGCACTGTTGCACCATCAGGCAGAATAAAGTTTGCGATAACGCGATAAGAAGCTTCCGATACAAAATGATTGATTTCGCGTTCACGCTCTACGATAAGACGCACAGCCACCGATTGTACACGACCGGCCGAGAGTCCCATCTTAATCTTTTTCCAAAGAATAGGAGAAAGCTCAAAACCAACAATACGGTCCAATACACGACGAGCTTGCTGAGCATTGACAAGATTAATATCAATATCACGCGGATTTTCAATTGCATGCAAAATGGCATTTTTCGTAATCTCATGGAAAACGATCCGCTTTGTATTTTCTTTCTTCAAGCCCAACACTTCGGAAAGGTGCCACGATATCGCTTCTCCCTCCCGGTCTTCATCGGATGCCAACCATACCATATCGGCTTTCTTCGATTCAGATTTTAACTCTTTTACTAGCTTCTCTTTATCTTCTGAGATTATGTATTCGGGTTTGAAATTGTGTTCTAAATCAATTCCGAGCCCTTTCTTTTTCAAGTCTCGTATATGACCATAGCTCGACATAACCTTGAAGTCCTGTCCTAGAAACTTCTCAATTGTCTTTGCCTTGGCAGGTGACTCTACAATGACCAGATTCTTATGCATCTTTCTTCAAGCTTCTTATATTGGATTGCAAAAATAAGAAAAACATACTTTGTTATCATGCACAATTTAATACTCTTTTTCTTTTCGTAAAAAATTACGTGCATATACTTAATATATTAAGTAAATATTGGTTCTTTTAAAGGACCATCATTCAAAAAACAACAATAAAATCATCGGAATACAGACGATTCGGCTTATTGTCGCTCTATAGTAAATAAAAAAACTTCCTCCGAATAGTTCATTCAAAGAGGAAGTTTTTAAAGATATCATTTATTTGAATAGCTCATCAACACATTAAAAGTTGACATTTACACCACCCATTGCTGCAAATTTCTGAGCTGGATATCCCCAGTATAGATCATACTTTTGGAACAACAGGTTGTTGAGCTGTACATACACGCCAATCGTAGAATTGATGTTGTAAGTACCTGTAAAGTTCAACTCATTGATACTATTCATTTTTACAGTTTTCTCATTTACCAAAGCATATCTGCCCGAGCCTAAGTAATAGTTCAGCATCAATGACAATTTATTGATTGGCTTTACGGTAAGCCCCGCTTCTAGTTCGAAGTTCGGCTTATTAAAAGGCTTCAAGTCTTCTGGAGCCGGAGCCGTTTCAGTAGGGATTCCCCATTTGAACTTATCCAACGAATAGCCGTAGTAGGTACCCTTCACAGAAGCCGTAATCATATCCTGATAGCTATAACGCAAATGTGCGCCCACTTTAAAGATCTTCGTATTCATATATACGGCATTACCTACGTTACCCCAAGCTTCTTCCACAGCAGGAACAAAGTAGTGCTGATCGTTTGTGATCTGGTAACCACCAAACGCATTCAACCAGAAAGCACCGTTCACATTGCTACGAATACCAAAAGTTCCGTCCAAGAAAGTACGTGAATCTTTCAATCCTTCTACCGGACTCGCATAACGATTGATTTTAGCATCTTCATACATGCTGTTCTCTTCATTACCACCATCTAGGTCGATATAGAATTGAGAAGTCCCTGCGAAGGTATAATCAAACTTGATATCTGGTGAAGCGACAAAAGCACTGTTCTTTCCGGTGATGATAACCGCTTTGGCACCCAAACGCAATTTCCAGTCTCCGCCTTCGATACCAAAGTAAGGATTCAACGTTACGTCAGCATGGTTTTCAAAGTTAAAGAACTCTTTACCTTCAAGCTTCGGCAATGAGTAGTTGAAATAATGCACATGCGTATTCAAACCGATCAACTTGTTCGAATCAAAGTCTTTGTTCAAATCCAATGTAGCTGCAACCGCATTTTCTTTTACCCCTTTATCTTCAGGAGAGAAAGAATATTTATGCGACAACATATTGTATTCTAGCATTGCTTCATAGTTGAGTGCCGGTTCTCCGTTCGACTTCACGCCAACATAAGCTCTCACTTGCTGATTCGCCTGATTGGTATCACGATCGTATTTGTCTTGGTCAATTGTTTCGGGAGTCAACGACTCATCAGCCGGATAACCGTAGTAATTGAATGCCGAATAACCATAGTGTCCACCCAGCATCAAACGCATCGGTTCAAAGTTGTGGCTATAATTGATACCGCCAATATTATCGTTCAGTTTGATCTTCTGCTTGATATCTTGTTGCAAGTATTTTACCTTACCATTTGTAGTACGGTTCGAATAAAAGATATTCAACTTATCCGACTCGTTGTCCAAGATATGCACACCAAGATCACCGTTGATGTTCATGTAATTTCCGATACCGAAGTTTAAGTATCCAATCTTCGACGATTTAGGAACTTCAGTCATCAAATTGCCCGAACCCAACACAAACAATTCGCGTTGCGGATGCAAAGGCAACACAAAGTTAGAATAGGTAATCGGCGTTTTGCGCACTTCGATCTCAATAATCTCTGGCAAAGAATTTACCTTCGAAGCATCACCGAGCGACGGGTCATACTCTTTTTCGAGCGTCATCTCACGGCTTAGTGTCTCTTCTTTCTTTTGATCATTGCTCTGCGCCGCTGTATTTACTGCGATACCGATACACATAGTACCCACCATCAACACACGCATGTTTCGCTTTGAATATATTGCTTTCTTCATTGTAGCCTTCCTTAATTTTTCAACTTACTCAATCTGTTTTGAATCATATCGGAAATCTCGTCGTTTCCTTTATAGTTGTTTTTCAAGCTTTCAAGATACTGACGTGCTTGGAAATCGTCGCCTTTGCTGATATAGATAT
>X396_Morelets_crocodile__coassemble_154_pt1 | contig 11293 bp, 4 predicted proteins | sample X396_Morelets_crocodile__metabat2_low_PE_001 | metagenome-assembled genome bin X396_Morelets_crocodile | reverse complement strand
GTAGGATTATTCGTTAAGCACAATCTAAAATTATATGCCTGAATCAATGAGTCTCCCGATCCTATCGGATCATACGTATTCCGACTTATCCCCCAGCACAAACCAGAAGTTGAGTCTCCCGGATGGATATAAGGATCAACACCATCTGGAAACTGATGCCAATAAGATAACTGTACGCCATTTAACCCTTCTCCATAAGTATCATTAGACTCACGACCTACAAAATAAGAAACACCGGCTTTTGCCATAAGATCTCCTTCGTATGTGCAATCTATATATTGCTTCGCTTTTACTCGTATTAGCTTGGATGTATTGTTATCTGCTTCCAATACAATTGACTGGATAGTTCCATTCGTATTATCAGCTTCAATAATCCGGTATTGACACAATACATTTACATCGTTATCTGAAATAAATTGCTGCATTATATTCATCGCAATACTAGGAGGAAACATCCATTGCTCAAACTTATTATAATGCTTTCCAAGTTCTCTATAAAACATTCGGGCTAATCCGGTAACTGCATACTTGTTACCAATATCTGTAGCCCCAAGTCCTCCGGTAGTCATACCTCCAATATGTTTACTGGGCTCTATTAACAAGACAGACTTACCCATCTTTTTTGCAGCCATTGCAGCTACAACTCCGGCAGAAGTTCCGCCATATATACAAATATCAGCTTCTTTTTTTGCCGCCTCAGCTGCAAAAGAATCTGTCCATGCAAAAGAAGTTAGAAGTATAATACATATTTGTTTTTTCATAATCAAGACTGTTTAAATTAAAAGCTCCGGATGAATAGATCTAATCCATTTATCCGGAGCTTTATATTAAGTATTATCAATAACCCGGATTCTGAATAACTTCACCCTTTCCTTCGTTGATAGCCCATTGTGGTATCGGCATTAATACACACTCTTCTCGAGTTGTAGTTGAGCCTTTATACTCTCGAGCATATTGTATATATTTTCCATGTCTAATTAAGTCTTCTCTGCGGATACCTTCAAACCAAAACTCATGTCCACGTTCTAGTAATATGCTATCTAAAAATTCTTGCAAAGAAGAAACATCAGCCAATGTAAGAGCCTCCAATCCTGCACGCAAACGTACTTGATTTAACAAATCAACAGCTTCTTGAGTTGCACCTCCGGCATTACGTGCGATAGCTTCTGCTAATAATGTAACAACATCTGCATATCGCAATACAATCCAGTCAACCTGACTTTCTTCGCCAGTTGCAGCTGGGTCTTCTCCATACTTGACAGGTAAAGCACCTTTTCTCAAAGCAACATGTGTATCTTTGGTTGACTCATTGTAAAGCACTCCATCATTTCCTTTAAACTCGCCTACAAGCACCTCCAATCTCTTGTCTTTGGCATCGAATGTATGATAAAACTTCCAAGGAACTCGATAACCATTCCATTTCTGGATTGCAGTATTTTGTGTAGGATACTCACTTGGCAACACGTGTGCTAGCCAAAGTTGAGCATTCTTACTGTCGCATGTAGCAGCAAAAATGATTTCTTTATTACCCTCATTTTCTAATTTAAAAATACTAGCATAATCAGACATAAGTCCATAGCCATACTCGGGATTCAAAAGTTCTCGGCCTACACTCTCAGCTTTAGCCCATTCCCCCTCATGCATATACAACTTCATAAGAACCGTTTTTACAAGACCTTTTGTAAAACGCCCATAGTCGGTATCTGTATATTTGGCAGGTAACACTTTGGCAGCCTCTATCAAATCCTCCTCTATGAAATTCACAGTCCATTCTTTTGTTGGACGCGGAATGGCTTTATCAGCCAAAGGAGTGTTCAATTCTTCTAAAGTAGCAACCGGAACAGGACCATACCAATTATAGAGCATATATAACATCCACCCTCGTGCAGCCCGTAATTCAGCAGTAAGACGTGCTTTCTTCTCTGCATTCATTTCTATTTTAGAAATACGATCCATTGTTATCGTGAACTTTCCAATATCTCTTGTATACTCGTAAAAACGTCCAACATAAGATTCGTTTGCATCCCAGTTATGATACAAAGCAGGACCCCAACTACTCTCACCCCACTGACACTGCCCCAAATCTGTAGACATATCTCCGATAATTTGAATACCTCCAGATGCTACAGTAAAGATTCCTCCATACCAATTGGATCTAAATGGCATATAACATGCATTTACCAAAGCATATGCATCTTGTTCTGTTTGCGGAAAAATAGTAGGATTAATAACATCATAGATCTCTGACTCTAAATTAAGACATGATGTATTTAACAATGAAAACGCGGTAATAACCGACAGCGATATATTTCTGATAGTACGCATAATAATCAAATTTAGAAGGTGATATCAATACCTAAGCTATAAGTTCTTACATTAGGATAAGCAGCAGAGTGATTATCGGTTTCTGGATCAAGGCCTTTGTAATTTGTGAATACAAATGGATTATTTATATCAGCATAAACTCGCACATTTGGTGCAACTTTAGGAATTGAGAAATTGTATCCCAAAGCAACATTACGCATACGAACAAACCAGATCTTTTCCATAAAATAATCACCCGTTCCGAAGCGGCTTCTCGATTGAAAGTAGCCAGGACGTTCCGTATTTTGATTATCAGCAGACCATATTTCTTTAGTTGTAGAAGGCATATTATAACCACGTCTGATATCTTCAATACCAGTAGGACCAAAATCAAGATAAGAACCGGAAGATAGTTTATTAAATACGCCATACATATAAAAAGACAAATCGAATTTTTTATACGAGAAAGTATTATTAAACCCTATTTGAAAGCCCGGATCCCATGAACCATAATACACCTTGTCCGCATCATCGAGTTTACCATCAGGCTTACCGGTTTTCATAGGAATGCCATATTTATCAACCATGATTTTTCCTTTCTCATCATAGCGATAACTATCAAGATCTTGTATCTTAACCTGTCCAGGTAAAGCTCCAGGCATATGATCAATTGTTTCCCCTGGTTGAATCAAACCTGCGGATTTATATCCATAAGCTGACCGAATCGGATCATTGTATTTTTCATAAGCAGCCGGTTTCCATGAAGGATCACGCATATCCCATGTATCACGATACATTGAGAAAGTTACATCTGAACTCCAATTAAAAGATGATGTTATAATATTTCTACTACCTACTGTCAATTCAAACCCTTTACTCTTAGTTGAACCTATATTTGCAGCAATTGCTCCAACTTCAAGAAAGCTCATCAAGTTACGTGTACTCAGCAAATCAACAATTCGACGACTAAATACCTCAGCTGAGATATTCACTCGATCATATAATCCTAAATCAAGACCAAAGTTCCATTCTTTTGTAGTTTCCCACTTTAGATTCGGATTACCTAATTGCCCTAGACCAACGCCCTTGTATGCAATATCTCCAAACACATATTCTCCGGTAATGCTATAATAATCAAGAGCTCTATTTCCAATATTCGAGTTCCCGGTTTCACCATAACTTACACGCAGTTTACCATTCGTGATTACATCCCTAGCACGTTCCATAAAGTTTTCTTCGCTGAATCTCCAGCCTAATGCAACGGATGGAAAATATCCCCACTTGTGATTCTTAGCAAGGTTCGACGCACCATCAGCACGCAAGGTGGCAGTAACTAAATAACGATCAAGAAGCGAATAGTTGACACGTCCAAAAAATGAGGCCATACAACTTGAGTTCCCCCAAGACCCAACAGTTGGTTTAGAAAAAGCACCGGCTCCAAGGTTATTATAACCAAAACCGTCGATTAGAAAGTCACTATTCGCAGCATTCATACCTTCACCTTCAAACTTTTGATATGAATATCCTCCCAGTACATTGAAGCTATGCGCATTGATTGTTTTTTGATAATTACCAGTCAACTCAAACAAATAATCCGTTTTGTCATATTGATTAATGCTCGCCTCTCCGTTTTTCTTCTGTCCATAAAGTGTCGTTTTAGGCAAATAAGTTTTGCGCTTTTGATAGTTCCTATCTAAGCCCATGTTTGCTTTAATCTTCAAATCTTTAATTGGTTCAGCTTCTAAATACATAGTTCCCAAAACGCGCTCTTGTCTACTTTTATCATCAATTTCCAACAAAGAAACAGGATTCGGTAAAAACGCAGCAGCCGAGTTTAATGCATAATTGCCATTTTCATCACGAATTGGAATCAATGGATTAAATTGCATCGCAGATACAATTGTCCCGGCGTATTCATTACCACTATTACCTACAGGAACATTTCCAAAATCATTTCTATTTAAGGCAAGGCTAACTCCGGTTTTCAGGTACTTATTAATTTGTTGATCGAGATTGACACGACCTGCATAACGGGTCATATCATTATTTTTGATAATACCATCCTGCTTAAAATAATTGAGAGATACCATGTACTGTGTCCCATCTGTCCCTCCATTCATACTCACATTGTGCTGTTGTTGAAATCCGGTACGAGTCACCTCGTTCATCCAGTCTGTAGAATTTATAGGATTTGCGATATCTGCATCAGAAAAACGAGGAACAAATGAGTCTTTAATATCTTGTATATTATTCGTTCCATAAGGAGCTACTTTATTATTCAGCATCCACTCTTCTCGTAAGAATCGGTTCGACTCAATCATAAAGTCACGAGCATTCAACATATCGTAGTTCTTTGCAATATTCTGCAAAGCAACTGTTCCTGAGTATTTGATCAGAGGCTTTCCTTGTTTCCCGCGTTTTGTAGTCACAATAATCACACCATGCCCTGCACGTGATCCATAGATTGCTGTAGCACTAGCATCTTTGAGAACCTCTATCGATTCAATGTCATTCGGATTTATTGATGCCAAAACATTATCTTTCGGACCACCATCGTAACGATTACCACTACCAGGTTCTCCGGAAGAAGTTACAGGAAATCCGTCAATGATAATTAGAGGATCGTTTCCGGCACCTGTAGATGCAGCACCCCTGATCCGAAACGAAGCCTGACCACCTGGTTGCGCACTCACCGTGTTTACCTGTAATCCGGCAGCTTTACCTGCCAAAGCATGACTAATTGTTGAAACTGTAGCAACAGGAGTTTCATCCATTTTCACCGATGATACCGCACCCGTAAGATCTTTCTTTTTCATTGTACCGTATCCTACAACTACAACCTCATCCAGATTTTTGGTATCCTCTTTCATTACTATATTCATAGCAGAACTGCCTTTTACAGTGACATCTATCGGTAAATAACCAATATAAGTTATATGCAGAACTGCACCCACTGGAGCATTTACCTGGAATGCCCCATCTACATCTGAAATTGTACCAACTTCCGTACCTTTTACTACAATATTAGCACCAATAATTGGTTCTCCTTTTTCATCTGTGATTATTCCCTTCACAGCAGTCTGCTGTACCTGCATTACTTGTTTTAGTTCTGAAGAGCTTTTTACATAATCAGAAGTATTAGTTTCAGCATTTACATTGTTTAAAACAGAACTAAGTAAAAAACAAGTTACACATAATCCCCTCATAGGAAATTGATAACGGACTACATCTTTGGTAGTCACTCTTTCATTGTTCTTCATAAGTTAGATTTTCAAGATTTCGGATGCAATATATTATATTTAGTTTTTAAAACAAATCAAACATTAAATTATTTTTATATTTGCTAATTTACATCATTAATCTATCATAATAACACACATTCACTTTATCTCAATTACTTATGATATAAAAAAAATAACCCAGCAGATATTATCTTCTGCCGGGTTATTTATTCTAAAATCACTTTTTGTTATTTCTTGTCCCACCATAAACGGCCAAACTCATTTTGGATTTCGCCAAACTCTGCGTCAGCGGCCATTTTCTCAATGCGATCTATCATATTCGCTTTGTTAGGCGTACCTTCTGCAGGGTAAGCAAAACGAGTTCTACGTGGCACTGTTTGCTCCTCGCCATTGATCATTACTTTATCAAACGTAACAATTGTGGAAGTTTGGTTCGGATAACCGGTTCTACGCCACAAAGCCCAAGCTTCATTTGTATTTTTATAGTGTTCAACCCACGACTGGCAATAAATCTGCTCCAATGCATTCGCAGCATTCCAGGCAATGCCCGGTTGCGACAAGAAATCATTGATTTCCGCATCGGTGATTGGCTCATATTCGTAGATTTTGCAATACTCACCCATTGCACTCCATTGTTTGAGAGAAGCTGCAACACCCTCTTCATACCATTGCTGTGCAGACTTAGCATTGCTTACACCCAGCAAAGAAAATTCGGACGCCATGAAACAGAAATCTGCATAAGTTAGGTTTGGAAACCAAGAGCCGCCACTACCATTATCATACATTCCTTTCCAAAGGCGTACTTGCGGCTGATTCATAGCACGCATATCGGTACCATTCTTTAGAGAGCGTGAAAAATATCGCTTATCCGTTTTTCGTTCGTCGTAACTCACAGTACCACCTTCCCATTGTGTAAAATCTGTAGGAATCAGTTTTTGAGGATCGGTTTGCTCTGAATTATACTGTGCAATATTTTCAGGAGTAAGATTATTTATTCTGAAATAGATACGCTTGCGCGGGTCATTATACGTCTTCATATATCTCATAAACGGAGCAGAAGCCCTATCCATATCAATCACCGAGTGCCAATCACCATTATTGGTATACAACTTATCAAACTTAATGATAAAACCATCTTCATTTGAAGTTGGTATATTACTTTTGAGCACCTCAGCTGCAATTTCCTTAGCTTTTGCAGGATCTCGCTTCAACAAACGCAAAGCGATGCGTAAGCGAAGCGCATTTGCTGTCTTCATCCATTTCGAGACATCCCCTTTGAAAGCCATATCATAACCTGCCAGTGAAACCTGATCGGTTGCGGTAGACAACTTCTCGATCGCTGTCTTTAACTCTTGATCCCAAATCGCAAACAATTCTTCTTGTGTATCAAATTTAGGATTTTCCAATTCAGGACGTCCCCTTCTTAAACCCCAACCTTCTGTATAAGCTAATGAGCCATGCATATCAGTTGTTGCAATCCCTTTATTAATCAGCAAGATTCGGGCCACTTCTATCAGATTTGAATACTTAGGTAGCTCCTCCGGCATATTCTTCGATATGTAATACTCTATATGCGTAGCATAACCACCCATATCAAGCCATTCAGAATACAAATCAGAACCAATACCTGATGAGAAGTAAGTAAAATTCGTTGTACTATATCCCCAAATATTAGAGCAGTATTGCAACCATCTCAATTTACAAGCATACGAATCTGTCCACGTAGAGCCGGCACCTTGATTTCGTTCCTGCACTTTGTATAAAAACGTAAGCGGATCTACTTCATATACAGTGGAAACACTATTGTTAATATCGGTAAAACTCTCACAACCTGTCATCAACGTCATCGACAAAGGCAGTAAGCATAGTATTTTTTTTATTGTTTTCATGGGATAATCTCTTTTTAGAATGATACATTGATATTAAAACCGTAGTTACGTGTATAAGCAGCACCACCACTTTCCAGGTATTCCGAACTTTGATTTGTAGCCAATCCTTCAGGATGGATGTTATTCGGTAAACTGTTATACAAATAGCCTACATTTCTCACCACAAAGCCAACACTTACATTCTGCATGTAAATTTGAGAAGTCCAATCTTTAGGAAGCGACCATCTCAACGACAGCTCTCTCAGTGCAATCCACGAACACTTCTTGATCGCTTGCTCACGAATACCTGTACCCCAATCGGCCAAGTTTGCATAATATTTGTAAGCCGACAATGGTTCAACATACCCTTTATCATAAGCCTCTTGATAAGACATTCCCGATAAGTCGACATTATTTACCACTGTTCCGCTAGCAAAAACACCTTCAGGTATCATACCGTCGTTCAATACACGACCATCCTCTAGCGTACGAGGCAAACCGCCATTTTCGGCATCACGACCATACAATGTATGTTTTAATGTTCCGGAAGAAGTACCATAGTTGTAAGAGTTGGAATAAATATCACCTCCAAAACGAGCATCAATAACCATATTAAAGCTAATTCCCTTATATGAAAGCGTTGATACGATACCTCCTAACAAATCAGGCTGTAAACTACCGATCTTTTCACTTGTTCCCGATCTTCTCCACGAACCGTCGGCATTCAAGATCTTTTGACCTTGCTCGTTGCGCGCAAAAGCATAGCTCGAATAGATATCACCATAAGCACCACCAACGGTAGCCCACGCATCGGTATCAGCACCACCGCCTCCGAGACGATAACGCTCTACATCCGGAGCAAGGCTTATGATTTTATTGCGATTGCGAGTAAGATTGAGCATCAGTGTCCAGTTCCAATTTTTAGTTTCTACAGGAACAGCAGTAACCAACATTTCAACACCCGAGTTTTGGATATTACCGGCATTAATCCAGCGCGATCTTACACCCGTTTCAGAGGCCATGCTCAATGCCAAAATCTGATTCTTTGTATTTGTTTTGTACCAAGCAACATCAACGCCCAAGCGGTTTTCGAAAAACTTCACATCCGCTCCAATCTCTAGAGAGTGTTGTTTTTCAGGTTTCAAGTTGTTGTTTGGCAAAGAATTTGAATCAAAACCATAATATGGATAATCCTTACCATCAAACGGATTTACAAACGTTCCATTCAATGTATAATACCCCGTACTTGTTGTCAAATATGGATCACAGTCGTTACCTACAATCGCATACGAAGCTCTAAGTTTCGCAAAAGAAATCACCTCAGGCAACTGAGATCTAAATGTTTCGGTCGCAATCCAAGATGCACCTACCGACGGATAGAAATAAGACGTATTACCCGAACCATCGTTATAGATAAGAGCCGACGACCAGTCGTTACGACCTGTGATATCTAAAAAAACCTGGTTTTTGAAATCGAGGTTGGCAAAAGCATAAACCGAATTGATACGCTTACGTCCGGTATTATGTCTGACCGAAGTTGTAGCCGGAGCCACAGAGTTAGTCATATCAAACTGCCCCGGAATACGCAACCCGTTTGATGAAGATGTGTTATGATAAGCCGAGCGTGTATCCCATTGTTCCGCTGCAATCGACCCATTCACGCCAACCATATCAGCAAAACGATGATTGGCACTCAACATCGCTGTAATTTTATATTGATCTTTACGAGACTCGTTTACAACATAGCGCGATCCGTCGTAGTTACTTTTGCCGGTAGCTAGTACTTTTTGTTCGTTTGTCTTGAAAATCTTATTAAAGTCTCCATTCAGTCTAAGCGACAACCAATCGGTAAACTTCACGTTTAAGTTCAAAAAAGCACGAATGTTATCCTCTTTTTGCGAATACTTATTTTCTAAATATTCCCAGATGGTTTTTGAATATTCAAAAGGATCTCCTCCATTCCATCCGTCGCCCTTCGGACTTTTATAATTGTTGAGCCAATATTTTGTATCATATTCGCGCGGCACACTATACATAAAGTCATAGATCGGAGACTTGTCTCCACCCTGATAAGTTGGATTTTGCGTACTTGAATTGATGTAAGCAAAACCGGCATCCGCATTCACAAACTTACTAATCTCTCTTGATGCATTCAAGTTGAAACTGTTACGATCAAAATCATTATTGAATGTTGTACCATTGGAGTTCAGATTGGAATATGAGAAACGGAATGCTCCTTTAGCATCACCACCATGCAATGCCACATTCGTATTCATGTAGCGACCGGTTTGATACATTTGCTTTATATTGTCCTCTTTAGCAGAGAAAGTCAGATCAAGACCATCCACTTTGTAAGGAAGTCCGTCGAAACGAGGACCAAAGTTTCTATTTTTCGAGATATTTCGGTTTTCAGTACCGTCAGAATTTAGATCCCAAGCCGGTTGCACACCCATACCATACACATTCTGGATATCAGGAAAACCGTATACGTGATCCCACGTTTGGGTATGCGAAAAGTCGATACCAAAGCCTTCGCCCTTTTTACCTTTTTTAGTCGTGATCAGGATTACACCATTGGCAGCACGTGAGCCGTAAAGTGCCGTAGCAGCAGCACCTTTCAACACCGACATCGACTCAAAATCGTCGGAGTTTAAGTTTTTCAAATCGTTCCCGAAATCTTGAACAGATGAGGATGATTTTGTGGTTTCATTGTCAATAATCACACCATCAATTACGAAGATAGGCTGATTATTTGATCCTAGTGAAGAGTTACCACGAATCAAGATACGTTGTGAAGATTGCGGTCCCGAGTTACCCATATTGATTTGCACCCCGGCAACTTTCCCTTGCAACCCATTGATCGGATTCACCACATTTGCCTTAGCGATTTCATCCCCCTTAATCTCTGTCATGGCATAACCTAGAGCCTTTTTATCACGACTCATCCCTAGTGCCGTAACAACAACCTCATCCAATGCCTCGGCATCCTCTTTAAGTTGTACGTTGATCGTGTTTTTTCCGGCAACTTTTACCGTCTCAGTCTTGTAGCCGATAAATGAAAATTGTAATTCAGAACCAGAGGCAACACTCAATTCGTATTTACCATCGAGATCCGTTATGGTACCTTTATCAGTACCCTTCACAACAACATTTACACCAGGTAGTGGCTCTCCTAGCTCATCTTTTACAACACCCGTTACCTTCATCTGACCTTGTTGAGCTTCGGCATAAACTACCGAAAGATCATCAGCATACACGGTAGGAGAAACAAGTAGGCTCGCCATGGCAATGCCCAAATAAATAAACTTTTTTCGTGGATAAGGAAAAGGCATAGAACAGGCCCTCTCACAGTAGGTTTTCATCATGTTCGTTCGATTAAAAAGGATTAGAATCAATTTGTTTTTCAAAGCATCTACATACACTATTCGATTAGCGACCTTTGCGTTTGTTTTACAAATAAAAACATTCAACCCTTCAAATCAAAGCATTTTTAAATATATTTTCATCCTATTTGCTAATGTATCAATATACTGTACTAATTTTTACAAACCGTTTACTTTCTCTAACAAGACTCTATGAAAGCATACACTGCTTTATTCGCAAACACGGCAAATTGTTTTCATGGAGAGTGCAAAAAGTATTCGTAAAGAATCTGAAAAGTTTCCATGAATATCCCACAGAATCTCCGTGCAAACTTTTTACCACCCTCTTTCTTCGCTTTCCTTTACATTACATACCGGTACTGTTAAGCAAACCGGTATGTATTTATATATATTTATATATATAGGTTATATCAGACATTTTAAAACCTCAAAAAAAAACGGCCCAACAAGACTATTAGCAACTGATTAGCTGACAGTTAACATACTCAAAAAGCCC
>X396_Morelets_crocodile__coassemble_152_pt1 | contig 11305 bp, 9 predicted proteins | sample X396_Morelets_crocodile__metabat2_low_PE_001 | metagenome-assembled genome bin X396_Morelets_crocodile | reverse complement strand
CAAGAGTTAGTACCGTTGGAAAACCACGATTCTGCGTTGATCGGGAATATTCGAGATATTGTCGCAACGAATAAGCAAATCTTTATATCGTCGAATAATATTTGCACGGAGTTTGATAAGCAAGGAAACTTTGTTCGTAACATCGGCAAGAAAGGTCAAGGACCGGAAGAATATGCTTATTTGAGTGGTCTTGAAACGCAGGGCGATCATCTTATTCTTCAGGATGGGGATAGAAAATACATGCATTACAATCCAAGCGGAACCTTGATCAAAGAACAAAAGCTACCAAAAGGATATCAATCTGTTTATCCGTTGTCGGATGGCGGAGTCGTCGGCTTTGCACCGAATGTGTCAGGAGAGGAGTCTCTCAAGTTAGCATTATTTGATAGCGAGGGCACGTTGACAGACTCCGTTCCGCACCGACTCCGATTTACCCCCAAGTTTGCAATAAATCTGTTCGATGAAGGTCAGTTTTACCGATTTAAAGACAAGGTGATGTTTAAAGAATATTTGAATGATACGATCTATCAGATCCAAAAAGGAAAAGTAAAACCATACATGCGTTTGGAGTTGGGCGAACGCGGTGCAAAAGAAAATGCTCGCGCAGAAATGACCGAAACGCCTCAAACGTTTCGCTTCTTCAAAGACATGGAGCGCACACACATTTTGGGCGAAAGCGATCGATATGTATTCGTTGAAATGGGCGGATACATCTGCTATGACAAGCAAGCGAAGACAGCAAAGCGTATCGATCTCATGTATAATGATCAAGAACTTAAGGGCCTGTTCTTTTCAGAAGATAATAAGTATCTGATAACGTCGTTGCAGCCCGACAATGAAGACAATCCGCAGTTGTTGTTTCTGAAATTGAAAGATTAAGTTTGCATTATGCCCTTTGTAAGCGAGTATCTGTCGCAGAATTGCTCCTACAATGCTGAACATTACAGATATTAATGAATTTTTCATACCTTTATCCCGGTCAGTATCTGGCCGGGATTTTTTTTGTCCCACTGTGTCATGCAATAAATCAAATAAAAATAAAACAGTTACACAATGGAGAAAAGCTGGATAAAAAGGTTGCTTCCGTATGCAGCCGTAATCGCGGTATTCGCGATTATATCAGTCGGCTACTTTTTGCCCGAATTGATCGAGGGCAAAGTGTTGTTTCAAGGAGACACGCGACAGGGTATCGCGATTGCCCATGAGATTAATGAGTTTAAAGACGCTACCGGAGAGGTGAGCCGATGGACCAATTCTGCGTTCGGAGGGATGCCTACCTACCAGATTGCTCCCGGTTACGATTCGACCAAGATTGTAAATCTGATCAACGGATTCTTTACACTCTTCTTGCCCGAACCGGCCGGATACATCTTCCTGATGCTCTTTGGATTCTTCCTGTTGCTCAAAGCCTTTGGCCTGCGTAACGAAATAGCCGTGTTGGGAGCCGTTGCTTATGCGTTCTCGTCCTACTTCTTTATCATTATCGAAGCCGGGCACATCTGGAAGTTTATCACCCTGGCTTACATTCCGCCTACGATAGCCGGTATTGTCTGGGCTTACAGAGGCCGATACCTACTCGGGGGAGCCGTTGCCGCATTGTTTGCAACGTACCAAATCATGAGTAACCACATCCAGATGACCTACTACTTCTTGTTTGTCGTTGCAGCCCTCGTGATTGCTTACTTCATCCAAGACTTGAGAGAAAAAAGACTGGATTCATTCTTCAAAGCGAGTGGAATCTTGGTCGTGTCGGCATTGATTGCGGTTGCGATCAACTCGTCGAACTTATACCATACCTATGAATACAGCAAAGAGTCGATTCGCGGAAAAGGCGGACTCACTATTGCCAATGATAATGTAACACCTGCCGCTCAAAGCGAAGGTCTCGACCGCGATTACATCGTGCAGTGGAGTTACGGAAAAGACGAAACATGGACACTGCTTGTTCCCAATGTAAAAGGCGGATCTACGGGTTATTTAATGGAAGATAAAGCCGCGATGGATCAGATCAAACCTGAGTACCGTCAGACTCTAGGTCAGATGAATCAATACTGGGGCGACCAACCATTTACTTCCGGACCGGTATATGTGGGGGCTTTCGTTTTGTTCCTCTTTATCTTGTCGTTGTTTATCGTGCGCGGACCGCTCAAATGGGCGTTGCTTGCCGTGTGTATTCTTACGATCTTCTTGTCGTGGGGTAGAAACATGATGTGGTTTACCAACCTATTCATCGATTACTTCCCGATGTACGACAAGTTTAGAACCGTATCATCTATCCTCGTAGTTCCTGAATTTATTATACCGTTGCTTGCCGTATTGGGCTTGAACGAAATCGTAAAGAATCCGAAGTTGTTGATCGAGCGCAAACGCGATGTCCTTGTCAGCTTCTTGCTTACAGGTGGCGTGAGTTTGGTGATTGCACTGGTACCGGGACTGTTCTTCGACTTCTTCAGCGCGCAAGAAGCGAATGCATTTCTACCTCAAGCGGTAAACAATCCGCAAGTGGCAGAGATACTCGAGAACCTCGAAACTGCCCGTAAGTACGTGCTTTCGATGGACGGATGGCGCAGCTTTATCATCATCGCATTGGGATGCGCGCTCTTGTGGTTGTACGCAAAGCAAAAGATCGGTGCAAAGTTGATGTTGGGAGTCCTCATTATTCTTTGTACGGTAGATATGTGGAACGTAAACAAACGCTACTTGAGCGGAAAAGACTTCCACAATAAAAGCGTGCAAGACCAAACGTTTACACCTTCGGCTGTAGATCAGGAAATCTTGAAAGACAAGTCGCCAAACTACCGCGTGTACAATACTGCCGTAAATAGTTTCAACGACCCGATGACTTCCTACTACCATAAATCGGTTGGCGGATACCATGCGGCGAAACTTAGACGTTTCCAAGACTTGATCGATCACCAGTTATCGAACGGAAACAAGCACGTGCTCGACATGCTTAACACCAAGTATATCATCATCCCTGATCAAGGCGATGGCACGTTGCCACTTTATAAAAACCCCGATGCCTTGGGCAATGCTTGGTTTGTAAGCGAAGTGAAGTGGGCCGATACTCCTAACGATGAAATGAAAGACTTGACCGACTTCAATCCGGCTACAACCGCTATTGTTGGTAAGGAATACGAGTCGGCATTGAAAGCATCGGCAGTAAGCAAAGACTCAACCGCTTCGATTACACTTACTACCTACCAACCGAACAAGCTGGTATATACAAGTAACAATACAAGCGAAGGCTTGGGCGTGTTCTCCGAAATCTACTATCCGTACGGATGGAAAGCAACGATAGATGGAAAAGATGCTTCAATCTTGCGTGTCGATTACCTGTTGCGCGGACTGATTATCCCGGCAGGCAAACACGAAATCGTGTTCACGTTCGATCCGCAATCGCTTAAGATTACAGAAACATTGGCTTATGCCGCTTCGATTCTCCTGATTATCGGCTTCATTGTAGTCGCGATCCTGGAAATCCGTCGCAGCAAGAAACCTTCGGGCGATGCCTAATTCGTAAATACAATCTCCTCTATAAGCGAAAGCCCCTGCAACAATCCGTACTCCGGGACGTTGCAGGGGCTTTCTTCGTTTCAGGCAATGCAAGCACATTGTTTCGCTTGTAGCTTTTGCCGTAATAAAGAACCTTAATGTGCAGAATAATGCACTTATGGCTTGTTATATTATTGAATCTTCTTATTTTTACCGCAAACATGCACTATTTTGCACTATGGACTTTTATAAGATACTTAAAGAACGACGCCAATTGCTAGAGCTCACACAACAAGATCTTGCCGATTATTCAGGATTAAGTGTGCGAATCATCAAAAGCATCGAAGCCGGAAAAGGTAATCCCTCTATAAACACACTCCGTAAAATCACGGAAGTATTGGGACTTGAAATAACAATGAACGTAAAAGATATGAGTAAATGAGACAAGCAAATGTATATTCAAACGGAGTACTTGCTGGTAAGTTAACCGAAACAGACCACGGTACTTACGTATTCCGATACGACGATCTGTATTATTTAGACAAGTCGCAAAGTGCGATTAGTCTCACTTTGCCCAAGTCGAAACAAGAATATCTCTCAGATACATTGTTCCCATTCTTTTATAATATGCTCTCTGAAGGAGCAAATAAGTTTATTCAATGCACTTCGCTCAAGATCGATGAAAACGATGCTTTTGGCTTACTCTTGGCAACGGCGCATACCGATACGATCGGCGCAATAACAATACAACGGATATGAGAAAGATAGAAGTTTGTCCCGGAGATCTCGTGCTTGGTTATGAAACCTATAGTCCGAGTTGCTTGCACACTCTTTTCGATGGTGCAAAGGTAAGCCCGATTCTCGATTTTGACTACAATGCCGACAGTCTAAACTTAGCTGAAAGGATCAATCAGATCTCTATATCGGGCGTGCAAGAGAAGTTATCAGCAGTTGTAAAGAATAACAAGATTATATTAACTCCCAACGGAGAACAAGGTCATTACATCATAAAGCCGGCTCCCAATTATAAGCATTTGCAGATGAGAAATCAGATTCCCGCAAATGAACACCTCACTATGCAGATAGCAAAGCAGGTGTATAAGATAAAAGTTGCGGAAAACGGTCTTATCTTTTTTGCAAATGGCGAGGTTGCTTATATTACGAAACGATTCGATTTTGATGATGAAGGGAAAAAGGTGAGACAAGAAGACTTTTCTTCTTTAGCACAAAAAAGCTCTTTTACACACGGTAAAGACTATAAATATACCGGAAGTTATGAAGATGTAGCGGACTTGCTTAAGCAGAATGTTGCAACATGGATGGTTGAGATGACTAAGCTTTATACATTGATTGTATTCAATTACTTGTTTTGTAACGGAGACGCGCATCTTAAAAACTTTTCCATACGTCAGTCTGTGAGTGGAGACTATTTGCTATCACCTGCCTATGATCTTCTCAATACCTCATTGCATGTGAAAGATGAAGATTTTGCACTTCAGGAAGGTTTGATGCCAAAACTCTTTTATTCTGAAACCTATTGCAATACAGGGCATCCTTGTAAGACGGATTTTATAACATTCGGTCGTCGTATAGGGGTGTTGCCAAAGAAGTTGCAAGCAATTATAGATATGTTCTCTGAGCAAAATCCGTTGATCTTCGATTTAATAGACAACTCTTTTATGGATGCGAAAGCAAAGCGGATGTATAGGCGTTTGTATCAAGAGCGGTGGAATCGGTTTATGCGGGAGTGAAAGATGTGAGGTTGCGATTTACAATAAGGGAGGTTTTGGGGGAGTTGTTGCGGTGTGTAAATGGGAATGATTTTGGGTTTTTAGGGCTATTTTGCGTGCTAGATGGTGCGATTTGGTTGATTTTTGAGGTTTAGAAAATGTGGTTTTGGTCTGGTTCTATGTGGAATTTTGATGAAAAGCATGCATGGTTTGCGGAAAAAGGTCGTTAGGTTCTTCCAAAAACGTCGTTTGGTTCTCAAAAGAAGCTCGTTTGGTTTTCGAAAAGGCTATTTTTCGTTCTTATGAAGTTGGCAAAACGTTTTCACGAGAACAGTAAATTGTTTTCACGGTGAGTGTGAAAAGTCTTCGTGGTGAATGAAAACACTCTTCACGGTGAGTGAAGATACTATTCGTGGTAACTTTTTGCTCTTTTCGCTAAGAGTAGGCAGCATGATCGGGTTTACAATGCAATGGGGCTGTATAAACGCGCTTACGAAATGGTTGAGCCCATTCTCGAAGAGTTGGGAAATGCAGGAAGTAAGCCGGGGTAAGGTTTTGAGGATTAAAAAGAAAGTTGCAAACGATGTTGTCGGTAAGGAAGATCAATGTCGTGTTACCTGCAATGCGATCTGGCAAGAAGTTTGTCAGATTTTTTTGTGTCTGAAATTTCGACGAAGTAGCAAGAAAACAGCGTTTTCGGGAAGAGAAAGGACTCTCGAGGTGAAAAGGCTGGCGATTCTGCAAGAAAACGAATTTTACAATAAGGCAGAAGTAAAAAAGGAATCGCCTTATGTTTTGATTATTGTGGTTTAATGAGCTTAATGATGCTAAGGTTTTAAAATATAGGGTATTATGTGAGGTTTTAACTTGCAAGTTTTATCTTTGGAGTCTCTATGAATAAATATAGTTAGCCATTCAACATGAAAACGATTACTTATTGCTTATTATCTCTTTTATTATTTGCAGTTGCTGCTTGTACTTCATCTCCATTGCCAGCAGATCCTCTGTTGCATTTTGCCGGAAAGAAGGAGAAGCTATTGAAGGTTTCTCAAAAATATGACTTGGAAAAATATGGAATCTATAGGCCTTCTGATATCCATAAAAAGGATAATTTATATATACTGAGAGATATATCAGATGATTCTACGGTAAAGATATGGAATACTACAACTGATAAAGTATATAAAGGTGTGCCAAAAGGAAACGGGCCTAATGAAGTTGTCCTTCTGGGAGGTATTCAGTTGCAAGATGATCAAATACTATTGTATGATATTCAACGAAAGAGTATAAAAGAAATGGTGCTTTCAGAGGCTAGTTCGACAATTAAACTAACAGAAAAAAGAAAGCTGTCGGAGACTGATCGTCCTTTTATCATTGCGAATCGCGGAGAGAATATCGTTGCATCAGGTTTGTTCCGTACGTCGTGGATTAATTACTATGACAGCGACAATAAACTACTTTCTTCGTTAGACTTTCCCGTGTTTGCCGAGCAGGAGCAATTGACAGAGCTGGAGAAGTCTATGGTTTATTTGAGTACTTTATTGACAATAAAGCCAGATCAAAATAAGGTTGCTTGTGCTACGAAATGTGGTGCTGTTATTTCGATCTCCGAATGCGACTCGGACAAGCTTACTGAGATTGTGCAGTTAAACTATTTTCCTGCCGAAGTAGAGACTAATCAGTTTACCGGTGTTGCTTATACAAAGAACCACAAAACAGGATTTTGCGATATTGCTTGTGATGATGAGTTTATTTATGTGTTATACTCGGGACGTACGCGAGAAAGTCATGGATTAGATACGCACTATTGCCGATATCTGTTAAAGTATGATTGGAATGGTAATCCAATAACTCGTTTTGAATTCGAGGTGCCGTTGTTCTCAATGGATTATGACCCTAATACAAAGTTATTGTATGGTGTTGGAAACGATCCCGAAGGTTGTATTCTCATATATAATATCGGCTAATAAGTCGTGTGGTAAAGTCTTGTTAATTAGATAAAAGAGTCAAATATCTTAGGGTCTATAGCCTTAATATGTTTGACTCTTTTATTTGATGTGTATCGTTGCTTTGTTAAAATACGAACGTTGGTGTTATATCCTTAGAATAATAAGGATTGTTTTGTATGATACATTTTAGTTCGGAGATATGAAAGACTCTGTTTCCGAATTTAACGGTATTGTTCGATTCAAAGGTAATTTGATTGAGATTGTATGTTTCTTTTATAGTTGTTCCAATCTCAAGTTTACATGTTTGAGCTTTATTGCGAATGGCTTTATCTATTGCTTCTTTGATCATATTCGTTTTGTCAACGATTTCTACTGCGTCTTTGTATTCAGGATCTTTGTCGCAAGAGGTAAAGGATGTGGCTACAACGCCCATCAATAGTAGGGTTATTAGTTTTGCTTTCATGGTTTGTGTGTTTTAGATTAATAACTGAAAGCTCAAATATAATAGTTTATTTGTATCGGATGAAATGGGGGGAAATAAAAAAAGCTCCGAAGAATATCTTCGAAGCTTTTGTCTTGTAGCGAGACCCGGGATTGAACCGGGGACCTCATGATTATGAATCATGCGCTCTAACCAGCTGAGCTATCTCGCCATGATTTCTCATTTGCGTGTGCAAAGGTATATTATATATTTTAACCTTGCAATACTTTACTGCTATTTTTTTCAAAATAATGGTTTGCAGGCGATCTTTTATTGAAAAGCGGCGGTTACATTCGAAAAGGAATTTGTTATCTTCGTATGATTAAACAGAAAGTAATATGTCGGTAAACAAGAATATTATCATAAAGGGTGCCAGGATAAACAACCTGAAAAATATTGATGTGGAGATTCCGCGCGACAAGCTTGTTGTAATTACGGGGCTTTCAGGTTCGGGCAAGTCTTCTTTGGCTTTTGATACGCTTTATGCCGAAGGGCAAAGACGTTATGTAGAAAGTCTTTCGTCGTACGCACGTCAGTTTTTAGGTAGAATGGGTAAGCCTGAATGCGATTATATCAAAGGTATTCCGCCGGCAATTGCTATCGAACAAAAAGTAAATACGCGTAATCCGCGCTCTACGGTGGGTACGTCTACCGAGATTTACGAATACTTGCGTTTGCTTTTTGCCCGCATTGGTCGTACGATTTCGCCTATTAGCGGTGTGGAAGTGAAAAAGCATCAAGTGAGTGATGTGATTGAAACCATTCATTCGTTTCCCGAAAAGATGCGCTTTGCGATTTACACGAATCTGTTTGTTCCCTCGGATCGTACACTGAAAGAGCAACTCGAGGTACTAAGCAAGGGTGGTTATACCCGTGTTGAGTACAAAGGGGAGATCAAACGTATCGATGAGCTGATCGCCGCAAACGATTTGCCGGGGAGATCTGAAGATGTATTGTTGTTGATCGACCGACTTGCGGTGTCGTACGATAATGAGTCGTTGAGTCGTATTACCGACTCGGTTGAAACGGCTTTTTATGAAGGGCACGGCGTGTGTATCATCAAGTTTTATACCGATGACGCGGTGGTGGAGAAGACGTTTTCGAAACTCTTCGAAGCAGACGGGATTATATTTGAAGAGCCTACCGACACGATGTTTAGCTTCAACAATCCATTGGGTGCATGCCCGGTGTGTGAAGGCTTTGGCAAAGTGATGGGTATCGATGAAGATTTGGTAATCCCCGATAAAAGTCTTTCCGTTTATGAAGACGCTGTGATGTGTTGGAAGGGGGAAAAGATGGGTGAGTACAAGAAGCATTTTATCGAACATTGCAGCAAGTATAATTTCCCGATTCATCGTCCGTATTTTGAGCTTACCGACGAGGAGAAGGATGTGCTTTGGAGAGGTAGAATGGGGCTGTACGGAATCAACGACTTCTTTAAGTTTGTAGAAGAAAATCAATATAAGATACAATACCGTGTGATGCTTGCACGCTATCGCGGTAAAACGGTTTGTCCCGAATGTAAAGGTACACGTTTGAAAACAAACGCCTTGTATGTGCATGTGGGAGGAAAGAACATTGCGCAGTTGGTGGCACTGCCTATCACGGAACTGAAAACATTCTTCGATCATTTAGATCTTACAGAAACCGAAGCGGCCATTGCGAAACGCTTGTTGCTGGAGGTAAATAGCAGGATTCGTTTCTTGCTCGATGTGGGATTGGGCTACCTTACGCTCGACCGTTTGTCGGCATCGTTGTCGGGAGGGGAAAGTCAGCGTATCAATCTGGCTACGTCTTTGGGTAGTAGCTTGGTGGGTTCGTTGTATATTCTTGATGAGCCGAGTATCGGTCTGCACTCGAGAGATACCGACTTGCTGATTAAGGTGCTTCGTCAACTGCAAGAGCTTGGTAATACGGTGGTGGTTGTAGAGCACGATGAAGAGATTATCAGAGCTGCCGATTACATCATTGATATCGGTCCGCGTGCCGGCCGCTTGGGCGGAGAGGTTGTTTACCAAGGTGATTTGGCACATTTGGAAGAAAACAGCTCGAGCTATACAGTTCGCTATCTGACGGGTGAAGATAAAATTGAGATTCCGCCGTTTCGTCGATTGTGGAATGCTTCGATCGATGTAAAAGGGGCGTGGCTAAATAACCTCAAGGGTATTGATGTGAAGTTCCCGCTACACGTAATGACGGTGGTTACCGGCGTGAGTGGTTCGGGTAAATCTTCGTTGGTTCGTGATATCTTTTATCAGGGCGTAAAGAACTACTTGGCAGGAGGTAGCAAGCAAAATGTAGCTTGTAAGAGTTTGTCGGGTAATTTGTCTTTGATCAAAGGTGTTGAATATGTAGATCAGAACTCGATAGGGAAGTCGTCTCGTTCTAATCCGGTTACTTATTTAGGAGCGTATGACGAGATCAGAAAGCTTTTTGCGGAACAACCGCTTGCTAAGCAAATGGCTTATACACCGGCTTATTTCTCGTTTAATAAAGAAGGTGGCCGTCGTGAAGAATGTAAAGGGGAAGGTACGATTACGGTAGAGATGCAATTTATGGCCGATATTGTGCTTGAATGCGAAAACTGCCATGGTAAACGCTTCAAACCTGATACGTTGGAAATTTCTTATCGCGGGGCTAATATCTTTGATGTATTGGAGATGACGGTAGACCAAGCGATTGAGTTTTTCTCAATGGCAGAGGGGAATCAGGAAAAGAAGATTGTGAAACGTTTGCGTCCGCTTAGTGAAGTGGGACTAGGATATATCAAGTTGGGACAAACCTCTTCGACATTGTCGGGTGGTGAAAATCAACGTGTAAAACTGGCTTACTACTTAGCGCAGGAAAAGACGCAGCCTACGTTGTTTATCTTTGACGAGCCTACTACGGGTCTTCACTTTCACGATATCAACACGTTGTTGAAAGCTTTTCAGGCGTTGATAGACAAAGGTCACTCGGTGGTAATCATCGAGCATAATATGGACGTGATTAAATGTGCCGACTATATTATCGATCTGGGTCCCGAAGGCGGTAAGTTTGGCGGGGAGTTGGTGATTGCGGGTACACCGGAAGAGGTGGCGGCTTGCAATGTATCGTATACCGGAAAATTCCTGAAAGAGAAACTAGAGCAGAAGTAAATCCATTTATATAGACAAGAAAAGGTTCGGAGGTGAAGCATTTGCTTCGTTTCCGAACCTTTTGTTTTTGTCCTTGTGGATTGTTTATTTCTTACGAAGATCTTTGTCTCGTTCTCGCATTTCTTTACGTTTTAGCTCGCGCTTGCGAAGAACGATATTTAGGATGACTACAATGGCTAATGATACTCCCATTACGATGAAGTATTCGGGATACGTAGTGTCCGGATTGTTTCCTGGCCAAGCAATGTATCCGATTGCTGCAAGGTATATGAGGAGCATTCCGGTAATAATTAAACTTCTTTTCATAACGATTTCTTTTGAGGCAAACCTACATATTCTTTTTTATTCGTAAACACGTTCGTTTTACTTTATAACAAAGAACGGGCAAAGATGATGCGTAAATTTAGAATTTAATCAGATTGCGATGGCTTCTAAACGCTTTTTTGATTGTTGAGACTGATGGTCTTTGCTTGTGTTGCCTTAATAAAAAAGGCGCCGAATGGTTTGATGATG
>X396_Morelets_crocodile__coassemble_151_pt1 | contig 11328 bp, 12 predicted proteins | sample X396_Morelets_crocodile__metabat2_low_PE_001 | metagenome-assembled genome bin X396_Morelets_crocodile | reverse complement strand
GTAAACGAACTCTATGCCGAATGTGTTTGTTTGCCAAATGGTTCGGCTTTAGAGAATGAAGAACTTTCGATTGTAGCTGAGGCGGCTAAGAGGATTTTAGCGTGAGCTTATCAATAAACGCAAAACTAAAATTAATGAGTTATGAAAAAATGGATCGTTTGTTTACTGGCAATCGTTGTATCAGGATTTACAGTATTTGCTCAAGATGGAAAGAAAGAGCATAAAGGTAAAGATTATGATCAGGTAATAGCAGCAGATCAGGTGCCTCCGGTAATTCAGAATTTTATTCAAGATTATCTTGAAGGACAACCTATCATCAAAGCAAAACTTCAAAGTAATAATGTGTATGAGATTGATCTTGCAGATGGAATTGAAGTAAAGTTTCATAGCGATGGCGAATGGCATCACATCGAAAGCGATAACAATAAACCTTTGTCTAAAGTAGTTCTAGGTTTGCTTCCTACAGATATTTTGAATTATCTGAATACAAACTATAAAGGTGTTGCCGTTTCCGAGATTAGTAAATGTACTCAAGGGTATGAAGTGGAAGTAGAAACAACTCCTAAAAGCAAAGATTTGATGTTTACTCCTGATGGTAAATTCTTGAAAGCAGAAGATTAACATAAGTCATATCAACAAAAAATCCGCAAGCATACACTTGCGGATTTTTTTGTATATAGAATCATTCTTATCGTTTCTTAGAACCACGAACCGGGGCTTTAGGGCCTCTGTTTGATGTGGATGGTCTACTTTTACCAACGCGTGGACCTGATGAAGCATTCTGTTTAGCACCTGGTTTAGATCCTCTAGAACTTGGTGCAGCGTTTGACTTCGTTCCTTTATGAGCCGGAGTGGAGGTCATACCTGGTTTTCCTCTCATAGGTTTGCGAGTTTCACCATTTTCAGAAGCTGAAGTAGCTGTGCCTGGTTTTGCTCCTTTCGGCGCAAACGTCCCTTTCGGTCTAAAGTTTGTTGAGTTTGTCGGCTTACCATTACCTCTTACATCACGTTTGTCGTCACGAGACGGTTTTGCTCCATCACGTTTGTTTGTAGGTGATTTAGGCTCAGCTGTCTTATAAGGACGTGAACCTCTTGGTTTAGACGAGCTTTTATGACTTGGCTTCGACGAACTACTTGAAGTTCTCTGTGCTGGTTTAGAGCTTTTAGCTGATTTCGATTTAGGTGTTCCGTCAGAATCCTTAATCATATCCATCAATACTTCAATTTCTTTTCCGGTAAGGAAACGCCATTGACCTAACGGAAGTTTGTCTAGCGTAATATTCATGACACGTACACGTTTCAACTTTAGAACCTCGTATCCCAAAGCTTCACACATACGGCGAATTTGTCTGTTCAATCCTTGTGTAAGTGTAATACGGAAGCGATTGTCGCCCTCTTTCTCAAACTTACATTTGCGAGTCATGGTGCCAAGAATAGGAACTCCTGTAGCCATTTTAGTAGCAAATTCTTCTGTGATTGACTTATTCACAACCACTTCATATTCTTTCTCGTGGTTGTTTGATGCACGAAGAATCTTATTGACGATGTCTCCGTCGTTGGTTAGAAGAATCAAACCTTCCGAAGGTTTATCCAATCGACCAATATTGAAAATGCGCGTAGGATAGTTTACAAAGTCAACAATGTTATCCGATTCGGTCTGATCAGTAGTACAAGTGATACCAGCCGGTTTATTTAATACGATGTATACCGCTTCATTCTCGTGCTTAATGATATGACCATCTACTTTTACGATGTCATTTGGGCCAACTTTCGTTCCCATTTCGGCTGTTTTACCATTTACAGTTACGCGTCCTTGCTCAATACAGATGTCTGCTTTACGGCGAGAACATAGTCCCGAATCACTAATTATTTTATTTAATCTGATATTCATTAATTTGTATGCTAATGGTATATGCTTTAATATATCTGAATGCAAAAATAATTCCTAAACTTCATTTCCTCAAATAAGAATCTATAACAATCTGAAAAGACGAAAAAATAGGATAGAAGAAGCCTTTTTACTTGATCGAATCAAGGTGATCCATGATATTTGCCGGCGGACGTTCGTTGAGCAGCTCTTGTTTCATAAAGTCCATATATGGAGCTACATGATTGAAGAACTGATAGTATCCCTTGCAAAGATAGTTATGACCAAATTCTCCTCTAGAGTCGGTCGTGAATCTATTTTTAGGACATTCGCCATAACAAGCAAAAAGGAACTCGCAGTCTTTACATTGCGTAGTAAGCTTGTCAAACTTATCATTGCCAAACTTTAGCTGCATTGGAGAATACATCATTTCGATCAAACTGCTCGAGTAGATGTTGCCTAATTTATGAGAAGGGAACACAAAGTGGTCGCAAGAATAGACATCGCCGTTAAACTCGATAACACCTGCATGTCCACAAGTTTTTGCAAGCGTACAAATACCCGGTTGTACACCCATCCAGTTGGCCAACGTTGCGTCAAATAACTGAATAAAGTATTCACCTACGTCTTGTTTGACCCATTCGTCAAAAATAGTACATAAGAAGTTACCCCACGCTTCTGGCGTAATCGAATGCTCTGTCAGCTCAGCCTCCAAGATATGATTGGGCAATTGAAGCTTCAACTTATCTTTTGTTTTTTCATTGATACGCTCTACGATAGGCGCAAACTGAATAAACTTGCAGTTGATACTTTTAAAGAAGTTGTAAAATTCGAGCGGATACTCTACGTTAAAATCATTGACTACGGCCATTGCATTCCACTCTACATTGTATTTATTGAGCAGTTGAATACCTTTCATCACCTTATGAAACGAAGGCAAACCTTGTCTGTTGCGGCGATATTCGTCATGAAACTCCTGTGGCCCGTCTATCGATACACCTACTAGAATATTATTCTCACGGAAAAACTTACACCACTCTTCAGTAATTAACGTTCCATTCGTTTGGAAGCAATTGTCTACCTGTTTGCCTCGGCCATACTTTTTCTGAAACTCAATGGCTTTCTTATAAAAAGACACCGGACGCATCAGTGTTTCACCACCGTGCCATGTAAATAAGATATTTGAAGAGCTTTGAGACTCGATGTATTCACGTACAAACTTCTCTAGAAGTTCGTCGCTCATCGTATGCTGTTTAATCTGATCGTACAGATTGCCTTTTTCGAGGTAATAGCAATATTCGCATGCAAGATTACAAACCGAGCCTATTGGCTTGGCCATTATGTACATCGGTTTAGCAAAAGGGGATAATACGGGTTGCATATCGTTTGTTCGTTATGGGATATTATACTATCAATACAAATTATTATAAATACAAAGTTAGCATTTTGAGCGAACTTTGCTATTTTTGCCTTATACTGATTCACGAAAAGATAGAAATAATGAGTTTAAATAAAGAGCAGGTTAAGGCTCAGATAGATAGTTTAAGATCTGAATTGGAAAAGCATAATTACAATTATTATGTACTGTCTAAGCCGGAGATTGCCGACTTCGAATTTGATCAGAAACTTCATGAACTACAAAAACTAGAAGCTGATAATCCCGAATTCTTCGATCCGCTGTCGCCAACTCAGCGTGTAGGGAGCGATATCTCGAACGAATTTGTTCAGGTAGAACACCGCTATCCGATGCTATCTTTGGGGAATACATATTCTGCAGAGGAAGTTACCGATTTCTATGAACGTACACGAAAAACGCTACAAGAGGATTTCACAATTGTAGCCGAACTAAAATATGATGGTACATCTATATCTGTAACGTATGAGAATGGAGAACTACTGCGTGCTGTAACTCGTGGTGACGGAACTCGTGGAGATGATGTGACGAATAATGTAAAAACAATTCGTTCTGTGCCTCTCAAGCTTCGTGAGGAAGGTTTTCCTGCTCATTTTGAAATGCGAGGAGAGATCCTGATGCCATGGGCTGTATTTGATAGTCTCAATAAAGAACGAGAAGAGCAAGAAGAGTCCTTGTTTGCGAATCCGCGCAATGCAGCCTCCGGAACGCTCAAACTTCAAAACTCATCTGTCGTAGCTCAGCGTCGCCTCGATGCTTATTTCTATTACATGATGAGTGATACACTTCCTACCGATTCGCATTACGAAAATCTACAACTGGCACGTGCTTGGGGCTTCAAAGTTCCGGAGACGATGAAACGTTGTACTACACTTGAAGAAATATTCGAATTTATAAATTATTGGGATGTAGAGCGTAAAAACCTTCCCGTTGCAACAGATGGTATCGTTTTGAAAGTAGATTCGATTACTCAGCAACAGGAACTTGGTTATACGGCTAAGTCGCCTCGTTGGGCTATTTCCTATAAGTTTCAGGCCGAGCAAGCGCTAACCCGCCTCAACTCTGTTTCATATCAGGTAGGTCGCACCGGTGCTGTTACACCAGTGGCTAATCTAGATGCCGTACAGTTGTCGGGTACAGTTGTAAAGCGTGCCTCGTTGCATAATGCAGATATTATCGAAAGCCTCGATTTGCATATCGGCGATATGGTTTATGTAGAGAAGGGTGGCGAAATTATTCCAAAGATCGTAGGAGTTGACAAAGACGCACGTCTATTGATTGGCGAGAAAGTACAATTCATCAAGAATTGTCCCGAATGCGGTACACCGCTCGATCGAATCGAAGGCGAAGCAGCATTCTATTGTCCGAACGATACCGGCTGTCCACCACAAATCAAAGGACGTATCGAACACTTCCTTACACGTAGAGCGATGAACATTGCAGCCGGACCTGAAACCGTAGATACGCTTTATAGTGCCCAATTGATCAAGAATGTGGCCGACTTGTACGCCTTATCATTCGACGATCTTATCGCGCTTCCACGCTGGAAAGAGAAGAGTGTGCAAAATCTGCTTTCAAGTCTTGAGCAAAGCAAACAAGTACCTTTCGAACGTGTGCTATTCGGACTAGGGATTCGTTATGTCGGCGAAACCGTAGCTAAAAAACTGGCAGCAGCGTTCAAAAATATCGATGCCCTAGAGCAAGCTTCGTACGATGCTTTGATCGAGGTCGATGAGATCGGCGATCGTATTGCCCGTAGCGTACTTGAATATTTCGATAACATCGAAAATAAGGCGATGGTAGAACGTTTGCGTATAGCCGGACTTCAATTAGCGATAAAAGAAGTAGAAGGTCTTGTAACAACCGAGAAACTAAAAGGCGTAAGCATCGTAATCAGTGGTACATTTAAGCACCATTCGAGAGATGAATACAAGGAGCTTATTCTTGCAAATGGCGGGAAAAATCCGGGGTCAGTATCGGGCAAAACGAATTATTTGCTAGCAGGAGAAGGCATTGGTCCGTCAAAACTAGATAAAGCAACCAAGCTGGGGGTTACCTTGTTATCAGAAGAAGAGTTTCTGCAAATGATTCAAGACTGAATAAACTAAATTAGATCTGTTATGAAGCTTTCAAATATGATATTAAAACGCAAGCTGCAAGGCTTGTTGCTAAGCGGCAATCACGAAAGACGCTATCTTTCGTATGACGAGATTCGTACGATGGTTGTATTTGTAAATGCGTCCGACTTTGATCTTATTTATGCTGAGGCGGATTCGTTGCGCAAAGCCGGCAAAAAACTGAAGTTTGTTGTGTTTGGAAAAGGAGTTAAAGAAGCGGAAGACGTAATAAGTGTGAGCGGAAAACAATTCATTTCTCGTTTCGGGCTTCCTACCGAACACTGCTTTTCTGTATTTAAAAAGCTACATGCAGATGTGTTTGTCGACCTCACCGCCGACACCTCTTCATTGCATGCTTATTTATACTGACTTGGGTCTACATTTCTACGTATTGGCATTGGCTCTAAGCCTGTTCAGTTCGTTTATGATATTGAGCTTTCGTATAAAGAATCGGCAGATATTAAATCAATTTTCGAACAAATATTATTTTATCTCCGCACAATCCGTGCAAAATGATATTTTTGCTTATTTTTGTAAGTAATTAAAGTAAATCAAAGGATTTTGACCGTATGGCAGATATAAATCTAAAAGGAATGGGAGTAGCGCTAATTACTCCCTTTAAGCAAGATGAAAGCGTAGACTTTGAAGCACTGGGACGATTGGTCGATCACCAAATTCAAAATGGTACAGACTATCTCGTAGTGTTGGGTACTACAGCCGAAACACCAACGCTAACCGAAGAAGAGAAGACTGAAATATTAAACCTTGTAATAGAGCGAGTACGCGGTCGTATTCCTATTGTTTTGGGTGTAGGCGGAAACAGTACAAAAGCTGTTTGCGACAAGCTTAAGACTGGAAATTTCAATGGTGTAGATGCCATTCTTTCCGTAGTTCCTTACTACAATAAACCTTCACAAGAAGGAATTTACAGACATTATAAAGCTATTTCTGAAGCAACACGTTTGCCTATTATACTTTATAATGTACCGGGACGTACAGGTGTAAACATGACAGCCGAAACAACATTACGTATCGCTCGTGAATGCAAAAATTGCGTAGCAATCAAAGAAGCATCGGGCAACATTACGCAAATGGATGACATCATCAAGCACAAACCTGCCGATTTTGATGTGATCTCCGGCGACGATGGTATCACGTATCCTCTCATCTCTTTGGGTGCAGTAGGGGTAATCTCGGTAATCGGAAATGCATTTCCATATGAGTTTAGCCGAATGGTACGCTTGGCTCTTAATGGTGACTACCAAAGTTCGTTGTTGATTCATCACCGTTTTACAGAGCTTTTCGAATTGCTATTTGTGGATGGAAATCCTGCAGGTGTGAAAAGTATCCTTCATGCAATGGGATACATCGAAAACAAACTTCGTTTGCCGTTGGTGCCAACAAGAATTACTACCTTCGAAAAAATTCGCGACGTATTGCGCGAACTAAATATTCGCTGCTAGTATAAAACAATTTTACACAGAATACAGGGATCCCCCTAATGATACACAAACTTGTGTCATTAGGGGGATTTTTGCGTTTGTCTTATACTTAAGAGGTAAATTTTGTTTTCAAGGAAAGTGAAAAAAGTATTCGTGAAGATTCTGAAAAGTCTTCACGAATAATATGAGAAAACTTCATGGAGATTCTAGAAACTTTTCACGAAGACATTTTTTATTCTTCACGAAGAGATCACAAGGTGTTTTCCCGAAGAAATGGCTATCGATAGAATTTGAAGCGATTGTATTCATGGCTTTCGAGAGTTGTTATTGCAGTATCCTGTGAATATTTGTCACGAATGATACGTGAGAAATATTTCATAAAAATCTCAGGCGGTTTGTGTTTGTCAAAAAGCTTTCAAATATAGATAACAACTATCAATATGATAGGTGATTTTTGTCTGTCTTCGGGGTTTTACCGCATCTGTGTTATGGATAGTGATTGTTTTGATGGCAAAGTGATATATTTGTTTTGGTGTTCTGTGGCTTGTGAATATATTGATAACTATCATAGTACGAATAATAATGTTAAATATTACGTATAAGTTTGTTTGTGTGTTTATTTCTGTTTAGTTTGTCAAACTATGCATTAAGCGATATATAAACCACAATATGTTTGTATAAAACAAGCGCATCTGAATAAGCTAAATGATGAAATTATGAGAAAACTATTAATGAGTATGCTGATTAACATTCAGCTTGTATTCGGACTTGTAGCTTATAGTCAGCAATTCACCGAACGTGATAGTATTATCGGAAATATGATGTGGGAAGATACCGATATTATTCTGATGAATAAAAGATATTATCTCATTGATAAATCATTGCTTGGGTGTTTTGAGGGTTATAAAGACCTTTATCCTGAGATAATAAAGTCTCATATCGATTATGCATTTGGAGGCGGGAGTACAGACTGGGATATGAACTATTTTCCATACTGGGTTATTGATAATGGATTGGTTTACTTAGTAGGAATTTCGCTCAATCACGATGATATGCGAATACATATTGATGAGAATAACTTTAGATATGATTATAAATTACCAATGGAACGATTTATGCGTATGGAAAAGTTGGTGAATAAACGATTCGAAAAAGGTTTGATACCGGACGATTTGTATATGACTTTAATAAAGCCTAATTACTCGATCGGAGCGATGTTTGCCTCGTGGGTAAATGGAGTGTACTATATTAAAGAAATGAAGAATTATAATAAAAGTATCAGCGAATGGACGAAAGAACCGATTTTAAAGCTTACCATAGAGAACGGTAATATTATCAAGACCGAAGAAATATAACTCAACGATAAGAGACTTATTATCTAATATGCCTCAACTTATAAAAACGAAGAAGAATGAAAAAACCGAATTATTTTTATTTCATGGCAATAATGTTCATGTTTGTTTCTATTCCATCAATTTTTGCTCAAGAGTACAAAAATGAAGAAGAATTGGCTGAAGATTTATTATGGGGACAAACAGATGTTGTATTTATGGATGGGCATGAGTATCTAATCAATAAGGCGCTACTTTCTGATTTTGAGGGGTACAAAGATCTCTACCCGGAAATACTAAAAGAAGAATACGTTGTTATACCGGAGGGTGGGCTGAGTCGCGATTTTGATACACCCTATTGCCCTTATTTTTTTATACACGATAGTCTCATTTATTTAGTTGGTGTCAGCTTGAATAGTGATAGTGGCAGAGCGAATGATTTTCCATTGCCTATAGAACGGTTTATGCGTATGGAGAAGTTGGTGAATAAACGATTCGAAAAAGGTTTGATTCCGGACGATTTGTATAAGACTGAAATAAAGCCTAATTACTCGATCGGAGCGATGTTTGCCTCTTGGGTAAATGGTATTTATTATATAAAACAAACCAATGATGGAAGTCTAGAAACAGGTGCTTGGATATATAAACCTGCTGTAAGACTGACTATAAAGAACGGTAAGATCATGCTTATTGAGAAGGTCTAAAGCAACATTCGACTCGTGCATTTGTTACGTAAAGGAAACATCACGAATCTGAATAAAAAGATAAATGAATATTCTGCCTAAACGAAACGGAAAGGAACGAGCAAGATCGAGTGCTTTAGATTTGTTGAAATACATTGGTCCCGGGTTGTTAGTTACGGTTGGGTTTATTGATCCGGGTAATTGGGCAACCAACTTGGCTGCCGGATCCGAATATGGTTATGCGCTTCTTTGGGTGGTGACGCTTTCGTCCATTATGCTCATTATTATTCAGCACAATGTTGCGCACTTGGGTATTGTAACCGGATTGTGTCTTTCCGAGGCAACCAACAAATACATTGCAAAACCTCTGAGTAGGACTATTATTATCTCAGCTATCTTTGCAAGTATATCTACTTCGCTCGCTGAAATATTAGGAGGGGCAATTGCTTTGCAAATGCTTTTTGATATTCCCTTGAAAATAGGAGCGGCCTTCGTGATGATTGCTTGCGTGATTTTGCTGATGAGTAATACCTATAAGCGAATTGAGCGAGGTATAATCTTCTTTATATCTATTATCGGATTGTCGTTTTTGTATGAGTTGTGGCTCGTAGATGCAGATTGGGTTCAGACATTAAAGTGTAGCGTTACGCCCCAGTTTCCGCGCAATTCAATGTTAATCATTATGGGTGTATTGGGAGCAGTAGTTATGCCACATAACCTTTTTCTCCATTCCGAGATTATTCAAAGTAGGGAATGGAATCTCGAAGATGAAAGTACGAAACGAAGCAAACTGAAATATGAGTTTTACGATACATTGTTTTCCATGATCGTAGGATGGGCAATCAATTCGGCTATGATTATTCTTGCAGCTGCTACATTTTACAAGCATCAAGTAAAGGTAGATGAGTTGTCACAAGCGCAACAGTTGTTAACTCCGCTCGTTGGAAATAATGCGGGAGTTGTGTTTGGCGTAGCTTTGCTGCTTGCCGGAGTTGCATCGACCATTACATCAGGTATAGCCGGAGCATCTATATTTGCCGGACTCTTTGGTGAGACATACAACTATAAGGCTAAACGTTCGAAGCTAGGAGTATTGTTGTCGTTTATCCCCGCAACCTTAATCATCTTTCTCATCAGTGATCCGTTCAAAGGGCTGATCTATTCGCAAGTAGTGTTGAGTATACAACTGCCCATCACCATCTTTACACAAGTGTATCTCACTTCAAATAAAACCGTAATGGGCACGTATGTCAATACACGTTTTACGACAATATTGTTACTTGTATTGGGCCTGATCGTTACTGCGCTTAATTTTGCTTTGCTAATTAGTCTAATTTAAAATTGCTACCTTCGTTGAAGAGTGAAGTGTTTCGTATCATTCGGCTCTATTTGTCAGATGTATCAGTATCTAGGGTCATGGAGATTACTTATTTAATATTTGCATAAGGTTATGCTTTTAGAAAAACTATTAGAAGAGTTTAATGTATCTAGTAATATCATTAGTTCGGAAGAATCAAGATTATTCGATCAGTATTTCGAACGAATATTGATTAAAAAGGACACGTTTCTGATTAGGGAGGGAGAAGTAGAGAAGTATAGTTACTTTGTTTTTGAAGGTATGCTTCGATGCTGGCTATTGAATCATAAAGGAGATGAGCAAACCTTTTGGTTTTGTAAAGAGGGAACATTTTCGATGTCGAATATATCATTTACATTACAAGAAAAGTCGCGATTTAATGTGCAAACAATGGTTGATAGCGTTATATACAGAATAGATAAGAAACAAGTAGGAGAACTGTATGCCGCTATTCCTAAAGTGAAAATCGTTTTCGATGATCTGACAGCTCTATTAATGGATAAACTCTTGAAACGAAATATCGATTTGATTAAATATACTCCAGAACAATATTATTTACAGATGATTGACGAATATGGAGTTGATATGAATTATATGCCACTAAAAGATATTGCTTCTTATATAGGTATTACCCCGCAGGCACTGAGTAGAATACGCAAACGTATTTTTTAACCTGGGTTCAGTATTAAAGCCTATTTTGTTCCGACCTTTGCCGATCTAAATTTAAAGTTATGATTAGAAAAATTGAAGCAGCAGATTATCCTCGTTTGATAGAGATTTGGGAAAGTGCAGTGATGAACACGCATGATTTTCTAAAGCAGGAGGATTTTTTATATTATAAAAAACAGCTTCCTATGTACTTTGAGCATGTATCCTTGTTCGGATTTGAGCAAGAAGAGCACTTAGTTGGATTTATGGGAATTGCAGACCATAATCTGGAAATGTTGTTTGTCGATAACGATTACCGCCATTGTGGGATAGGAAAGAAGTTGGTAAAGTATGCCATAGCGACATTGCATGTAAACAAAGTGGATGTAAATGAACAAAACGTTCAGGCTGTAGGATTTTACAAACACATAGGATTTGAGATACAAAGACGATCTGAACTCGATGGGGA
>X396_Morelets_crocodile__coassemble_150_pt1 | contig 11333 bp, 13 predicted proteins | sample X396_Morelets_crocodile__metabat2_low_PE_001 | metagenome-assembled genome bin X396_Morelets_crocodile | reverse complement strand
CCATACCTACAGTAAAGAAACAAAGCACACCCGATAAGCAAGGGGGATCAACAGAGAAGAAGCCAATGAAGACTTCTGAAAAATGGACATTCTAAAATGAAATAAACGACCAAGTTTGTTTGTATATTCAAACAAGCTTGGTCGCTTTTTATGCTTTAACTAAATGAATTGCATTTACAGAAGCAGATCATCCTCGCTTGGTAAATAGACCTCGAAGCTTTTACGAGCTATTTCTTTTCCATCGAGATAAGTAATAAGTGTCCATATGCCTACTTTATCTTCAATCGGAGCCCAGATTGTATCTCCAAGAAAAAACTGCCAATCGTTTCCATTGATATAATGTTCGCCTGTAAAGGTAGGACGGATATTTCCTTCATCATCTGTAAATGGCGGATGCTCCATTTCGAACTCAATTAATTTGCCCTTCGCTCCCGTTATCTTAAGTATATAGCCAAATTCAATATCAATAATGGAAGGAACTTGCAATGTATGCTTCTTTATTTTGGGCAAAGCCTTAGAACCACGGTCCCATTGTGTGTAGATCCCATAGCTTTGCATCTTTATTTCAATCTTTTTCTTTGCCATAGAATACAAAGATATAGTCAGGTTTTTTTGTTTGAAACAAATAATAAGACTTTTAATAGGAATTATACACTGTTTCGTTGTTATTAGATTGTTATCTTTTTGTTAATGTTTAAAGTTTGGATTCTAAATCTTCGATTTTTATGCGAAAGGCTATTATTTTAATATTATCTGCTTTTATTATTTCAAATTTAATATCTGCCCAAGAGATTATTACCAAAGATCAAACAGAGTTGGCTCCACCTCCAAAACTAAAAGACATATTAATACCTTTTAGCGATACAACTGCGTACTATAATCCGGATAGTGTGCGAAGAGAAATGGATAAGCGGCCTTACTTTACATTGTTTAAAGACAACTACTTTTTGGTTGGAGCTCCATTAGGAACTAAACCGACGAAAGAGAATTCGAATGTAAAGTTTCAAATAAGTATTAGTCAGCGACTAACAAAGAGTACACTTCCATTCAATACGTATCTTTACTTAACTTATACGCAAAAGGTTATTTGGAATGTTTTTGAGAAGTCTATGCCGATGAAGGATATGAACTTCAATCCCGGAATTGGATTAGGTAGAATGATCATTCATAAAGATAAGGTGATTGGATTTTCATATTTTCAATTGGAGCATGAGTCGAATGGTAGAGATGGAGATGCTTCTAGAAGTTGGAATAAAATATCGATGTATGCCGGATTACAGTTGAATCGTTATTGGGATGTACAAGCCAAGTTTTGGTTACCAATTGTTGATGGAGGACTCAATAAAGATATCCTAGATTACAGCGGTATCTTTCAAATATCTGCCAACTATAACTGGAGTGATCGTTTTACCGCAGGAATGGTCTTTGTAAAACGTCGAGGGTTCAATTTTAATGGAAACATTCAATTAGGGCTCAGCTATAAGTTGTTCAAGAATCAGAATCAATACTTATATCTACAATATTACAATGGATATGGTGAGTATTTGCTCGACTACAATAAATATCAAAGCATGCTGCGTATCGGGCTCTTCATTCGTCCGCAGTTCTTCTCGATCTACTAGCTGTATGTTGAAAACAGGATTATAAAAGAAATGGGTATTCGTCTTATCTGACGAATACCCATTTTTCTTCTGTCGAAAGCTCTTCACTATATCCATATCCTGCAAGATTAAAATCTTTGATTAGTTCAGGATTGTCAATTTGATGCTCCATAATAAAACGTGTCATCATTCCTCGAGCTTGCTTTGCATATAAGGTAATCATTTTATACTCGTTACCACGCTGCTCTTTAAACTGTGGAATGATAATCCGTACATTCTTATTCAACGCCTTTTTATCAATAGCTTTCCAGTATTCATCAGAGGTAAGATTTACCAATACATTATTGCCCTCTTGCAATTCTTGATCAATCTGTTGCGTAAGCTTTGTTTTCCAAAAGTCATAAAGCGTTTTGCCTTTGTCGTTTTCAAGCTTAATCGCCATTTCGAGTCGATAAGGTCTTATTCCGTCCAAAGGACGTAACATTCCGTAAAGACCCGATACGATGCGTAAATGGTTTTGAGCAAATCTCAAAGCTTTAGCAGAAAGTTCTTTTGCTTGAAGTCCGTCGTATACATCGCCCATGTATGCAAAGATCGCTTGCCTTACAGGTGCTTCGGGATGTTGAAACGTCTGATATCTTTCATAGTTGAGACGAGAAAGAGCAGGGCTTATTTTCATAAGCTTCCCAATCTCCTCAGTCGACAAATGTTGAAGATGTTCCATCAATTCATTTGCCTCATTCGGATAAAGCAAAGGTGTTTGCTCTATTTTAGTCGGAATAGCAGAATCAAAATCCTGTGTTTTAGCCGGAGATATAATTGTAATCATAAATGAAAAACCTTTAGTGTGACCTATATAGAAACAACGAACAGCAATAAAAGGAAGGTAAATTAAGCTTCTTTTTCAGCATTACGCTCGATACGTTGTTTTTTCAAAGCTTCTTGAATCGACTCCTTTAGCGCATTAAGCAGACCTTTTTTTACGAAATGCTTATTGGTTGCAAGCGTAATTATACGAAAAGCATTAGCCTGTTTGATAGGTCTAATATTTTTCATTTGCTCTTCGCTCAAGTACGGGAGTGCAATTTCGGGAATGATAGTTATACCTCCGGTGCAAGCGGTAACGCGAATCAATGTTTCCAGTGAACCGCATTCAAAGGCGAACGAACTATCTTCTTGCCTTTTACGCGAACATAAATTTAAAACTTGCTTCCTAAAGCAATGTCCATCGGTAAGAAGCAGTAGGTCTGACGAAGGGAGCGTGGCTAAGTCTATAGCTTCCTCTTCCAGTAACGGATGTCCGGGAGATAAGTAAGCCGAGAAATTATCGCGCATCAGAAAATCCTCCTGAACAAAATCGGGCGCAAAACCTTCGGCCCAAATAGCGACATCCAACTCTTCCTTTTGTAAAGCCTTAATGATGTCATTGGTTACCATTTCCGATACTTGCAGATGCACTTGTGGGTATTTGCTTCTCATGATAGGAACAAACAAGTGGGCAATATATGGAGCAATCGTCGGAATGATACCGATGCGCAACGTTCCATTCACTTCTCCGCGAATCGCTTGCGCTTCTTCAGATATTCGTTTGAAAGCAGCCATTGCTTCTCGAGCCTGCTTTACGATTACAACTCCAGCTTCAGTTAAAACCGGAGGTTTATGATTTCGATCTATCAACGTAAGTTGCAACTCCTCTTCAAGATTCTTGATTTGTACACTCAATGAGGGTTGTGTGATAAAGCATTTTTCGGCTGCGATCGAAAAGCTTCCGTAATTGGCTACTGCCAATAAGTATTCAATTTGTGCTATTGTCATCGGAAGAATATTTTTTAGTGGTGCAGAGTTTGTTTAGACTTTGCATGATACAGAAACTCCAGACAGCTATTTCTATTCATTAAGAAGGAATAGAAACGATGCGACCTCTCTGTCTTTGCGAATTTATAACTTTTGCATCAATATCAATTTTCTAAAAAATCTTTTTTGGCTATTTATAGAAATAATTCAACCAATAGGAGGGAGCTTCTTAAAGTAACTACTTAGTAATTAAGAGATATAGCCTTAAGCTATTCATGTATTAAAATTATCAATTTGCGGGTTAAAAATAAAGGAGTTAAACTTGCACTGTCAAACAAAACAAATAAACGTATTACTAATAAAAGCAATATTATTATGAGTATCAAAGGTACACTAACAGAACAAAATCTATTGAAAGCATTTGCTGGAGAATCACAAGCAAGAAACCGCTATACTTATTTTGCCAGTGTAGCAAAAAAAGAAGGTTATGAACAAATCGCTGCAATCTTTCTAGAAACTGCGGAGCAAGAAAAAGAGCACGCTAAACGATTCTTTAAATTCTTAGAGGGAGGAATGGTTGAAATTACCGCATCGTATCCTGCAGGCATGATTGGAACCACAGCCGAAAATCTAGCAGAAGCAGCAAATGGTGAAAACGAAGAATGGGATGTGTTATATCCTGAATTTGCTCGAATTGCTGAAGAAGAAGGATTCAAAGCCATTGCGGTTGCATTCAGAAAGATTGCCGAAGTAGAGGCTGAGCACGAAAAGAGATACCGCACACTTCTAGAGCGCGTGATTGCAGAGAAGGTATTCGAGAGAGACGAAGAGATTCAATGGCAATGTCGCAATTGCGGATATGTGCACACAGGAAAGAAAGCTCCGGAAACTTGTCCGGCATGTGTTCACCCGAAAGCATACTTCGAACCAAAGAAGAACAATTACTAATTGACCTAATCATAATAAAGAAGCCCATACCGATAAACGGATATGGGCTTCTTTCAATATAGAATAAACAATAAATTGTTATTTGATATTTGGGTTTAGTTCATTCCATTTATCAATTGATGGAAGGATACCCATTTCGATAACTTCGTCACGAAGCTTGCACAAGTGCTTGTAGCTGTTTTCTAGTTCAGCCATTTCAGCAGGAGTACCGGCAACTTCTTTGTAAGTGATACCATCTTTAGTGATTGAAGTTTCCATAGCCATCATGATGTGATCAAATTTAGCATCAGAAACATAAACACCAGCAGGCCATCTGAACGCTTCACCACCCATTGCTGCACGAATCATTTCTACAGAAACGAAAGCAGGGCTTTGGAATGAAGAACGACCACGAAGTTCGATGATACGTTTACCACCTTGAGTTACTTTTTCTTTCATAGCTACCCAAGTTTCATTAGGAAGTTCTGCCGAACCGATGATTTCAGTAAGAGGTTTACCGTTTACCATTGTAGTTGAAGCAAATACAGCCATTTGTTCACCGTGGCCACCATACGTACGAGGATTAACGACTGCGTCGCGTGGAATACCGAAGTGTTGAGCCAAAGCTGTTTGTAGACGTGTGCTATCCAAAGCAGCCAATGTACTTACTTGAGTTGGTTTAAGACCTGCATAAAGCATAGTGATCAAACCTGTGATATCTGCCGGGTTGAAAACGATAGTAACGTGTTTCACGTCCGGACAATATGTTTTAATATCTTTACCTAGTTGTGCTGCAATTTCTGCATTACCTTTCAAAAGGTCTTCACGAGTCATTCCTGCTTTACGAGCAGCACCACCTGAAGAAATGATGTATTTTGCATCTTTAAAAGCTTCTTCGATGTTGCTAGTCCATGTAAGGTTTACACCTTCAAAACCACAGTGATACATTTCTTCAGCAACGCCTTCTAGAGCTGGAGCAAAAGGGTCATAAGCACAGATGTTAGGGGTAAGTCCCATCATGATTGCAGTTTGGATCATGTTTGATCCGATCATACCGGCAGCGCCTACGATCGTAAGTTTTTCGTTAGTAACAAATTTCATAGCTTGATGATTTTAAAATCTGAATTTTACTATTTATAAAATAACTCGAGAAGTCAGGTTTATGTTTCGGTATTAAAGAAACATTATGACACCTAAACTCATAATCGCAATAAATATCCAAAGCATAACGCCTTGCACCATTGGTTTAATACCCACTTGCTTCATTACATGTCTTGACAAACCGGTACCAATCAGGAACAGGGTAAGTGTAAGACCTTTTTTCGACAACCAAGTGATTGCGGTAGTAATTACAGCAGGAATCTCGATAAACGTATTGGCAATCATTGCTAGTACGAAAAACAAGATAAACCAAGGAATTTGTATTTTACTGGATTTGTTTTTGAAGATGAACGAACTAACCAATGCTAGAGGAATGATCCAAAGTGCACGTGTTAGTTTTTCCATGGTTGCGATTTCCAATGCTTTTTCGCCGTAGGCAGCACCGGCACCAACCACCGAACTTGTATCGTGGATAGCAATTGCGGCCCAAAGACCAAATTGCTCTTGTGTCATATCAAGTAAATGTCCGATCGGAGGGAAGATAAACAAAGCAATGGCGTTAAGGACAAAAATAGTTCCCATTGCTACTGTTATTTCATGATCGTTTGCTTTTACAACCGGAGCCACAGCAGCGATTGCACTACCACCACAAATAGCGGTACCTGAAGAGATCAAATAAGAAATCTTGCTGTCAATCAACATTCGGCGACCAAGGTAAATACCCAATAGCATAACCGAAACGACCGAAACAACTGTGAAAATCATACCTTCTTCACCGGCCTTTAATGACTCGTGCAGATTCATCCCGAATCCCAGTCCGATCACCGAGTATTGAAGAAGTTTCTTTGAAACCTTTTTACTTGCTTGAGGGTATGGATGACCTGCCGTCATTGCAAATGCTAACCCTAAAAATAATGCCACAGCCGGAGATATAAAAGGCATAAGGCATAAGATACACAGAATGATAAAGATAATTCTGTTGTTTTTGGCAATACATGCCGTAAGCTTATTCATATTTATTATCGTATATGTTTGAGGCTGATTATTTAAAAAGAGCGAAACTAGTGTTTCTTTCTGTTGCCACAAATTTACATACCTATTTTGGGATATGCCAATACTAAATACGAATAACCAATAATCAAAAGTTATAATGAAGGGAGAGGAAGATGTGGTTAAAACTGTCCTGTGATGTAACGGATAAAGTTTTCTTCCAAACCACCTGCTTTTCCTTGCGACTGAACCAGCGAAAACATGCGTTCACACTCGAAGTCTGTCACATCAATAATCTTAAACTTGCCGGCAGCGATCTCGTTTTTCACGGCCTGGATCGAAACGATGCCCAAACAGTCGGTATTCTCAAGAAAAAGCTTGATCGATTCGGTGCTTCCAAGCTGTATCAGTATGTTGAGAGACGAAATCTTTATTTGATGTTTTGCGAGTCCCACTTCGAGCACATCCAGAGAACCCGAACCGTTCTCCCGTATAACCAATGGTAATTGTTTCAATTCTTCGAGCGTGATTTCATCATACTGGGCCAGAGAGCTTTCGGTGCTTGTAACCACCACAAGTTCGTCCTTTATAAACGGGGTATAACGTAAATTTAATAAACGGCTACTACCCTCTACCATACCCAAGTCGATACGATGTTCGATCAGCGCGCGTTCGATATCACGGGTATTACCATTAATAAGAGAAACTTTGATATTGGGAAACTTCTTGATAAACGTTGCAAGGTAAGGCGGCAATACATACTGAGCAATCGTTGTGCTGGCCCCCAATCGCAGTTCGCCCACATAGTTTTCGTTCAAGATATTCATTTCAAAGTCGAGCTGTCGGTATGCATTGAGAATCGTTTCGGCATGCGTAAGTAGCAGCTTGCCGGCATGCGTAAGCGAAATTTTATTTCCCATACGTTCAAAGAGTTGCATCTTATATTCATGCTCCAATTCTTGTATATGCTTGCTGATTGCAGGCTGACTGATAAACAGCTCCTTCGAAGCCTTTGTAAAGCTTAGATTATAGGCTACACTTTGAAATACCCGCAGGCGAAAATCGATCATTGTATATTATAACTTGTTGATTTGTCGAATTTACACAATAATTAGTTTTATGACAAGAGTTGTTCTTAATAAAGGATAAAAGCCTTAACCGTATATCGTTTCAATTGTTCTTTTTTGTAATATATCACCATTAATAGATGTACTATGAGAAAGTATGTTTTTTTATTTATGATGGCAGTGTGTACCACAGTACTTACTTGGGCACAAACGTTTACACTTAAGAGTAACGACATTCAAGGGCAAGCAACGATGGAGCAAGTTTTCAACAGCTTCGGATGTGTGGGAAAGAATATATCTCCACAACTCCATTGGATAAACCCACCGGCAGGAACAATGAGTTATGCAATCAACATGTATGATCCGGATGCGCCTACCGGTAGCGGATGGTGGCAATGGGTAGCATTTGACATTCCTGCTACAGCAACCGAATTTGTGACGGGTGCCGGAGATGTAGTCAGAAGTTTAGCACCCAAAGGAACAATTCAAAGCTTAAATGATTATGGTGGTTATGGCTACGGAGGTCCTTGTCCGCCCGAAGGAGATGGAATCCATGAATACATCTTTACTGTTTATGCCTTGAAAGTGCCAAGTTTAGGATTAACAAAAGATGCAAATCCCGCAATGGTTGGTTTTTATATCAATGCAAATACCATCCAAAAAGCATCGTTGGTGATGTACTATCAACGCGACAAAAAATAAAAAAACAGATATAGGCGCATGCCATAAATTGTAATACCGGTAAATCTCATCTGTATCATGCAGATGAGATTTGTATTTTTTATACTAAGGATTTTTGTAGATGTGTCAAATAGACCTCATGCTTAAGCAACCTTGCATTGCCGGTGATTGAACAAGGATATTGTTGTATTCTCTGATTATATCGGCATTAACAGCTCAAAAGGCTCGGTAATATAAGCAAGCATATATGCAAAGAGTGTATGTTTGTAAAATTGAATAATAATTATAAAATGAGTTATTTGCGAATCGAAATTGGGGAGCTTAATTAAATTTGTCTGCATCGATAATTAACAATATCAGCAGTAAACGAACACACTTACTTTAAAGAATAGAATATACATGAAAAAGCATTTAGCATTACTAGCGTTAACAGCTGCGACTGCATGCACGATGCCGCCGTCGTCGCCTGTAGGGGCATGGGTACAACCCATCCCGGGAATGGAAAATCAACAGCAAGGAATCCGATTGAAGAAAGGCGGAGAAGCCGAGTCGATCAATATGGCCACGCTAAAGTTTAATAAGTGGCTTGTAAAAGGAGATTCGCTATATCTGTCGGGCGAGAGCATTGGCAACGCGCAAAGCTTTGCTTTTACCGAAGCCTACAAGATTGCAACATTGACGGCCGACTCCTTGGTGCTTGAACAAAATACTTACAAGCAAGTCTACACCAAACAAAAATAACGAATCATAATTTATGCGGATTAGCATCAAGACAATCTTTATCCTGCTTTGCGTTTGTGGTAGCAGAGAAGTTCGCGCACAGTTGGGCGATCAAGATACACTCTGGATCAAAGACTTCAAGGCCGGTAAGTTTAAGCTCAAATTAAAGCCTGAATTCGAAAAGGGCTTTAAGGACGGATCGCTTATGCCTACCGAGCGTGCACCCGAATTCAAGCGACAGCGGATGTATAAGCCGGGGGTGGAAAGTTTCATTCAAAAGGACTTTACCGAGATTATGCAGCCACCACCCATAAAGATTCTTGAGATTAATCCAAACGTTTTCAAGCTTCCTCCGGGCATCGGGACGAAAGCTCCCAATCTCAGTGGCGGCAGTGTCAGTGTCTCATTCGACGATGCTCTGAAGTCGGTCTTTATGCCTTCGGAGCGTCGCAAAATGAAAAACAAAAAGAAAGCAAACGCTCACAAAACATACTGACGCATCATCAGGCGCGCGCACTCGTAGCCGTGGTTATAGAGTGCAAGCAACTTGTTTACATCCTTTTCGAGACGATCTACATGTAAGTCTTCGAGCGGACGGATTACGATTGCTTTACCTTGCGCCTCGAGCTCGTCGATAAATCGCAGCGTTTCGTTATATTGTTTAGCTCTGGTCTTGAGCTGATGGCGCAGAGCCGGGTATTTTCGGTAGATAAAACCGGGGATGCGCGGCTCTTTTTCTTCCTTGCGGTATTCTTTGAGTCGGGTAAGTACGATGATGTTCTTCTCATAACCCTGACTCATGGCCCTGCGAATGGGAATCGGATCACAGATGCCCCCGTCTAGCATCGGTGCATTGTCGATTTCTACCGGCTTGCAGATAAAAGGCAAACAAGCCGAAGCCTGGCAAATGTCCATGAGACGTTCGGGGTCACTTTTCTCCTCGTAGTAGTGCGGTTGTGCGGTGATGCAATTGGTCGTAACTACTTCAAATCGTCCCGGATATTGGAAGAAGGTTTCAAAATCAAGCGGCACCAGTTCGGTAGGGAAGCGGTGATACAACAAGTCGAAATCGATGAAGTTGCCACTTTTCCACAAGTGCTTGAGTCCGATGTAATGATGTTTCTCATACATATCAATGTTTACCGTTTTTGCTCTTCCGCGTTGTCGTGCCGCGTACGAAACGCCATTTCCGGCACCGGCCGATACTCCGATCAAATAAGGCACCCATATATTATTGTCCATGAAGTAGTCGAGCACACCCGAAGTAAACGTACCTCGCATGCCTCCGCCCTCGAGTACCAGTCCGTATTCTTGCATATAGTAAGGATTTCAATTATCAATAACACAAATATAGATAATGAGCGCGAAACTGAAACTAGTGAAGCGTGAATCGTTCGATGCCCATCAAACAATTCACGCTTCACTAGTTTCAAATCGTTCGATCGGCATCAAACGATTTCTTCTTCACTACAATCAAATCGTCAGGTGCCGACCTGACGATTCTCTTTTCACTATAAACGAAAACAGTGTTCACTGCAAATCATTCGAATTCTTATAAGCAACGAAAACGGGCAAAATAAAAAGGGTAACTGCGCAATGCAATTACCCTTTATGATGGATGCTTAATCAATTAGTATTGAAAAGGAGCACTTTTTACGAAGATGCGGAAATCCTTGATCATGCCCGGTGCGCCGGCTTCGGCACGTGGCAGGTATCTGAATCCCGATATCTTGGTATCGGCGTTGGTGTCTACAACGATCTGATGCGGATATTTTTCCTTTCCGCCCGTTTGCCAGTAAGTCGACTCTTGAAGGTCGAATACCTTATCGGCGGTGAAGTTACCTCCGTAGGTCTCTTCACTGTTGGCATCAGCGATTTTCCAGTTTTGGCGCGATAGCGGTTTGCCTTGCTCGTCGAGCAAATACAGTTCGGCCATTGCCGCACGGTCTTTTCCATCTTGCGCGTTTAGTGCTTCGAGGCAGAAATAACGTGCAGGGATCGGCTTGTCGAAGCGCACTTCTTGCCATCCGTTTCCGGCTGCAAAGCTTCCGGTGTAAACCGGTTGCTCGCCTGAGAGTTGCAACGTTTCGCCGTCTTTGCGATTGGTAAGCGGAGCTTCCTGGCGCAGTTGATCCAAGATCGGCTTGTCGAGACCGGCAATCGTTGCTTGTTCCGGCCCTTTGAGGTCGAGCACGATAATCTCATTCTTTCCTTTCTTGAGCCAACAACCCGGCATGAACAACGTTTGTTGCGGACCGATTTCCCAGAAGCGGCCTATCGACTTTCCGTTTACCCATACCATACCTTTGCCCCAGGTTTGCATGTCAAGAAATACGTCGCCCGGTTTGTCTACGTTGAAAGTCGTCTTGTAATAGGCCGGTCCGTCTACTTTCTTTCCTTTGCGGAACTTCTTGTTCTTTACAAATTCATAGTTTACCGGAAAGCTATACAC
>X396_Morelets_crocodile__coassemble_149_pt1 | contig 11334 bp, 10 predicted proteins | sample X396_Morelets_crocodile__metabat2_low_PE_001 | metagenome-assembled genome bin X396_Morelets_crocodile | reverse complement strand
CATCAAAAACGTTTATCCATTACTATAAGAATTATCGTTACACAACTTCTGATGAGAAACAGCTTTTCTGGATCTCGGAGCGAGATGGATGGCGTCATTTATACCGCTTTGATGCGAACACGGGAAAACTAATAAATCAAATTACCAAAGGCAATTGGGTGGTAAGAGATGTTGTATGGGTAGACGAAGCTAACCAAACTATTTTATTCAAAGCCTCGGGAATAATTAAAAATGAGGATCCATATAACATACACCTTTGCAAGATTAAATGGGACGGATCGAGCTTTGAAGATCTTACTCCCGAGCAAGCGAATCACATCATTAAAGTTGCACCGAACAAACAATACGTTGTCGATTGCTATTCGAGACCGGATATGCCTACGGTATCTGTATTGCGCTCGATTACAGGAAAAGTTATTACCGAACTGGAGAAAGCTGATATTTCAGAATTGCAAAAAGAAGGATGGACCATGCCTGAGGTATTTTCTGCTAAAGGACGTGACGGAATCAGTGACATCTGGGGTACGATATTCAGACCTTCACACTTTGATGAGTCGAAAACCTATCCGGTAATCGAATTTATCTATGCTGGTCCGCACGACTCGCATGTAAACAAGAACTTTGAAGCATACAATCATTTAACGTCTCGACTTTGTGAACTTGGCTTTGTTGTCGTTACCATCGATGGAATGGGCACGGCCAATCGTTCGAAAGCTTTTCACGATGTCTGCTGGAGGAACCTAAAAGATGCCGGTTTTCCCGATCGAATTGCCTGGATCAAAGCAGCCGCTGCTAAATACAAGCAGCTAAACATCGACAATGTCGGGATCTACGGATACTCAGCCGGTGGCCAAAGTGCTTTGGGAGCACTACTTTTTCACAACGACTTCTATAAGGTGGCTGTAGCATTATGCGGTTGCCATGATAATAGAATGGATAAGATTTGGTGGAACGAACAATGGATGGGATACCCGATTGGTGAATGGTATGCCCAATCATCCAATGTAGTTAACGCCCATCTATTAAAAGGTAAACTCATGCTTATCAATGGCGAAATCGACGACAATGTAGATCCTGCGTCATCCCTTCAAGTTGTAAAAGCACTTATCAATGCAAATAAGTCTTTTGAGATGATGTATATGCCGGGATATGGGCATAGTTTGGGCGGCCCCTATGAAATGAGATTGATACACGACTTCTTTGTAAAGAATCTATTGCATCTATCTCCGCCTGAACGCAACTAGCATTAGATCAACAATTCAAAAGCTAATCGTTCAGATCCGTCTCGTACAAATACAATACCGCAGTAATAATAGCCAAACTTCTCAATCGAGCGTTGCATGGCAACATTATCAACGTGTGTATCGATGCGCATACACTTCACGCCTCTTTCTTTGCACAACGAACGGGCAAAGTCTAGAATAAAACCTGCAATGCCTTTTCCTTTTTGAGAAGTTGCAACTGCGATGCGATGTACAACAACGTATGGCAAATCATTTTTCCAAGCTCCGATAATTAATTTGTAGTTTGGATCACCATCGAACGAAATCATAGCGGTCGCAACGATCTGTTGTTCTTGGAGAACCACATAACTATCTCCGGCTTCGATATCTTGCAGCAATACTTCTTTGTTAGGATATCCATCTTGCCATTGGTCAATACCTTGTTCTCGAAAAGCAGCTTGAGCCTCAGCTATAATCTCCAACATACGTGGGATATCTGCAACCTCTGATTTGCGAATTGTATACATTGATAGAATGCTTTTTATTAATTAACTGTCCAAAAATAACAAACATTTTGCAAGAATCCGACTTGTACGAATGATTGTAGTTGCTAACTTTACATTAAATATAAAATAAGATGACAAAATACGATCTATGTTGTGTGGGACATATAACTCTTGACAAAGTTATCACACCAAAGAAAACAGTAGATATGCCCGGAGGAACCGCTTTTTATTTCTCTAGCGCAATTAAGAATCTCAATCCAATTCAGTATAAACTGGCTACAGCACTTGCAACATCAGAAATTGAAATTGCAAACAAACTGCAAGAAGAAGGCATCGATGTATTGGTTATGCCGAGCAAAAAGACACTCTGCTTTGAGAATATTTATGGAGAAAACCAAGACAACAGAACACAACGTGTCACTGCAAAGGCCGATCCTTTCACCGTTGATTTCTTAAAAGACTTGGATGCTGAGATCTTTCACTTGGGAAGTTTAATGGCAGACGACTTTTCGCTAGATCTTGTTAAGTTTATGGCAAACAAAGGGAAAGTATCAGTCGATTCACAAGGTTATTTGAGAGAGGTAAGAGACGAGCAAGTTTTTGCCGTTGACTGGACGGATAAACTTGAGGCAATGAAGTACATTCACTTCATGAAAGCAAACGAACATGAGATGGAAGTCCTTACCGGTTATGACGACATTCGTAAAGCAGCAACTTGTCTGCACGAATGGGGCATTAAAGAAGTACTCATCACTCTTGGAAGTTTAGGCTCTGTCATCTATGACGGCAAAGAATTTTACCGCATACCCGCATACAAACCAAGTGAAGTTGTCGATGCAACAGGCTGTGGCGACACCTACATGTGTGGTTATTTGTACAAACGTGCACAAGGGGCAACTCCGGAAGAAGCCGGACATTATGCTGCGGCAATGTCTACAATCAAGATCCAGAAGTCCGGTCCGTTCGACGGAACAGAAGAAGACATTCTGAATTGCATGAAAAACTGCGAACAAAGACTTCCCGAATTATAATCGAAAGTCCCCATCATAAGAAAAGCTCATAAAGAGAACCGATGTTCGTCTTTGTGAGCTTTTTCTATATATTCCTATTCCGTGTCAAAAACGGAACAGATCTTTTTATTCGTCAGACTTGGTTATTTTACCAAATGTAGTCATCAGTACGATAAATACACCCAATACACCAATCACCATATACGCATATTTCATGTCGAACCACTGAGCGATTCCACCAATCAACAACGGCGCAACCAGCGAACCGATGAAGCTGATGCTTGACAATATCGTTAAGGCAATTCCCACCGGAGTCTTCGATTGCTCACCAACCAAGCTATAGATCGTTGGTACCATACAAGAGATACCCAACCCTACCAGCATAAAACCGATTGAGTTTACGGCAACGTTCAATTCCATCGAACTGAAATAGCCCGGGAATATCGCAGAGATAAAGAAACCGATGGAAATGAATACGCCGGCAAGCTGCAACACCTTCTTCTTTCCTAGTTTGCCGTAAGCAAAATTAGTAAGGAATCTGCCTACCGTCATCATTACCATGAAAACAAGAAAGCCAATTTGCATGGATTTCGGAGCCTTCAATACGGTCTCAAAATACACCCCACTCCAGTCGAACATCGCACTTTCTACAATCAAGGCAAGCAAACCAACTAGGCCTAACTTCAAAAGCAACGATTCGGGACGTTTGATGAAGCTCAACAAAGACACCTTTTCTTCTTTTATTTCATCGGTTACCAACTCATCGTCTTGCTTGTCTTCTTGCAGATAACCTCTGTTCATCAACGTAATACCAAGGATAATCAACGCAATCAAACTAAAATGCCAAAAAGGATTTACATCTTGAATAATCATAATAAACCCGATAAGTGCACCCAAGCAAGCTGCAAGACTCCAACCTCCGTGAAACGAAGCCATGATGGTGCGCCCGTAAACACGTTCAATACCGATAGCTTGTGTATTCAACGATATATCACATAAATTCCAAAATACGCCAAAGCAAAACAGACAAACGCCCAACACATAAATGTTTGTAGCGGTACCAATAGCAAACAAGGCCAAGGCATATCCCATGATGCTAATTTGCACCATGATGCGACTACCCAACTTCGAAACCAAATATCCCGCAAGTGGAATGGCAATAAACTTACCTACAGGGATTAAGAACAAAACCAACCCCCAATAGAAAGCATAGTTTACATCAAATAACTGTTTGATATCGGGAATACGACTTGCCCACGAAGAGAAACAAAGTCCCTGAGCAAGAAAAAAAGACAACATGGCATAACGCATTCGTTGCTGCGTTGAGCTCACTGATAATGAATCACTTTGCATCATTCTTTAGTAGTTATAATTCAGCAATAAACCACAAATTTATCAAATCATCTGCTAAAAATGATGACTAAGCCTAAAAACTTTACTTGTTTGTAAAGCGGAACCAATCAAAATCAGCATAACCATCTACCCCTTCATCGGTTGTTGTGAAATTAAACAAAGCAAAACGATTGGCTGTCCAAGGCAATCCCAGCCCCATATTCAACACATTTCCGATTTGATGATATTGATCTCCGTCGAGGCTGTAATAGAATCGGGCCGTGAAGTCTTTGTCGGTAACACGAGCGCGCACCCACAACTTTTGCGCTCCATTCAATTGCATCGAATCAATCACTGCTCCGTCGTTGCACATGATCAGTTCCTTTTTGCCATTTTCTTGTCGCACGCCAACAAAAGCATACGGAAACTCAAACACCCCAAAGCCTGCAACATTTCCATTCTTTAGTCCGCTCAAATCAATCGCTACAGAACCTTCGCAGCTTGGCCCTTGTACGCGTTGTGTCAATGTATTGCGCGCATTCTTCAACGACTCCGCCTTTGATGCCTTTAAGCGCAAGTGTCCTTTTCGTTCTGCCAGCGTCCATTTCAAATCATCGGGATTGTGATTCCATTGCCATTGCAGTCCGAGCTTTTTACTTCCAAACTCATCACTTGTTGCCGGAGAGCATATTGCAGATTTCTTCTCTACTTTTGGTTTCGGATACGTAATCAAATCTTTCCCCATATCACCAATCATTGGCCAACCGTCAACCCATTTTACCGGCATCAAATGAGGAACTCGCCCGATAGCCCCACGATCTTGCATGATTATAAACCACCAATCGCCGTTTTTCAGTTGCACCATTCCGCCTTGATGCATGCCATTGGTCGGATAAGAGGTACAATCATTCATAATGATCTTAGATTCGTACGGTCCGTAAATATTCTTTGACCGCAAACAAACCTGCCACCCTTCGGTACCTCCGGCAGGACACGTTATGTAATACATTCCGTTGATTTTATACGCATGCGAACCCTCCATTCCGGCATGCCCTTTTTGCGTATTCGGGTTTAAGATCCCTTTGTCCCAAATCAGCACGTTTTCGCCCTTCACCGAACGTCCGTCGGCATTCAACTCTGTAGCGTACAATTTATGTTGCCCGTGTATTACATACACTTTACCGTCGTCATCAAACAGCAACCCCGGATCGTACAGATACTCCGGGAAGATAACACGCTCCCAAGGCCCTTCGGGTTTATCGGCAATACACATCGAATAGTGTCCGGTTTCGCGGCCCCACCCATACGGAGTACAGAATCCTACATAAAACTTATCGTTGTGATGTCTGATCGTTGCCGCCCAAGAACCGTTCAAATACAAGTTTCCGCCATCCAGATTATACTTCGGGTCTTCATCGTATCTATCCACTGCATATCCCACCATCTCCCAATTGACCAAATCTTTTGATCGCACAATCGGGCAGCCCGGCACATAATGCATACTTGTAGACACCATGTAGAAGTAATCCCCTACACGTATCACATCCGGATCGGGCCAGTCGCCCCACATAATCGGATTCGTAAACGTTCCATTTCCATTATCAGGAGTCCATACATTCGTCTGCGCATCAAGTTGCGTCGCAAAACAGGTAAACAATACCAAGGTCAGTTTCTTTAATTTCATGTCTTCTTAAAGTTAGCATTCAAATGTAAGTATTTTATATTCATTAGCACAAACACTTTGTGTAAATACAACACATCAAAGCTCAATAATTAATTCATAATAGGACAAATAGCACCACAACAAACTAAATACAGCCATCCAACAAATCAGCTACAACGTTAAAAACAATAAATAACTAAGAAGTATAGTTCGAAAACTAGAACAATTAGTTACTCTCCTCGTGTTATAAAAGAAAACGACAACAGGTTATGAAAAAGCTTTCTAAAAAAGAGGAAGAAGTGATGAGTTTCTTTTGGGATAAAGGAGCATTGTTTGTGAAAGAGATTTGCGAATTCTACCCCGATCCGAAGCCACACTTTAATACCATCTCAACCTACGTAAGGGTATTGGAAGAGAAAGGTCTCTTAAGCCACAAGACATACGGCAATACCTATCAATACTATCCGCTGCAAAGTCGCGACGAATATAGCATGAGTGGGATGCAAACCTTTATGAAAAAGTTTTTCGGAGGTTCTCCTAAAAAACTAGTTTCCGCTTTGATTGAAGAAGAATCATTGAGTATCGACGAGCTCAAAGAGCTTATACGGGAAGTTGAAAAAGGCAACCAAAAATAGACATCATGTACTTATTTGTAATATATAGTCTCAAGGTTTCTGTTTGCCTTACGCTGTTTTATCTTTTCTTCAAGGTACTACTCAGTAAGGAAACCTTTCATCGGGCAAACAGAATCGTGCTTCTTTCGTTGATCAGCCTCGCATTTATCGTACCGATAATTCCGGCACCATTCGATCTGCCCGAGCCGTTGTCTCCCGTAGTTAATCAAATCATCCGTCTCACCGATGAGCAAGCAACGCCGGTCATTATCGAAGCAACAAACCACGAATCTACCGAAGAAACGATTGCGAGCAAGCCATCTCCGCAGCACACTACGCCATATAATTATGTCGGACTTCTTTTCGCAACTCTTCTTATACTTTATGTATGTGGTGCGATTGTAGCATTAGCCAAACTAATTGTTTCGATGCGAGCTATGCGACTACACATAAAACAGGGTACAACAAAGCGAATCGGAGACTACAGACTGGTTATACATCCATCCGATATCGCCCCATACAGTTGGTTTCGATACATTCTAATTTCCGGAAAAGACCTGCAAGAGGCGAAAGAGGAAATACTCGCGCATGAAATGGCACACAGCGATAAGTTTCATTCATTGGATATATTGCTGGCCGAACTCATGATAGTGCTTCAGTGGTTCAACCCCGCAGCCTATCTGCTCAAGCAAGAATTGCAAGCCATTCATGAATACGAAGCCGATCTTGAAGTGCTGAATAAAGGATTTCATCCCAAGCAATATCAACTATTATTAATAAAGAATGCCGTTGGCACCAGCTCCTACACCTTAGCCAACAGCTTCAATCACAGTTCTCTTAAGAAAAGAATCGCTATGATGTTAAAATGCAAATCAAATCGATGGGCGATGATGAAGATCGGATTCTTCATTCCGCTGACTGCATCCATGCTTGCAGTCCTTTCACAGTGGGGCAATGCTGCCGATGTTGTAAACAACCCGGTCGTTGCCGACCCCGAAGTCTCAACCGAGACTCTCTCTAATAACAAAGTTAATGAAACTTCGGTTCTAAACCCGTTGTTGCAGTCCGAAAGTTTTGCGAACGAAACAACCACCGCAAACCAATCCGACTCAACGCAAGAAGTATGCATTAAAAGTACCGCCGAGCTATTTCTTCAGTATGTAGTCGGACAAGTGTATACAACCCCTACTTTACAAGCTACGGACAAAAACATCCGAACTAGACTCGGTTTCAAGCTTGACAAAGAAGGGAAAGTCATACCTCTCGATGCTGATATAATGCAGAACGGCAATACAGCTGATATTGACTATATGCAGGCTTTAGACAACGTTCTTCAAAATGCTCCGGCACTCACCGGAAAAGTTGGTAAAGAATACTACTTAACCTATGCAGCGTACGGAGCGAAACGTTTAATTGGTATCGAGAATTACACTGCAACTTTTACTATTGATATGCCTAAATTAAAGCAAATAGCATTCTTAAAAGAAGCACCTCCGGCACTGCAAGATATCAAACTAGATAAGTAATCATATAAAGAAGAGATTAGAACAATGTAAACACAAAGACTATGGACATCTTATTTTCATACATACTGAAAGTGTCGATTCTACTCACACTGTTTTATCTCTTCTTTAAGCTTTTGCTTAGCAAAGAGACATTTCACCAAGTGAACCGCTTTATGGTTTTGTCGCTACTTGTGTCGGCTTTTGTGCTACCATTTATTACCATTTCGCTCAACGACACAAAGCATATACCATCCAGTATTGGCAAACTTTCTGAAATCATCAATGCTCCTACTGCGCCGGAAGCGCCAAGCGAGGTCAAGCAACAAACTCAATCAGATAACTCCGGGCATGCTAGTTTGCCAATGAAGGCAGACAGCCCGGACTACTCATATTTATTTGTCGTGATGATGTTGGCAGTCTACGTGGCAGGCGTTCTTTACTCCATTTTGCGACTACTTTATGCTATTATCGCAATCAAAAGAACAATAGCAACCGGACGGAAGACAACATATCAAAACTATACACTCGTTGTTTTGCCGCGCTACAAAGCTCCCTCATGTTGGCGAAAGTATATTCTTATTTCGAAGCAAGACTTGAAAGAGTCGGCCCATGAAATATTGGCGCACGAGATGGCACATATCGAAAAGAAACATTCGTACGACATTCTACTAAGTGAAATCGTTATCGCGCTGCAATGGTTTAATCCCGCGGCATACCTCCTCAAGCAAGAACTGCAGGCTATTCATGAATACGAAGCAGATCTTGAAGTGTTGAAGCAAGGATTTCAATCCAAAGCATATCAACTCTTATTAATCAAGAAGGCTGTAGGCTCCAGCTCCTACACCTTGACCAACAGTTTTAATCACAGCACACTAAAAAAACGAATTGCCATGATGCTTAAATCAAAGTCAAATCGATGGGCAATGATGAAGATAAGTCTCTTCATCCCGCTCACAGCATTCATGCTCATCGTCTTTTCCCCTACGGGAAATGCTACCGACCCACTCACGGTTTCGGCAAACTCAGTACCTGAAACATCCGAAGCTCTTTCTCCATCTGTCCCCGACACTTCAATACCTTTTGTACAAGACAACAATGCTACAAAGGCAATGCCTTCGGATATAGTATTTCTCGAGTATTTGGTACAAGGGATTTATAATTCAGAAATACTCAACAACCAAGATTACTATGGAAATATTTGGGCAGAGTATACAGTAGACAACGACGGTAAAGTAAAAGTTACCCAAGTAGGAAACTCTAAAACCAAGAATAATTTGCCCGAGTCCTATTTATCGGCGGTAGAAAAACTAATCAACAACACTCCGCTTTCAACGGGCAAACTTCTAAGAGATAACAAACCTTTCAGGTACAGAATATGGATCGAAGCAAACAAAAGCAAAAGACATGTCTTAGCTGGCAAGTATGATACATATACATTCAACTTGAACAAGCCGATTACAGACGTTAAGTATCGCTTGACACCACCACCGCCACCACGGCCGTTACCAAGCAATGTAGATTAAGTTACCTATAAACAAAGAAAACCACCCTTTGCAGCTTCGATCATCGATAGCGCAAAGGGTGGTTTCGTTTCATATTGTTTCGAAACAGATTACATCTCTTTCGATTGAAGCTCTAGTTTCTTTGCTTTCAAAGGTTCCAATGCATCAACAAACTCTACCGAAGGATTTGCGAAACGTAGTCCCGATCCGTCGTGATAGTTACCCGTTTCAAGAACAACCGCCCCATTAGGACCGGCCATCAAGAAGTGCGGAGTTTCGATTGCGGTAAGAGAAGCGGTATCACCCACTTGCATGGTAATAAAATTCTTCACCGTACGGAATTTCTCTTGACTCTCTGCCATTGCAGGAGGATTTGGTGTAGGCTCGCCAATACCGAAGTTATGAGCAGAACCGTGCTCTACATACCATGATTCCATTTTCGCAGGGAAAGAAGTACCCATGTGTGTATGCTCTACAATTGCTTGACTAGGCAACAGGTAGATGTTGTGCCCTACATATCCGGCCACAGGATTGTTTTGCCAGAATACGCCGGCCATACCAACGTGTTCAAAGTCTCCAAGGTTAAAGTCAGAGATAAACATATTCTCTTTCAAGAAGTTGTTATATTCTACTCCATAGTGTGAGAACATATCAAGGTAAGCTTGCAATGCAACCTCAGCCTGGAATACGCCATCTTTGTAAAAATCTGCATTGGTATACTTCTTTTGGTAAGGAGCTTTTGTAGCCTGAGCTGTAGAAGTACATTCTGTTTTAGTGCATTCACCATTTCCTTTTGCTCCACATCCGGTTAGCATAGCCGTGCCTGTAGCTGCTACGAGCAGCGCAGAGGCCAACGTTCTTAATTTCATGATTTGTAAATTATTATAGCAATGAATATTTGATCTCCAAAGATATTGTTTTTCTTATACATGTATACATCTTTTTGAAAATATTCATTTATCATTTCTGTTTACGCATCAATTCGAGTAGAAGTAGCAGTCCGGGCGTTTCCATGGTACCGTGGTCAAACCCCTGTAGTTCGAAGAGTGGGATCTGCTCGTTGCCTACCGCTTCGAGGATATTCTTCATGTGCAGATTCTCGGTATAGCGGGCAAGTAGCTCTTTGTCCCTGTCGCCCGTTACCAAAATAAGCGGCGTTCCCATTTTGCGAGCGTGATAAATCGGTGCGAATGTATCAATGATCGGAATCTCACTCTTTAGGCCACGCTCTTTGCGTATCGTATAGTGCGTGTTGGTTTGTCCGCTTAGCGGCACATACCCCGCCACTTGGTCGGCATCTATTCCATGCTTGGCAAGATAGGTCGTATCCATAGCCAACATCAACGTTAGGTAGCCACCGGCCGAATGTCCGGCTACAAACACGCGCGTCGGATCGCCGCCAAAGGATTTGATATGCTGCAATGTCCAGGCCACAGCTTCGGCTGCATCCAGAATATAATCGGGATGATTGGCCTTCGGACTCAGCCTATAGTTGGGCGCAACCACGGCAACACCCTTTTCGCGCAAGGCATTGGGCACTGTCTTACTACCCGCTTCGAGTCCGCCGCCATGAAAATACACCACTGTGGCAACGTTAGTTTGCCCGTCGGGATAATACACATCCAGTTTGCATCGCTCCTTGCGATACGCATCGGTTTCGTTGGCAACATACGGAATATCCGTCTCCATTTTATACGTTACTTTCGAGGGCTTCTCTCCCTTCTCTTGACATACGGCCGCCGTATTCGACACATGTACCGCAAAAGCAGGCATTGAGCACATCAAAACAAAAGCAGTAAAAACACAACGTAATACATTCTTCTTCATGGCAATTCATCTTTAAGATCTGGCAACAAGGTATATATAAAAAAACCGCAATGCAAGCTTTGAAAGCAAACATCACGGTGATCATTTTTAAAGTATGCATAGATCGAATCGTCAGGTCCCGACCTGACGATTTAATCATAGTGAAGAACGAA
>X396_Morelets_crocodile__coassemble_148_pt1 | contig 11354 bp, 10 predicted proteins | sample X396_Morelets_crocodile__metabat2_low_PE_001 | metagenome-assembled genome bin X396_Morelets_crocodile | reverse complement strand
GAGTAAAGTCTATTCCATCTGGAACGATAAAAAGCTTTGACTGAGATGCAGAAGGATCCATTACAACATCTGTTGGTTCTTTTTCAGAGTTACCTTTTTCTGAATTTTGAGCATTTTCAGCTTCTTGCTCCATTTCTAAAGCTTTCATCAATTCATTACAATTGATAAAATCAGAATAGACACTCATTTTCCCATACAATGTTGCTTTATCAAAGAACACATTCTTCAGATTCGAAATACGCCCTGTTACCATCAAATCAGAAGATCCGACCTTTACCTGAGCTTTATTAAGAGTAATCGCATCGTTACCGAGAGATAATTTCGAGGCCGGCATACTGATAAGCAAAGGAAAATCAGGAGTAAACATTTTTAAATTTCCAAAACCAACAGAACCTTCTGTAATCCAATGTTTCGAATGAGCAGCAGCACGTTCACTTTGCACCTCAAACCCTGCAATTTGCAAAGCAACAACAGTTTCTCCTGACGCAGCATACACCGAGTCAAATTTAAGAGTAGAATTGATTAATGGAAGTTGCTTATCTCGTTTAGATGGCTCTATCGACACTTTTGTTTGAGCAGCCCCGGTATGCATCTTAATTGAATCACCCAAAGACAGACTCATCTTTGAAAATCCAAGTGTCGCCTGCATCGAAGCTATTGAGGTTGTTTCCTTTAGAGGAGATGTTTTCACATGCAGCGATGCCTTGTCCATCAAAGCATGCAACCCTCCTTTTGTATTTACCGAAAGCCCATCAAATCCTACAACAGCGTTTAACAATGTTTTGCCCTGAACGATAGTCGTGTCTGTATTATTTGCTCCAAAAGCCAATCCGGCTGTCGCAACTTTTAAATCAAACGAATCTTTCGGGCTTAAAATACGCACATCCGACAATTTCAACATTCCGGCAAGACCAATACGTCCCCAGTTTTTCTGCTGCACGTCAGATAGAAGAACGTCTGCTTGCAACTTTGAGTCAATAAGACCTTGCAACTCTACCCCTTCTTCCAGAGGAAACGTTTTTGCCAAATTCGTAAAATCGATATTTGCGTCCACCTTCATATCTATACGAGGATTGGTAAGTGGATTAATAACATCACCACTACATTGCAATATCGACGACGCTCCCGCAAATCGAAAATTATTTAGTTTGACATAAGAGTCTGACTTATCTTCAAAATTAACACGAGCCTGCAAATCTAAATCCAATTGATCAATACCATAAGGCATCCCTTTGTATTGAGCTGAAGCTTTATTGATCTTAGCTATTGCATCAAATACCGGTAATTTATTAGGACCGTATATACCTTTTAAAGTACCATTTACTTCAACTGCTCCATTGGCTTTCAGATCTACCGCTTGGTTTACGATGGATTTAGGAATGAGATCAAGAACTGTTTTAAGCTCTGGAACTTGTAATCCAAAAGAGAGATCAACATCCATATCTGTCGACAAAGAATCTTTTTGCAAAGTTCCACCTGCTAACAATCGGATTCCATTGATATCTAACTGCGTATCGTCTAGCTTATAAAGCAACTCTTTTCGATCGATAAACAAGCGTGTATCAAAACCAAAACCGAGTTTATTTACCAAGAGCTTACCTTGCTGCCACAATAAAATATTTTGAGCATCGAGATGTAACTTTACATTGTTTTGTATCTCAGACAACGAACCAGACAACTTGAAATTAAAGTTGCGCAAATCTGCAAAAAGTTCTGTTGATCGATCATCAAAAGTTACATTCGCTTTTCTGATCTCTATATTTCCTATTTCAATCGCACTATTAAACACAGTACTATCTGTTGCTACTGAATCTGTAACAACCTCAACCGTATCACTTGGTGCTATAATATCCCAATTGGCGTTCCCTTCAACATTTTTGTACGCATAGATTGTAGCTTCATCAATCAAGACTTCATGTATCTTTACCTGATTCGAATTGACAAATGCCAATGGATTGGCCGTAACAAGACAGGTTTTAAATTGAAGGAGTGAGTCTTGGGCGGTCTCTGAGATAGAATCATGAGCAGCATGAGAAATAACCTGTCCATTATTTAAGCGTATACCCACCTGAGGAAACGTACTGAAGACTGTAATATCAACCTCATCGCAAGTAACCTCTGCATTAAGAAACTTATTCGCTTGTTCTAAAATGATGGGAGTCAATTTAGCCGGAGTCAATACGAAATTGACAACAAAAGCTACTCCTGACAAAATAACAACAACCAATGAAACTAACGTAATCGCTATATATTTCATTACTTTGGTTAGTCTAAAGTGCATCATAATTAATTTGTGATATAATATTGTAATTCATTTAGTCGTTACAAAACTAAAATTAATCTTAGCTGCAACACGAATTTAGCACTCTAAAAAACAATAAAAAGCACCTCGACACAGACGTAATTAGTGTAATAATGCGCTTTTTTTCGGATATGAGTCATCATTTCCATAGATAAACAACACCGAACCGTTCTTAATCGCATCAATCACGGGTTTGTTTATAGAAGGAGGCAAAGCCGGACATCCCAAGCTTCTTCCCAGTCGCCCCGAACCTCCAATCACACTCGGATTTGCATAGTTAGCTCCATGCATTACAATAGCTCGGGATTTTGCATTATCATTGATTCCTTTCTCTAGACCATCAAGAATCAAGGAGTATCCATTTTTCCCTTGATAAGTTCCTTCTGTAAGATAAAAGCCCAATGAGCTCTGATAAGATCCATTCTTATTGGAAAAAGAAGTAGCAAAGTTTTGTCCACTATTACGACCATGTGCTACATGCGAAGCAAATAATATTTTCTCTTGTTTCAAGTCCAATACATACAAGCGTTCTTGCGTTGATGGTTTTGAAAAATCGACCAACGTCATAATTTCTTTTTCCTTATGGATCCGGAGATAACCTTTTATTGCCATATCAAATACCTCAAAATCAACCTTCGATGAAAGATTCATACGATTATAAAGTTCGTGTACATCGAGATGTAATACGGGAGCAATCATCGAAGGAACTGGGGCTTCTGAAACTTTTGGAAAAGCAGGTACATCAGGTGTACCCGCTTTAGCCTCATATTTTATACTTAAAGAAAAGCACAGAGTTAGTGCTGCTGTAATAAAAATAAGTCTCTTCATTTAGTTTTGGTAAAAACAATAGATTATTCAATCACATAGACTAGGGTTTCATTTACTGGAGCCCAGTCATAAACAAATTTAGCATGAGAGGTCGCATTACGCACACACATATGCGAACGCGGAGTTGTACCTAACGTAGAACTATACTCAACCATTTGTGTATCTGGCAAATTTACCGGAACACCATGAATATAAGCTCCATCACTAAAACGATTGGCATAAGGAGCATATCCAGCAACCTCATCAGAACCATCTTTAAGATAAACCATCTTAGCGAGTTTATGCTGTAAGACATATATTCCGAGAGGAGTAGCTTCTTTAAAAGGAGGATGATTCAAACCTGTTGTAGCAGGGTTTTTACTTCTTACAAGCCATTCTCCCTCAGCATATTCAAGAGTTACAATATTTTGATTCTTTCGATCTACAAAAATAACCTTATCAAAATGGACAGGCCCTAAATCATACACGTAACTTTTTGGAACATACCACTCTCCTTTTTTTGAAGCCATTGCAATCTTATAATAATCAAGGCTATCACTCAATATTGCGATTAATGCTCCATCACGACCATAAATTGCAGGTTGTGATAAATCATTCAAATCATAAAGAGGGATTGCTTGACTTTGTCGTACACCCAACGAGTCTGTTATATAATTCCATTTCGTTTTGATAAAGTCTTTTGCAACAGGGGGCTTTCCGTTCGTATTTTTCACATTTTGTAAAATACCGAAGGCCAAGTATTCATGCTCAAAAGTATCGATATTTCGCAATCCTTGCTTGATTTTACTCCACTGAATTTCACGTTCTTCTTTTCCATAAGTATACGTATCATTAAGTGTATATTTGTCATATAATAAGTCTTCCTTAATGTGAATACTATCTGATGCATAAGAACGCATCGATGACAAACTAACGAATAAACAACAAACAAACATACTCATCATTTTCATAATAGATCCTCCTTTTTAACTTGTAGGAAGAGGGTACATTTCGATCTGTATATTACAAAGATATATAATCCAAAAACCATATTTATAGGATTATATCCTTTTGTATATATTTAATATCCAATGCAAACTCCCCACTTTTCACTCTTTGTTTTATTTTAATTAAAGTGATAATACACTTACTCTTTTCAACAAGAACAAGTAACTGTTTTTGTAAGTTTGTAAGAATATCAGATAAAATAGGAAAAGCCCTCTAATATGAATATCTGTGATAAAAAATAAAGTATCTTTACTTCCTAATCGTATAATCAGAACATGAGTCTATCATCAATATTCAAGACAATAAATGCGCCTACAAAACAAGGGCAATTCTTTCGTTTTATCATCGTTGGAACACTTATCACAATTATCCTATATTTAATATACCTACCACTTACCCATATTTGTTCGCCAAGTTTATCTTATACACTGGCATCAGTTGTGAGTATAACCGCTAATTTCTTTCTTACTTCGTATTTTACCTTCAAGCAAAAGCCATCACTGCAGAAAAGTATTGGCTTTCTAATGCAACAAGGTTTTAATTACGTTATGCAGTTAGGCTTTCTTAATTTCTTTATTTGGATTGGGATTCCCAAAGAAGTAGCTCCGTTTCCGGTCTTTATAATTGCACTACCTCTCAACTTCCTGCTACTTCGCTTCGTATTTAAACACACGAAATAATTATAGGCAGAAAAATCTTAATCGAATGAACAATTACGATAAAAACAGCTTATATCAGTAACGAACTGATAAATTCACATAAAATGTAATTGTCATGGATGATAACAAAGAAAAAAGATTTAATCCGGAAACTAACGAAATAGAATACTACAACAGTGCTACCGGAGAATGGGTGACTAAAGATGAGTACTATGCTTGGCTTCAAAGTCAAGAAGATCCTACAGCTGCACCAGATACCTGGAGTGAGGAACACTCTGATATCGAAGAATTATAACATTCTCGATGCAGAAATCTAAAGAAGCCTACTTTATTTTTTGTTTAGCTTAAAGAAGAAGGCTATAATTTCTTTATGCATTACGATTATCGTTCCTAAGATTTTATGAAAAAACTAGTTTACATTGTAGGGGCTGTATTGTTTATGGCTTCTTGTTCACAAGGCAAAAAAACGACAAGTGAAGAATCTGCAACCACACCTCCTCCTACACCACAAGAGTTAGCAGCAGAAAACAATTATCCGGCATCGCCCGGACCTGTAAACATTGCAGAATCTAATTTCTACTTCTGCGGAGAGGTTAGCTCTGATGCAAACGGTAGTTACTTTACCGACTGTGCAACAGGAGCTAAAATTTCAATTGCAAAAACAGGAGACTATGATGATGTGGCCAAAGAATATACTCAAATGCAACCCAAAGGAGAAAAGCCTGTATTGGGTGAATTCAGAGGTTATTTTATGCCTAATGACAAAGGAGTTGAACAACTTGTAATCTCCGATATTACCGGATGGAGACAAGATGAAACTTGTACTACACAAAAGAACATAACCGGCACCTACACTTGTATTATGCCTTCGAAAGAAAAAGCAACTGAAGAGATGACGCTAACTGTAGGCAAAGACTATAAGTTTTCCGTTATTACTTTGGATCTAAAAGATAAAAAGCAAACCTCCAAAGTTGATGGCTCTTGGAATCTCGTTCAAGCAGATCAAGCAGCATTAAATTATTTGGCTCAAGATTCAACTTTATCTCATTCTGCAACTATCAATTACAGTAATAATACAATTAGCTGGACTGATAATGGCGGTACAACATTCACATTTACCAAAAAGTAAAAAAGGATTTTACTCCTTTCGTGATTAAATAAATATATCTATTCTTAAAGAAGAGAGGCTCGGGACTGAGTCTCTCTTTTTGCATTATACAACAGTACTTTTTCACACTCAAAACAGTACTTAATTTGCAACTTAAGATAGAGCTCCTTGTTTAATAAGAAACTATCTAAAACAAAAACAACAGATTATGAAAAAGACACTTCTTACATTGAGTGCAGTAGCTGCGTTGATCTTTTCATCATGTGGAAGCAGCAGTAGTGTACAAAAAACAGGTTCAGCATATACCCCACCAAACAACCAGAAGGTAGAATCTATGGGAATTGGTCCTGTTATCGTTAGTGAATCAAACTTCTATTATTCAGGCTTGTTCTATATGGACAATTTCAATCCAGTCTTAACAAGCTGTGCTACCGGTATGACTATGCCGATCGCTCGTGAAAATGCATTCCAAACATTATTAGATAAGTATACAGCCGAAGTCCCAACAATGAACAATCCTGTTTTTGTACAACTTCGCGGTTTTACTCAACCTTTTACGAATACAAGCGGCATCACACAAAATAGACTTGTCGTTTCATACGTTACAACACTTACACAAAATACAGAGTGTCCTGAAGGTGGAAACATCGTTGGCACCTATGTAAGTTATTTACCAAATCAGCAAGATGCACAAAACAAGGTTGTATTCACAATCCTTCCTAATCATCAATTTACTTGTGCAATCTATAATTTGGCATCACAAACAGATCTTTATCTAACAAATGGAACATGGCAATTAACAACAAATCAAGCTTTAGCCTTGTTCTTTGAAACAGAAAATCCATACCTATCTCATAATGCTGTTATTAATTACGCAAACACAACTATAAACTGGGTATTAAATAACGGAACACAAATTGAAGTAGTAAGAGAATCTAAATAAGATTACGCCAAAATATTTATATATAAAACGAAAAAACAGAGGTCACTTCTTATTAGAGAATGTGACCTCTGTTTTTTTATCAACTATAATAAGCTGCTAGTTAATTTTGATATAAGAACCGTTTTATCTTATGTGTCGGTGTCTTTTCAAACGGAGCATTCATCAATATCATATCTTGTACTTGCGAATACCGATTGAGATGAGCATTCAATTTCTTCTTCAAATCTGTCGCATAATTATCGAGACGTCCTTGCAACTCCTCCTGCTTAAAAGAAGCAAATTGCTTAAATGCATCGTATTTCTTAGCCAGATTCTCCGGATTGATATACACCTTAGCAATGATACGCCCACGTTTTTCGTATACAACCGATTCCTCTACTCCATCCATCGTATTCAATACAGATTCGATTTCCTCCGGATATATATTTTCTCCACTCGGACCCAAGATCATATTCTTTGAGCGCCCACGAATATACAAGTTTCCATTCTTCATCTCGGCAAGATCCCCGGTACTGAACCAGCCATCCGGTGAAAGCACTTGGCGTGTTTGTTCCGTATCTTTAAAATAACCACGCATCACGCCTCTACCTTTCACAACGACCTCACCTTCTATCGCCTTATCGTTTGGTTTGCGAATCATATAACTCACCCCTTCGAGAGGAGGTCCTACCGAACGAAACTTAACCTTTCCTACCTTCGAACCAAAAATAAGAGAAGCCGTTTCGGTAAGGCCATATCCACAGGAATAAGGAACAGCCCCATCGCGCAAGAAACGTTCGGTCGAGACATCAAGCGGAGCCCCACCGATACCCAAGAAGCGAAGTCTTCCACCAAAAGCCTTCTTCAACATCTTACCCGCCTTCCGATTCATAAAGTGATTGATCGGCCACACATGATACATGTTACGCATCAAAAAATTACGCGTCAGCTCGGGGCGAATACGAGAATAGTAAATCTTCTCAATGATCAACGGAACAATCAACATCATGGTAGGTTTCACTTCTTCAAGAACCTTCATAAGCAATGTCGGAGTGGGTGGTTTACTCATATAATATACGGAAGCACCGCGACTGATAGGCAAGATCAATCCCAGTACATTTTCATAAACATGCGACAACGGCAATACGGATAAGAAACTATCTGTTTCGTAAACCTCTTGAATCGAACGCACCTTTTCCGCCACAAAAGTAAGGTTACCATGCGTTAGCATTACCCCTTTTGATCGTCCTGTAGTACCGGAAGTATATATAATACTAGCCAAATCTTCAGACAATACCTCTTCAGGTTCATAACTCTCAAAGTCCTTGGCATTATGCACGGTAGTAAGTCTTTCCTCTTCATCTTCCGTATCGAAATGATCGATAAAGAAAAGATGTCCTTTGAAGTTCAGCGCATCGCCGATTCGTTTATAAATACGTTGAGAAATGAATAATACCTTCGACTCCGAATGCTCCAAGATATTATTAATCTCTGCTGCCGAAAAATCGGGAAGAATGGGCACAGCCACTGCTCCTCCGTATGTAATCCCCCAAAAAGCGGCACTCCAGTTTGGTGAATTCTCGCCTAGCAACGCAACTTTATCCCCTTTCTCCACGTCATGAAACGAGAGATAAAATGAGATTTTTCGTGCCAATGCTCCAAGTCCCTTATATGTGATTTTATGCTTCTCTACAAACGACAATGCCAATCGATTCGAGTATTGTTTCACACTTCGGTCGAGCAAATAAGGTAATGTGTAGATCTTTTCTTTTGCCATTTCTATGTTCATTGAATTGTCTATTCTATATAACGGATCAGAGCAAGAAAATCTTGTATATCAAATGTTATAAAATACGAATAATAGCTTTTAAACCATTGATATGATTCTTTGTTTTAGATATACAACAAACATTACTATTATGACAAACGCCGTAGACTTACATTTTCTGATTGCAGCAATTACAATCATTTCATCCGCGCTCATTTTTTATACCATTGGTGTATGGGGAGAGAAGTTACAAAAACACCTAAACGGATGGCACGTGATCTTCTTTTTGTTCGGATTTTTATTTGATACGATCGGAACCTCTTTGATGGCTCACATAGCCAAACTAACCGGTCATCACAACGAACTACACACCATAACCGGACTAATGGCAATCATCCTTATGTTTATACATGCCTCTTGGGCGGTGTGGACTTACTTCAAGGGGAGCGAAAAAGCGAGAAAGAACTTCAACAAGTTTAGTATTGTTGTGTGGTGTATTTGGTTGATTCCTTATTTTATCGGAATGTATATTGGAATGCATCAATAAAGAAAAAAGCGGAGTTAAGAATGAATTCTCAACTCCGCTTTTTAATTACTGCTATTTGTTATCAGAATTTATAACCAACTCCAATTTGGAATACGCTATTGCGTACATCGCTATTTTTGATTACATCAGTTGTTCCTGCAACGTAACGAGCATTAGCAGTAAGACCGAAGTCAAAGTCATAAGCCAAGCCCATTGCGATACCAAAGTCAAATGTATTTACATTGTCTTTCAAGTCACCGTTTGCCCAACTATCACCATCAAAGCTAACGTCACCTTTGGCACGAGTACAAAAACCAAACTGTGGACCAAGTTCGATATTCAAACCGTTGAATACATACAGTTTTGCCAAGATAGGAACATTGATATAATCAACTTTCATTGTTCCTGTAAAGCCTAGAGCATCAGCTTTTGCACCTTGCATCGAATATACAACCTCTGGTTGAACACCAATCCATTGATTGAAACGATACTGAGCAAAGATACCAACATTCATACCTACTCGGCTATCTGTATCCATATTCGTCATATTTGCAATATTCAATCCAATCTTAGGACCAAAGCTCAAACCTTCTTGACAGAATGCACCCAATGATACCATTGCCATTGCTGCCATCAAAACAAACTTTTTCATCTTGTTTAATTTAATAATTAATCGGTTTTATAACAAAAAAATTGTGTTACAAACTTATTAATAAAAACCATCGGCCAAACCTTTTGTTTTATCCCGACCGAACAATTAAACTATTTATGTATAAGTTTTACAAACAAATTGGAATGAGTTTACAGAAATAAACACTGACTATTAGCGACTTGATATTTATTCAACAAGAGCACAACTTCAGTAATATTCAGATATTTTAAAACAGTCCTTTTAGGCATTTTGCAGGTTATCTTCAAAACTTATAGCCTACACTGAATTGGAAAACACTGTTATGTCCTTCCCAAAAATCAGATTTAAAGGTTTTAGTCATCCCGATTGTATAACGCGCATCCAAGACAATACCAAAAGGAAAGTCGTATGCAGCACCAACCGCCGCAGCCAGTTCTACCGGATTGGTTTTATCTTTTAAAGTCTCCCCGTTACCAAATGTTCCGCTACCGGCATCCGCCTTTACACGAAACGCCACTTGCGGACCAATACCAAAGCTCAACCCTTGCGTTGCATAAAACTTAGCCAAGATTGGCACAGAGATATAATCTATTTTACACGTATAATTAGGCCCACCCAACATTCCTTTAGTTTTAGCTCCTTGCATCGAATAAAGAATCTCCGGCTGCACCGCCCATGAGTTATTAAAACGGTATTGAGCAAAAATACCTACATTCATGCCTACTCTTGCCGAGTAATCGCCATTAGTCAGATCCGAAACATTCAATCCGATTTTAGGACCGAAGCTTAAGTTATCTTGACCCTTAGCTCCAAACGAAGCCGCTACCATTGCTACCAATAAAAGAAATCTTTTCATAATCTTATCGTTTCATTAATACAAACAAATAATGCCGCTAATTTATACAAAAGCAAGACATCCTATCTATTAGAGCTTCTTTAAATGAAAAAAGCTGCATGCTCTGAGCTTAAAACTCTAAACATGCAGCTCTTTAACAAACCACTTTGCCTGTTATTGAGGCAAACCTGACTGAATACTAGTCTTGTATTGGAACAGTTTCAGATCAAACACTTCTACCGCAGTCATGATCTCTTCAAAGATGCGCGATTGAATGATTTCATAATCTTGCCAAACGGTAGTATTGATAAAGAAGTTGAGCAAGAAAGGATAACCCGCACCGGTAGACTCATCGCCTTGCAACACGATGTACGGATTCACACTTACATCCGGATTATTCTGTAAATAGTGTTGCACCCAAACACGGAACAAGCCCACGTTTGTAGTCATATCCCTAGGCGAAGTTGTGATACCACCGGTATTCTCTGTCATGTATTTATCGTCGAGATAACCGCCTAGTATCGGATTATCTTTCACTTTAGCAATAAACGATTCATCGATACGCTTGATGGTAAGCTGATCAAGCAAGATAGTCTTCTTAATACGGCGTACTCCCGAATCAGACATCCCTTTCCAGTTTTGAAACTGACCACTGATCAGTGAGTAAGGAGGCACGGTTACAATCGTATTATCAAAGTTTTGCACTTTAATGGTAATCAAAGACATCTCGATTACAGTACCATGAGCCAAGCTATCGGGCACCACAATCCAGTCGCCCGCCTTTACCA
>X396_Morelets_crocodile__coassemble_147_pt1 | contig 11394 bp, 11 predicted proteins | sample X396_Morelets_crocodile__metabat2_low_PE_001 | metagenome-assembled genome bin X396_Morelets_crocodile | reverse complement strand
CACATAAGATTGTAACAATTATCAAACTCGTGCGTCTAATAGAATAAAAACGATTGTCTCTAAAACAGCATTTTGCCGTTGCTTTATCAACTTCCTATTGCCACAACAACGCGTTAATTTATCTAAAGAGAATAATTTACAAGGTAGTTTGCATTGCATAGTACTAAAGTATGGATATATTTGCAGCATCATTAGGCAAATGCATAAGTTTTGAAAAAACAGTACACAATTAATAAAGATACAGACTATGTCTATCATTACACTGGAAAACATCAACAAGACCTATTACAATGGCGCGCCATTGCACGTCTTAAAAGGAATCGACCTTAGGATCGAAGAGGGTGAGATGGTTTCAATCATGGGAGCATCGGGATCGGGCAAATCTACACTGCTTAATATTCTCGGTATCCTCGACACGTACGATACGGGAAACTACTATCTCAATGATCACCTTATTAAGAACTTGAATGAAACACAGGCTGCACATTACCGCAACAAACTGATTGGTTTTATATTTCAATCGTTCAATCTGATAAACTATAAGAACGCTATTGAAAATGTAGCGCTTCCACTCTACTACCAAGGGGTAAGTCGGAAGAAAAGAAATGCGCTTGCACTGGAATACCTCGATAAGGTGGGACTGAAAGAGTGGGCGCATCACTTACCCAGCGAAATGTCGGGCGGACAAAAACAACGCGTAGCCATTGCCCGCGCCTTGATTAGTAATCCGAAAATCATTTTGGCCGATGAGCCTACCGGTGCATTGGATAGCGTGACTACCGACGAGGTGATGAAACTGCTTCGTGAGGTAAACAACCAAGGGATGACCATGGTAATCGTAACGCACGAAAAGGAGATTGCCGAACAAACCGACCGGGTTATTCATATTAAAGACGGACTTATCGGATCTATCGAAAAACACCATCATCATGTTCAGCTTTGACCTTATCCGAGAGATTCTCGGTACCATAAAAAAGAACAAACTGCGTACTGCGCTCACGGGCTTTTCGGTGGCATGGGGTATCTTCATGCTGATCGTTTTGGTGGGTGCGGGCAATGGCTTGAAGAATGGGATGATGTATAACTTTCGCAACATGGCTACCAACCGAATCATGGTGTGGCCGGGCTTTTCTTCCATGCCCTACAAGGGACTTCAGACCAACCGCCGAATTGAATTCCAAAATACGGACTACAACAGACTTCGCATCGAAAACAAAAATGTGGGATATGCTTCTGCATCGATCAGTAAGAACCTGCAAGTTTCGAACAATGCCGAATATGGCTCGTACAGTGTAGAGTCGATCTATCCCGATCATGCAAAGATGGAGGGAATACGCATGTCGACCGGAGACGGACGCTTTATCAACAACATCGATATTGTACAACGCCGAAAGATTATCGTGATCAGCCCCCGAATGAAAGAGGTTTTGTTCAAAGGCAAAGATCCACTGGGCAGTTATGTCAACGTAGCCAACATCATGTTTAAAGTCGTAGGTGTATATACCAACGACAATGCTTCGAACGATGCTCCGGCTTACATTCCTTTCACTACCGGACAGACGATATACAATAGCGGATCGGGGATGAACTCGCTTTCATTTACCGTAAACGGAATCAAAAACGAGGAAGAGAACGAAGCCTACGAAATGACCTTTCGCGAGAATATGGGACGTCGGCACCGCTTCGACGCTGCTGATAAACGTGCGCTTCCGATATGGAATACGGGGGAAGAGTTCTTTATGTTTAATAAGATCTTCTCCGGAATTATGGTCTTCATTTGGATTGTCGGTATCGGTACGCTTACTGCCGGAATTGTAGGAGTCAGCAACATCATGCTGATTTCGGTGCGCGAACGTACACGTGAAATCGGTATCCGCAAAGCAATCGGAGCTCCGCCGGGATCGATCATCCGTCTCGTTATCGTTGAGTCGATCTTTCTCACGGTGCTCTTTGGTTACATCGGCATGGTGGCGGGAATCGGAGTTACCGAAATTGCCAACTATGCAACCGAAGCAATGGCTGCGGGGGCTCCAACAGGTAGAGACAATATCTCCATCTTCCGAAACCCAACCGTGAGTTTGTCGCTTGCCGTTTCGGCAACGGGTCTACTGGTACTTGCCGGTGTGCTGGCCGGATATTTCCCCGCTCGTAAAGCAGTAAAAATTACGGCCATCGAAGCCATGCGCCATGAATAACCTTGAAAATTGTAGATAATATGTTTGATATAGATAGCTGGCAAGAGATCTGGATTACGATTACCCGCAATAAAACGCGAAGTTTTCTTACGTGCTTCGGTGTGTTTTGGGGTATCTTAATGCTGGTGCTCTTATTGGGTGCCGGGAACGGACTCGAACGGGGCATGTTTAAAAATGTAGATGGTTTCGCGGCCAAGTCGTGCTTCTTCTGGAACGACCAAACGAGCGAACCCTACAAAGGTTTTAAGAAGGGGCGCTCGTGGTCGATGCGAAACCGCGACCTCGACATTCTCCGCCAAAAAGTAAAAGGTATCGAATACCTCTCTCCTATGATTTGGGGTGCCCGCCCCACCAACAATGTTGTGTACGAAGACAAGTCGGCCACGCATGGTGTGCGCGGGGTATATCCCGACTTCTTCAAAATAGAAGCGCAATACATCAAAGCAGGTCGATTGATCAACGATATTGATATCATGGACAAACGCAAAGTGTGCCTGATTGGTACGCGCGTGAGCGATAACTTGTTCAAATCGTACGACGAGGCTATTGGTAAATACATCCGTGTGAATGGTATTTATTATCAGGTGGCAGGTGTCATAAAGGCCAAACCCAAAGCCAATATTGGCGGACGCACCGAGGATAGCGTAATTCTTCCCATTACAACCTTGCAACAAACGGGCAACTTTGGCGATGTGTTTCACTTCTTGTGTGTAACGGCATTGCCCGAATACACCACCAATGACATTAGTGGAAAGATTATGGATGTATTGAAGGCAAACAATCAAATCGCTCCTAACGATACGCAGGCAGTGGGAACCATCAGTTTTGAGAATCAATTCAAGACGTTCGAATATCTGTTTATCGGGATCGCTACACTGATATGGATCGTTGGCTTGGGTACGTTGCTGGCCGGAGTGATTGGGGTGAGTAACATCATGCTGGTTACCGTGCGCGAACGCACCCGCGAGATTGGGGTGAGACGTGCCTTGGGAGCAACTCCGAAGAACATTCTGTTGCAGATTATGAATGAGAGTTTGCTGATTACCTCGGCTGCCGGACTACTTGGGTTAGTGCTCGGTGTGGCCATTCTTGACGGTATCTCTCAGATTATGATGATGAATCCTTCGGATGATAGTTTTATCGAGCCGCCTACCATCAGTATTTCGGTGGCACTTTATGCTACAGCCGTATTGCTTATGAGCGGTTTGCTCTCGGGTCTTATCCCGGCATGGCGTGCTTTGCAGATCAAGGCCATTGATGCCATCCGCGATGAATAGCAGTTTTACAAATTCGAATAACAAATAAAATACAACTATATGATTAAGAAAATCTTTAAAATCCTTCTCATTGTTGCAATCATTGGGTCGGTTATCGCCACGTTCTATTTCTTATGGAAAAAGTCTCAACCGAAAGTGGTGGTGTACGAATTGTTAGATGTAAAGCGTGACACGCTTGAAACAAAAACATTGGCTACGGGAAAGATCGAACCGCGCGACGAGGTATTGATCAAACCGCAGATATCGGGTATCATTTCCGAAGTATTGAAAGAGCCGGGACAAATGGTGCGTAGCGGTGAAATCATCGCCAAGATTAAGGTGATTCCCGAAATGGTGCAACTCAATTCGGCAGAGTCACGTATCAAAGTGGCCGAAATCAACTTCAACCAAATCCAACAAACGTATGATCGCCAGAAAGGGCTTTTCGACAAAGGGGTGATTGCGAAAGAGGAAATGGAAAAGGCCGAAGCGGATATCAAGAAGGCAAAAGAAGAGGTAGATAATGCAAAGGATGCGTATGACATCATCCGTGATGGTATTTCTAAAAAGTCGGCTTCGTTGAGTACGACGCAGGTGAGATCTACGATCGACGGTATGATTCTCGATATTCCGGTAAAAGCGGGTAACTCTGTGATTCAATCAAACAATTTCAACGATGGTACTACGATTGCAAGTATTGCCAACATGAACGATATGATCTTCAAAGGTAAAGTGGACGAAACCGAAGTGGGTAAGATCAAAGAGGACATGCCGATTATCTTGACTATTGGTGCTCTCGATACCAAACGTTTCGATGCGACGCTTGAATACATCGCGCCGAAAGGTGTGGAGGAAAACGGTGCGGTACTGTTTGAAGTGAAGGCTGCTGCCCGAATTCCCGAAGGTGTTTTTGTGCGTGCCGGCTACAGTGCCAACGCGGAGATTGTACTCAACAAGGTGGAGAATGTATTGGCTGTTCCCGAAAGTGCTATCGAATTTAAGGGTGACTCGGCTTTCGTTAATGTTTTGACTTCGGCCGATCCTACCCAAGAGTTTAAGAAGCAACCTGTAAAATTGGGGCTTTCAGACGGGATCAACATCGAGGTGATCGAAGGACTTAAAGAGGGTGAAAAGGTACTCGGTAACGTGGCTGAAGAGAAATAGTATGTGTTTGTTTTAATCTGAATGTTCATGAAATATATAATAGCAATATCGGTCAGTGTACTGGCGGCTTCGCTCCAGGCGCAACAGCCAAAGGTATGGAGCCTGACCGATTGTATCGATTATGCTACTGCGCATAACATCGATATCAAGATGAAGGAGCAAAATGTGGCGAGTAAAGAGATCGACCAGAATACGGCGAAGATGTCGTTTTTGCCCGACTTGAATGCTTCGATCGGTCAAAACTTCGACTTTGGTCGCTCTCCTTCCAAAACGGGGGTGATCGTAGACCGCAACTCGGCCAACACGGGTGTGAATATCGGGACTTCGATGCCACTTTTTGACGGTATGAAGATTTATAACCAGATCAAAGCTTCGGGACTAAACCTGAAGGCTGCGATGGCAAATCTGGATAAGGCGAAAGATGATATGTCGTTGCTGGTTACCAATAGTTATCTCGATGCACTTTTCTACAAAGAACTTGAGAAAATCAACATGGCGCAGGTAGAACTTACGAAGCAGCAGGTTGCAAAAACGCAATTACTTGTCGATGCGGGAAGTGTTCCAATCTCTCAAATTTACGATATCAAAGCGCAACTGGCCAAAGATGAAGTGTCGCTTACAGACGCAACGAATAATCGAAAACTAGCTTTGCTAAGTTTGACACAGCTGCTCGAACTCGAGAAGTTTGGCGAGGATTTCGACATCCGAGATCCATTCTTGAGTAATAATCTCGATGCCGAGCTTAGAAGTATTCTTCCTCCCGATGATATCTACAACAATGCGGTTGCTGTGAAGCCGCAGATCAAGGAACAGGAGTTTTTGCTCGAAAGCAGCAAAAGACGATTAAAAATTGCGAAGGCTGATTATATTCCTAAATTGAACTTTAATGCGTCGTATAGCAATGGTTATTACCATTATAGTGGGATTGAAGAGGGAGATACGAATATTAGTTTTAAAGATCAAATAAAACAAAATGAACGAAAAACTATTGGTTTTTCACTTTCTATTCCTATATTTAATCGCTTTCAAGTTAGAAATAACGTAAGAAATAGCAGAATTGATATAAATACGAGCCAATTGGCCCTTGATAATAGTAAGAAGACCTTGTATAAAGAGATACAACAAGCATATTACAATGCGGTTGCTGCTCAACAGAAATTTGATGCTGCAACGGTTGCCGTAAAAGCTTCTCAAGAGGCCTTCTCCTTTGCTCAAAGCCGATATGATGCGGGCAAAAGTACGGTTTATGAATATACAGATGCGAAAACCAAACTTTCCCAAAGTCTTTCGGAACAAGCTCAGGCTAAATACAACTTCGTGTTTCGAACCAAAATACTTGATTTCTATAATGGAACTCCAATCTCGTTGTAAAAACGATACCTATTAATTGTTCAGATTAATTGGAGTTACAAAGGCTGTCTAATCTATATTAGATGGCCTTTTCTTTTTATGCTGCATCGACCCTTGTATACAAACGGTACCTAACAAAAAAAGGAGCACCCGAATGGATGCTCCTTCTAATATTGTGTTGAAAATAGAGATTACTCTACGTTCAAAGTTACGCGTTTGAAAGCAACAACAGTAAGATCCTTGTTTTGAGATTTCAAATATTGTTCTACTGTTTGTTTGCTGTCTTTGATGAAAGCTTGAGAAAGAAGTGTGTTTTCTTGGAAGAATTTGTTCAAACCACCTTCAGCGATTCTTTCGATCAAGTTTTCTGGTTTACCAGCTTCGCGTGCGTTTTCACGACCGAATGCAAGTTCTTTTTCGATAACTTCTGCTGGAACTTCTTCTTTAGAAACAGCTACTGGATTCATTGCAGCAACTTGCATAGCAACATCTCTAGCAACTTGTGATTCTACACCTTCTTGGTTGAAACCAACGATTGTAGCCAACATGTTTCCTGGGTGGATGTAAGCAACTGTAGTAGCAGCGTTAACGAATTCGTAGAAACCGATTTCCATTTTCTCACCTGTAACACCGATTCTGTCAGTGATCAAGCTAGAGATAACTTGTCCGTTTACTTCTAGAGCAAGAAGAGCTTCTGTTGAAGTAGGACGGTTTGCCATAGCAGCGTCAAGGATGCTTTGAGCCAAAGCAACGAAGTCACCGTTTTTAGCAACGAAGTCAGTTTCACATTTCAATGCAACGATAGCAGCAAAGTCACCGTTAGAAGCAGCAAGTACGCAACCTTCAGATGCTTCACGATCTGAACGCTTAGCAGCGATAGCTTGTCCTTTTTTACGGATGATTTCCATAGCAGCATCGAAATCACCATTCGCTTCATTCAAAGCGTTTTTGCAATCCATCATACCAGCTCCGGTCATTTTGCGAAGCTTAGTAATATCAGCCATTGTAACAGCCATAACTATATCTTTTTATTTAGTTGAGTTGAAATTGTCGATTAAAAGAAATGCCAATATGCCAATCGAATATCTCTAATCAGCACATTGGCATGTTCTTACATATTTAGTGAGCTAAATAGATTACTCTGCGTCTTTTGCAACTTCAGAAGAATCCATAGCGTTCAAAGCTTCGTCTTCTTTCTTAATTCTGTCTTTTTTCACAGCTTTAGCTTTGCGGTCTCTTTTTGGAGCCTCTTCAGCTGAATCTACTTTCTCTGCTTTTCTTTCTTCCAAACCTTCAGAGATAGCGTCACATACTGCACCTAGAATTACTTCGATTGATTTTGAAGCGTCATCATTTGCAGGAATAACGAAATCGATTGGAGTTGGATCAGAGTTAGTATCTACCATTGCAAATACTGGAATGCCCAAACGAAGAGCTTCTTTCACTGCAATGTGCTCTTTCATTACGTCGATAACGAAAAGAGCTGAAGGTAGACGGTTCAAGTCTGCGATAGAACCAAGAGTTTTTTCTAGTTTCGCACGTTGACGTGTAATTTGAAGTTTCTCTCTTTTAGAAAGGTTATCAAATGTACCATCTTTAGCCATTTTGTCGATAGTAGTCATTTTCTTAACTGCCTTACGGATTGTAGGGAAGTTAGTCAACATACCACCTGGCCAACGTTCGATTACATATGGCATACCTACAGAACCAGCTTTGTCAGCAACAACTTGCTTAGCTTGTTTCTTAGTAGCTACGAACAATACTTTCTTACCAGATTTTGCAATCTGTTTTAGTGCTGCAGCAGCTTCATCTACTTTAGCAACTGTTTTATAAAGATCAATGATATGAATACCATTACGCTCCATAAAAATGTAAGGAGCCATTGCAGGGTTCCACTTTCTTTTTAAGTGTCCGAAGTGAACACCAGCTTCTAGTAATTGATCAAAATTTACTCTTGACATTTGTTTTGTTTTAATATCGTTTACATTCTTTGTTAACTCAATTGCCAGGTAGTTTTCCTACAAACCTCTTGTAAAAAAAATCCAAGCAATTTAGATACTAAACGTATTTTACTTGCAAGCAACTTACAAATAAGATTAACGTTTGCTGAACTGGAATCTTTTTCTAGCTTTTGGTTGACCTGGTTTCTTACGCTCAACAACACGAGGGTCACGAGTCATGAAGCCTTCTGCTCTCAAAGCAGGTTTGTCTTCTGGATTCATTTTTACAAGTGCACGAGCGATAGCTAGACGAAGCGCTTCAGCTTGTCCTTTGTAACCACCACCATTAAGATTTACTTTGATATCAAAATTTTCAGCAACAGCAAGCTTGTTTAAAGGTTGCTTAACAACATACTGAAGGATTGTTGAAGGGAAGTAATTTTCAAGATCACGCTTGTTGATAGTAATCTTGCCTGTTCCTTCGCTAACGAAAATACGAGCTACGGCAGCTTTACGTCTTCCTAATGCATTTACTACTTCCATAGTTATTATTTAAGAGAGTTTATATCAATCATTTTTGGTTGTTGAGCTTCATGCTTGTGCTCAGTACCCGCATAAACGTGTAGGTTGCCAAGAAGTTTAGCACCAAGACGGTTTTTAGGAAGCATACCTTTTACTACTTTTCTGAAAAGACGGTCTTCGCCTTTCTTCATCAAAGAAGCTGGAGTATTCTCTCTTTGTCCACCTGGGTACCCAGTATAGCTCAAATAGATTCTGTCATTCCACTTGTTTCCAGTTAGAACGATTTTGTCTGCATTGATGATGATAACGTTATCACCACAGTCTACGTGCGGAGTAAAATTTGGTTTGTACTTGCCTCTTAGGATCTTTGCCACCTTAGAGCAAAGACGACCCAAATGCTGTCCGGTTGCGTCAACAACAACCCATTCTTTGTTTACAGTTGCTTTGTTTGCAGAAATGGTCTTGTAACTTAAAGTATCCACTGCTTGAAATTTAATTTGTTAATAAATAATCAATCACGTCCCCGATTAAATTATCTTCAGGACACATGAATTTATAACACACTAAAAACAAAAGTCTTAGTGTAAAATGATAATAATCGGACTGCAAAGGTAGAGCTTTTATTCGAAATACAAAAGATTCCCCTCACATTTTCACCGTTTTATAGTTTTGCAACTCATTGCGTTAAGAAGTCTAATCAATAGATTTACTTCTTTTCAGAGGCAAATTGAAAGCGATCGTTTGTAGCGTGCTCTCGATCCATTAATTTGGCTAATTCTTTTACCTTTGCCGGATATTTTTTGGCTACGTTGGCAACTTCGCCCGGATCTGAATTGAGGTTATACAACTCATAATAAGTCTTTTCCGGGTTATTCACTTGTAAGCGAATGAGTTTCCATTGATCTTTCAATACCGATTGCTTACCTCCTTGCTCATGGAATTCGAAATAGAGGCATTCGTGTTCTTTTTGCTTTCCTTTCCCTGTAAGAGTAGGTAAATATGAAATACCGTCCACCTGTGAAGGAACTTTAGCTCCAATTAAATCTGCCATTGTCGGTAAAAAATCCCAAAAAGCAGAAATATGATACGAAGTGCTTCCTTCTTGTATCGCTGCTGGCCAGTGTACAATGAATGGCGTTCTTACACCACCTTCGTACAAATCGCGTTTGGTTCCTCTAAAAGATGCGTTACTATTAAAAAAGAATGGATCATGTCCGCCTTCGATGTGTGTACCATTGTCGGAAGTAAAGATCACCATGGTGTTTTCGGCAATTCCTTTTTCTTCGAGCAGATCCATGATGCGTTGTACGTCTCGATCTAAACGTGAAACCATCGCAGCAAAAGTTGCTTTTGGTTTTGGCTGAGCATTGTATCCGCCACCTGGATAAGGTTTCTCGCAAAACATCTCTTCGTATTCTCCAAGCTCGCCTTCAGGCAAAGCTAGATCAGCGTGAGGAATTGTTGGCGTAAGGTAAATGAAGAAAGGTTTCTCTGAGTTTTCGTTGATAAAGTTCAACGCTTTGTCCATTACTAAATCGTGCGTATAGACTTTCTTATTGAGCATTACTTTCTCGTTGTTCTCATATAAGAAATCAGGATAGTAACGATGGGCATTGGCTTGACCTAAATAACCGAAGAAATAGTCATAACCTTGTTTGTTCGGATGGCCTTCGCTTCCGGGTGCTCCCATTCCCCACTTGCCAATACAAGCGGTGGTATAGTCTTGAGTTTTGAACAACTCAGCAACAGTTACCTCATCTGCCGAAAGGGGTGTGTCGTATGGATAGCCATCTTCTCCTTTTACTCCGATATTACCTCGAATGTTAGAGTGCCCTGTATGTTTTCCAGTCATTAATACACAACGAGATGGTGCACTTACAGTAGAACCTGAATAGTGTTGTGTAAACTTTACTCCATTTGCAGCTAATTTGTCTATAGCTGGTGTTTTAATATAACGCTGACCATAACATCCTAAATCTCCCATCCCCAAATCATCAGCCATAATATAAATTACATTTGTTTTAGATTGGGCGTTAAGATTAGTAGATGCTAATGAGATCGTCAATAAGCCTGTATATAAACACAGATTTTTATTTCTCAATAACTCCATCATGATATAGATTATTTATTTATAAAATAGCCAAGTGAAAATTGCACGCTGCTTTGGTATGAAGCAGGAATATTATTATTAGGATCTGATAATCGATCTAATAATCCGCCATACATCGTTACAGCAAAGATACATTGTTTGTATTCTACGCCGATTCCGGCAGAAATTCCAAAATCAAATCGATGTATATCGTACTCATTAGACTTGCCAAAAGTCATATCTCTTTTACCAAAACTATTTTTGATATTGCCAAACAAGTTGCAGGCAATATAAGGCCCTCCCGTTACAAACATGGTTGCATCTTTATCAACAACCAGATATTTAACGTGAAGAGGTAATACTAACGAATAGTAATCTAATCGTGTATAATGAGATCGATCAATTTCTGCAACATAGACCTTTCCTCCTCTGTTGGCAAAAAGAAGCTCCGGCTGGAGTCCAAAGCGTCTAGAAAGAGGGAATTCCACCATAGCTCCTGCATCGAATCCGAATTTATGATCACCAACGTTGATTCCGTCTACTTTCTGATATAAAGATGTATATCCCAATGATGCTTTAGCTCCAAAACGAATTTGAGCATCAACTGCTATAGAGATACACAGGCAAACTATTATTAGGAATGTAATTTTCATAAATGACTATTTACAACAAAGATATTTATTAAATACAAAATATCAGAAACATAATTAGATTTTAAGACTTTAGACAAGTAAATAGTGACAATCAATATTCATGTATACCTTTAGTAATCAAAAGAGAACAAGACAAATAAATGATTTCGATAAGAATAAACGAATGAATAGGATACAAAAAAAAGCGAGTCAATCTTTCGACTGACTCGCTTTACTAGTTGCTCT
>X396_Morelets_crocodile__coassemble_146_pt1 | contig 11411 bp, 7 predicted proteins | sample X396_Morelets_crocodile__metabat2_low_PE_001 | metagenome-assembled genome bin X396_Morelets_crocodile | reverse complement strand
CCTGCTCTAAGAACAATGACTTTCGGTATCGATGTTGGTTTCTAAACAATACACATTTTTAAAGCGATTTTATTGATATGAAAAAGATATACAAATCGGTGTTAGTAGTTTTAGCAGCTGCAACACTTACCTCATGTGGAAACAGTTGGTTGGACGAAAGTCCATCCAACGGTGCAGACACAGAAGTTGCGATCGACAACTATGCTAAAGCCTTAAATGCACTTTATGGTGTATACGACGGGTTGCAAGGTAGCTCATCTCGTAACGAATATTACGGTGCAAGAATGCTTTATTATGGAGACGTTCGTGCCGACGATATGCAATCTTCAACAGGAACACGTACTGTGCCTTTGTACGAAATGCGTTATACCGCATCGAATGCACCAGGAATCTGGGATATACCTTATAATGTAATTCGTCGTGCAAATAGCTTGCTTGATGCAATTGAAAAAGGTAAAGTTGCAGATGGAAAAGAAGCTGATCTAGCAGATATGAAAGGTCAATGTCTTACAGTAAGAGCTTTGGCTCATTCGACTTGTGTCGTATCTACGGTAAGCCTTACCAAATGGATAATGGAACATCATACGGTGTGCCAATTATTACAAAGCCGGTTAATCCTTATGAAGGAGAAGGCTTGTATCCAAGCCGTAACTCTGTAAAAGAAGTTTATGATCAAGTTATTTCAGATCTTACTGCAGCAATTCCATTGTTGAAAACTGCACAGACAAAAGAAAACGGTTATATTAATCAAGGAGCAGCAAAAGCACTTTTGTCTCGTGTTTATTTATACAAAGGAGACAATCAGCAAGCATTGTCTGTAGCTAAAGAGGTGATCGCATCAGGTTCGTATGAACTTTGGGCTACGGATGAATATGTTTCAGGTTGGTCAAAACCGGGAAGCAAAGAGATGATCTTCGAAATCGTAAACAAAGGAACTGACGACTGGGTAGACCGTGAATCGATCGGTTACTTGATGGCTGAAGATGGTTATAGCGATATGGTTTTAACAAAGAGATTTGTGGATGAATTAAATAGCGACCCGAACGATGTTCGTATTGGTGTAACATTGGCAGCGGTGAAACCTGCAAACATCAAGCTTTACGGAACTAATCGTGTTTATTTGAATAAATTCCCTGGAAGAAGTGGAGATGTTCGTGTAAACAATATTCCGGCTCTTCGTATCTCTGAGATCTATTTGAATGCTGCGGAAGCTGCGTTTAAATTAGGAGATAATGCAACAGCGGTAGAATACTTGAATCCGATCGTATTGCGTGCTAATCCGAAAGCAACTCCGGTTGCAGCAGGTGAAGTTACATTGGAGCGTATTTTGCTTGAGCGTTCAAAAGAGTTGGTTGGTGAAGGTCACCGTTTCTTTGATGCAATGCGTAACAATCAAACAGTAGTGCGTTATACTTCTGCAGCTGACCAAGGATGGCAGTTGAACCTAACAGAGGCATCAAGAAAGTTCGATAATACATACTTTAGAACGATCCTTCCAATACCTGTGAAAGAGATCGATTCAAACCATGTGATTGCCGAGCAGCAAAACCCTGGTTACTAATCAAATACCATAATATGTTTGCAAGGAGTTCCGCTTAGCGGGGCTCCTTTTTTTTGTTTATATACTAGGTGAATATTATAAAATACAATATTTGCTTATTGTTGTGTATAAATATACATGAATATTTTTGCAAGAAATATTCAATAAGTTTGCATGACGCGACATTTTTGTTGCAAAAAGTCTTTTTTTGCATTGCATTATAATAAATTGATCGTATATTTGTGTTGTACAACAGTTATAGACAATGTTTCTACTGCTGTTTTGTGTGTATAAAAATACAATGTAGTGAATTTGATATATCTGTTATGCAGATTTCAGATGTATAATTAATCGCCAATTTTAAATAAACACTTAATAAATCCAATGAATCTATGAAGAAGTTGACCTTTGTGTTAATTTGCTTAATGCTGAGTGTTGGTTTAGCTTTTGCTCAAACTACGAAAGTAGCCGGAGTGGTTACCTCTTCGGAAGATGGATATCCGGTAATCGGAGCGTCTGTAGTTGCAAAAGGTACTACTCAGGGTACAGTGACAGACATCGACGGTAATTTTACGATCGACGTTCCTTCTAGCGTAAAAACGCTAATCTTCTCTTATGTCGGAATGAATACAAAAGAAGTTCCGGTAAAATCAGTGATGAATGTTGTACTTGATCCTGCAAGCCTAGACCTGGAAGAGGTTGTGGTAACAGGATACGGGGTTACTAAGAAAGCTGCCTTTACGGGTTCTGCTCAGACGTTGAAAAGCGAAGAGTTAGTAGCTAAAACTGATGCCAACTTTATGAAGTCTCTTCAAGGTTCGGTAGCAGGTTTGCAAATGAACAACCGTGGCGGACAGCCTGGTGCATATGCTTCTGTAAATATCCGTGGTATCGGATCTGTAAACTCAGGAACAGAACCTCTTTATGTAATCGACGGAATGCCATACTTCTCAGACAAAGTAGGTATGAACTCGGGTGTAGGTAGTGGTCAGCAAGCTTCTTCTCCATTGGCAAGTATCAATCCTGCCGATATCGAAAGCATCAACGTACTTAAAGACGCAACGGCAACATCTATCTATGGAGCACGTGCTGCGAATGGTGTAATCGTAATTACTACAAAGAAAGGTAAAGAAGGAAAACCTCAAGTAAATCTTACTGCGAAAGCAGGGGTCTCGAAAGTTTTCAATCTTGATCATAACTATAGAACTGTAAATCTTGATCGTTATCTTGATATCTGGGGTGGTGCGTTAAGCAACTCCAACCAAGCAAGCTTCCCATCAAAACAAGACGGTATCAACTACTTGAAAGAAGGTTTTGGTATTACAGATAAAACGAAATCAGTAGATTGGTTGCAAGAAGTATTGCGTACCGGATTTACACAAGAGTACAACGTAGACGTACAAGGCGGTAAAGACGGATTGAAATACTTCGTGAGCGCAGGATACTTCGACAACGAAGGGGTATTGATCGGTACAGGTATGGATCGTTACTCGGGTCGTCTTAACTTGGAGCAATCAGGTAAAGTAGTTTCTTTCGGGGTACAAGCTTCGGGATCTATCGCAAACATCAACAATGCACCATCAGAAAGTCAGTATGTAAACCCTATCGTAGCGGTTTATGACCTTCGTCCTTGGGAGCAAGTATACAATGAAGACGGATCATACAACTTGGATGCTTATTACAATCCGGTTGCAATCAACGACTCGGATAAAGGGGATATCCGCAAACAAAAACAAACTGTTGCAATCATCAACCCTTGGGCAACTGTGAAGTTCGCAAAAGACTTTACATTCAAAACGTCACTTGGTTTGAACTGGTTCAACCTAAACGAATTCAACCTTTGGTCGATGATGAACCCACAGGGCGCAGAGATGAATCGCCAAGGTATTCAAAACAAAGAAGACTTCTTCACTTGGACATTTACAAATACATTAAACTGGGTAAAAACAGTAGGAAGCAACAACTTCAATGTATTGTTGGGTCAGGAAGCTCAAAAGCAAACACGCAACAGATCATACCTAGCCGCAAACAACTATCCGGCAAATGCAGGTCCTGAAATTGGTAACGCATCTACTCCGGTATCGGCAGGTACTTACAAATACGAAAGCTCATTGGCTTCTTATTTCACAAACTTGCAATACGATTACGCAGGTAAATACTATCTATCGGGAAGTGTACGTGTAGACGGAACTTCACGTGTGGGTGATAACAACCGTTGGGGTACTTTCTACTCTGTAGGTGGTAAATATAGAATCAGCGGCGAAGAGTTTATGGAATCAACTTCAGACTGGTTGACAAACTTGGCTGTTCGTACGAGCTACGGTACAGTAGGTAACCAAGACATCGGTTGGTACGAAGCACGTCAACTTTACGGATTCGGTTACGACTACAAAGGTAACCCGGGTGCGGTTCCTACTCAAATCGGTAACCCTGACTTGAAATGGGAGAAATCAGCTAAGTTCAACGTTGGTTTGGATATGATGTTCTTCAACCGTCTATCTCTAGATGTTGAATTCTACGATTCACGTACCAAAGATATGATCTTCTACGTTCCACTATCACTAACAGGTGGTATCGCAACCATGCCGATGAACGTAGGTGAAATGAAGAATACAGGTATCGAAGCGTTGATCAACGCAACCCTTATTCAAACAAAAGATTGGAACTGGACAATGAAGCTTAACTTGTCTCACAACAAAAATGAGATCGTGAAGCTAAGTACAGAAAAACCAATTGAAGGTACAACTACAATCCGTAAAGCAGGCGAAGCATACAACACTTTCTATATGAAGGAATATGCAGGTGTAGACCCTACAAACGGTAAAGCAATGTGGTACAAAGGTACTGAAGGTAAAGAAACAACTTACAATTACAACGAAGCGGGTCAACGCATCGTAGGTAAAGCCGATCCTAAATTGTTTGGTGGTGTAGGTACAAGCGTTTCTTACAAAGGTTTTGATTTGAACCTTGACTTCTCGTACAAGATTGGTGGAAATGTATACAACTCAGGTTTCAACTATGACATGCAAGTAGGTCACTACAAATATGGTCCGGTATCAAACTATGTATACGAAAATGCTTGGACTCCTGAGAATCCTTATACAGATGTTCCTGCTTTTGTATTTGGTGATCGCTCGCAAGCAAACGAACACTCTTCACGTTTCTTGATGGATGGTTCATACCTTCGTCTTAAAACAATCATGCTAGGATATACATTGCCACGTGCAATTGCATCTAAAGCGAAAATGAGCAACGTTCGTTTCTATGTAAGTGCAGACAACTTGTTTACGGTTGCGGCAAAAGATTACATCGGATTCGACCCTGAAACAGATGCTACAGGTATTCAATCTTGGTCGTACCCTGTTCCTACAAACGTAATGTTTGGTGTAAACATTGGCTTTTAATCTGCTATAAAATATAATCCGGTGAAGTCGAAAGTCTTTGCCGGGTTTCATTACAACTCTTGCAAAACGATAACAACATGAAAAAATATATTGGATATTCAATCTTAGCTTTGGCTCTGTCGGCAGGCTTTACTTCATGTGGAAGCGATTTTCTCGACAACGATCCGCATCAGCAAGTAGACACCGACAAGGCGATTACGTCAGCGGCAGAACTAGCATCGGCTCTTAACGGTATTTACTACCAAATGGGTAGAAGCCAGTTTGTAGGTCGTAACTTGATCGCAACCGGAGATGTTGCTTCAGACAACTCGAATCACAGCGGAAAGACTTCGCACTTTTATAATATCTTCAATTTCGCGATCAACGAAAACAACGCATATCTTTCGGATATGTGGGAAACAGGTTACAAGATCGTAGACTTCAGTACACGCGCAATCTTGGCCGGAAACAAGATCTTGAACGGAGAGTTCGGTCCGGTTTCTGAGGCTGATAAAGCAGAAGTATATTCTCAATTGGGACAAGCATACGGCTTGAAAGCGTATGCAACCTTTATGATGGCAAACGTATATGCGCTTCCTTATAACAGTGCAAACGCAAGTACTAAAGGAATGGTGTTGGTAAATGAGCCAATCAAACCTTTCGAGAAAGTAAGCCGTGCTTCTCTTCAAGAGACTTACGACTTTGTTCTTGACAACATCACAAAAGCTCGCGAATGTTATGCACAAAATGATGTAGAGTCTCCAAATGGCTATTACATGTCGAGTGCAGCGATTGAAGCGTTGGCGGCACGTGTAAACTTATACATGGCAAACTACGACCAAGCAGCTTCGGCAGCACAAAAGTCAATCGATCTTAAAGAAGGTGCTTTGATTTACGATGCAGCTAAATACGCGGCTTTGTTTGAAGCAACAGACATCAACAGCGAAGATATCTTTGTCGTTGGTAAAGCTGCGAACGATAATTTGAGTGCAAACTCATTGAATACGCTTTGGTCTAACTACGGTGTTAGCTATTCAGCGGAACTTAACAAGCTTTACTTCTCAGATTCAGTAATGGTAGATGATAAGAAAGAGTTGTTAGAAGACATTCGTCTTCCGCTGGTAAAAACAACCGGAGGTAAATACAAAGGTTTGCCAAACAATGCTGCGGTATCAAATATCCCGGTATTCCGTTTGCCTGAGATGTATTTGATCCTTGCGGAAGCGAAACTTGCAAAAGGCGATATCGCCGGTGCTCAAGAAGCATTGCTAGTGGTTGCGAAACGTAATCCTGCTATCGAAGAGGTGAGCGATCTTCCTGCAACAAAAGACGAATTGCTTACTTTCATCATCGAAGAGCGTCGTCGTGAGTTGTACCAAGAAGGACACCGTTTGTTCGACGCGCGTCGCCTTGGTTTGGATATGAAAGTAACAAACGGTACTCAGTTGCTAGATGCAGAGAAGTTTGTATTCCCGATTCCAAACAAAGAGATCAACAGTGGTATGGGCGTAGAGCAAAACGAAGGCTGGAGCCAAAACTTACCAACAGAACTCTGATATAACATAGCAACATTTAGATAAACCACACACACACTTGACAGAGGCCTCTTTTCGAAGAGGTCTCTGTTTTTTTTGTATGTATTGTGATAGAAATATACACGAAGCCGGTTGCGCACGACCTTGTCGAATACTTCAAATCTGTTCCGGAAGGCGTTTTCGGGGGTGTTTTATCGCACAGATGCGCTGTTTTTGCTGTTTTTTGACGTTCAGAAAAAGCTGTTTTTATCGGGTGGAAGTAGCGTTATTTTCTCTTTTTCCCTTATTTCAAGTAAAAAGCACGTTAGGTTTTGAATAAAAGCTAGTAAGGTTTGTGCAAAAAGGCTATTTACTTCTTTTTGAAAGCTTATTTGGTTCTCGAAGAGACGAAATAACGTTTCTACGAAGCGCGTTTACTTTCTTCATGAAGAGTGGAAATAGTCTTCGTGGAGAATGTTTTTACTCTTCACGAAGAATGAAAATAGTCTTCACTGAAAAGATCGAGCATCATTGCGAATACTTTTTGCGGTTGTTTTGATTACGTGCGGTTGTAGGTGGCTTATGGTGCGGCAGAATGGGGCAAAGCTACTCAGCGGGAGTTGAAGTTTTTCAGAATGCTATGCTTTGTGCTCGGATGGTTTCTTTTTGAAAGGTGTTTTCGATCGGCTTTATAAACAACTGCATGCGTGTGTAATCTAAGGCTTGTGTTGAGCAGAAATGTGTAAGCTGGGGGATTGTTCGGTTTTTGTGTGAACGAGCGAAATTGGGCTTGTTTTGCTTGTTTTATAGCGATTTTTCAACAGATGCTAATGGAATGGGGTTGAAAACGTTTTTTACATTAAGCGGAAAGGTAGCGTGCTCGCTAAAGAAGATCGGATAGGTATAAAAAAAAGCGAAGCAAAAGCCTCTCGGCTTTCACTTCGCGAATTATCTATAGTTCAATTAAAATACTTGATTAGATAATGTTTAGTTGCTTGAAGCACTTTTGGATTTTCTCCATAGCGTAATCAAGCTGATCTTGTGTATGTGTTGCCATCAATGAGAAACGGATCAATGTATCATCCGGTGCTACTGCTGGCGAAACAACAGGGTTTACAAAGATTCCTTCGTCAAACAACATCTTTGTTACAAGGAATGTTTTGTCGTTGTCTCTAACATACAATGGGATAATCGGAGTAGATGTATGGCCGATCTCGCAACCCATGTTGCGGAATCCATCCAATGCATAATGTGTCAGTTTCCAAAGATTCTCGATACGCTCCGGTTCGCTTAGCATAATATCTAGAGCCGCGCTTGCTGCCGCTGTTGCCGCAGGTGTGTTGCTGGCGCTGAAGATATATGAACGCGAGTTGTGACGAAGGTAATTGATAACCGGTTCGTCCGCTGCAATGAATCCTCCGATAGAAGCAAACGATTTACTGAATGTACCCATGATAAGGTCTACATCGTTTGTTACACCGAAATGATCACATACACCACGACCGCAATTGCCTAGTACGCCAAAGCCGTGAGCTTCGTCTACCATTACGTTTGCATTGTATTTTTTTGCCAATTCAATAATTTCAGGAAGTTTTGCAACATCTCCTTCCATACTGAATACACCGTCTACAACGATTAGTTTTACTTTATCGGCTTCGCATTTCTTCAATTGTTTTTCCAACGATTCCATATCGTTGTGTTTAAATTTCAGACGAGTCGAAAAAGATAGTCTTAAACCTTCGATAATTGATGCATGGTCAAGTTCGTCCCAAATGATGTAGTCTTCACGTCCTGTAAGACATGAAACAACACCAAGGTTAACTTGAAATCCTGTAGAATATACAATTGCATCATCCTTACCTACAAACTGTGCGAGTTTTTTCTCCAGCTCGATATGAAGGTCTAGTGTTCCGTTTAAAAATCTGGATCCGGCACAACCCGTTCCGTATTTCTTGGTTGCTTCGATTGCGGCCTCTTTAACTTTAGGGTGATTAGTCAGCCCTAGGTACGCATTCGAACCAAACATGAGGACCTTTTTGCCATTTATAATAACTTCAGTGTCCTGATCGCTCTCAATCTGTCTAAAGTAAGGGTAAATTCCTGCGGCTTTAGCTTTTTGAGGGATGTCATACTTCGATAATTTCTCTTGTAAAAGTTTCATATTGTTGTAAAGAGAATGATATTATTGTTTTTTTGATTACAAACAACACTGCTTCAAGGCAAATGGTTTTTTTATTGCCCGTAAGGCAGGCTGCAAAAGTAATAAAATATCTATTGTGTAAGATGCTTTTACCCAAAAGTTTTGAGAAAAGATGTATTTTTGTGTCTGATTTAACGATATAAAGCCGTAAATATTAAGGTATGAAAGTACAGGTAGTCATTAACCCCATATCCGGAGTAGGTTCTAAACGAAAGATTCCTCAAATGATACAAGAGGTGTTTAGCAAAAGAAATGATGTGGATTTGGCGATAGATTTTACCGAGTATCCGGGGCATGCCAGTGAGCTAACGGCCAACGCGATTGATCAAGGTGCTGAAGTTGTGATTGCTGTTGGTGGCGACGGAACCATTAATGAAGTAGCTCGTGCGATGGTAAATACAAGTGCCACGCTGGGTATTATTCCTAAAGGATCGGGCAATGGTCTTGCTCGTTCGTTACATATTCCGATGGATGTGAAAGGTGCTTTGGATGTAATTGAGAAGGGCTTGGTTAAAGCCATCGATTGCTGCAAAGCCAATGACCATATTTTTTTCTGTACCTGCGGGGTAGGCTTTGACGCAACCGTAAGTCAGAAATTTGCCTCAAGCAAACGCAGGGGGTCGCTTACGTATATTATGAAAACGATCGAAGAGTATTTACGCTATAAGCCCGAGACGTATCAGTTGGTAATTGAAGATCAAACGATCGAAGAGAAAGCTTTCTTGATTGCTTGTGCCAATGCTTCGCAGTATGGCAACAATGCATACATCGCACCGCATGCCGATATGCAAGACGGAAAGCTCGATATTACGATCTTGTCTACATTTACGCCGCTCGATATTACTCCGCTTGCGTTGCAATTGTTTGCCAAGCAGATTGATAAAAACAGCAAGATAAAGACACTTCGTGCGGCCAATGCGCGTATTGTAAGAGAAAAACCGGGCGTAATTCATCTCGATGGCGAACCTTTTGAGATGGGTGAGGTGTTGGATATTTCAACAATGCCGGGTGCAGTCAATGTGTTTACTGCGAATTATACACCTTTTGCAGAAGAGGTGCAAAACTTCTTTTACGAGGTATCTCGCTTTTTTGATCATCAGATCAATCACATCTTAAGATAAAAAGCTTTGGTAAGGCGGATGTATTCGTCAGAATACTGATGTCTTGCCAACTCAATTACCAATGTGTCGGTTTGTGTTGTACACGCACTAGGCTGAAGTTCGATCAGAATACGCTTGGATGCAGCCTCCGGTTTTGGTAATACATGCGTAAGGCGTGATATGAAAAGATTGCTTTCGCGGGCAGCAAGTTCGACACTACTTAAGGCTTCTGTGGGCAACACCAACGAAAGTTTGCCGTTGTCTTTTAGTAGCGTAGCTGCCAGATTGATCAATGTTGCGATAGGGAGTGTGTCATCGTGTCGTGCGGTAGAGCGTTTGCTACAGTCGCACTTTAGTGCATTGACAAAGTAAGGAGGATTGGATACAATGTGATCGTATTGTTTCTTTTCCCCTGCATTTGATGAGAAATCCACAAAGTCCTGATGGATGGTTTTGATCCGTTCGGCAAACGAAGAAGCTACAAAGTTTTCATTGGCTTGTGTTGCCGCATGTTGATCTATTTCAAGTGCATCTATTTGAGCCTTACTGCGTTGAGCGCACATGAGTGCTATTAATCCCGAGCCGGTACCGATATCAAGTATCCTTGAAGCGTGCTCTACATCACACCACGCCCCCAGTAATACACCGTCGGTTCCTACTTTCATTGCGCACTTGTCGTGATGGATTGTAAATTGCTTGAATTTGAAAAAGGGATTAGGCATAAAGGGATTTATTGATTGAATACTACAAAAATAATCGAATTGGAAATAATTGCCTAACTTTGGCATGACTATTGTGTCTATTTATATTATTATATAAACAGTGAAATTACTTACACTATGATATTACTTCAAGAAGATAATTACAATGATTTGGAAGATGCTTCTGCAATTATGCCAATCTTGACAGAATGCGAGAAGGATGATGACTTCAGCGAAGGTCTTGACGACCTTACTGAAGAGCTTCCTATATTGCCGTTGCGCAATATGGTATTGTTTCCGGGAGTTGCGATGCCTGTAGTAGTGGGTCGCACCATGTCGATGAAGCTCGTAAAGGAAGCCTCTAAAAAGAATATGCATATCGGTGTTGTTTGCCAAAAAGAGGTGGAAACAAGCGACCCTGAAAGAAACGATTTGTTTGACATCGGTGTGGTTGCAGAGATCGTGCGCGTTTTGGAAATGCCGGATCAAACAACTACCATTATCCTACAAGGAAAGAAACGTTTCGAATTGAAAGAGCTTACTCAGCTTGATCCGTATTTGAAGGGACGTATCGAAATGTTGGATGATAAGGTGCCTACCAAAGCAGATCCTGAACTTGACGCGTTGGTTGCAACCATCAAAGAAATGACAGTGAAGATGCTTTCGATGGCGAGTGAACCTCCTCGCGACATCATTTTCTCTATCAAGAACAACAACAATCCGATTTACTTGGTAAACTTCTCGTGCGCGAATGTTCCTAATACGGCTGCTGAAAAGCAAATGTTGCTTTTGGTTCCCGACTTGAAGAAAAGAGCATTCAAGTTGTTGGCGATTCTAAACAGAGAGTTGCAACTTCAAGAAATCAAAGCGGGTATTCAGATGAAGACGCGTGTAGATCTTGATCAGCAACAACGCGAGTATTTCTTGCAACAACAAATCAAAACAATCCAAGAAGAGCTTGGTGGAAATATCC
>X396_Morelets_crocodile__coassemble_144_pt1 | contig 11433 bp, 6 predicted proteins | sample X396_Morelets_crocodile__metabat2_low_PE_001 | metagenome-assembled genome bin X396_Morelets_crocodile | reverse complement strand
ACCGATGATGTAGTAGTCTCCTGCATTTTCATTGGTCCACTCTCCCCATGAGATCTTACCATCACCGTTGCGATCTTCAAACTTCAAGTCGCCGGCTGCCAACGGACGAGTTCCCGGATACGAGGTTACAAGGCTTTGATCGGCATGGTTCTTCACGTCTTCATCCGAAGTAAAGTAACCAAGTGTGTTCATACCCCAGATTTCGCCAAGTTCTTTTCCTACGTAATGATCTTTCAATGTTCCGGTAGGATTGTCGAATTTCGTAATCCATGCACGGCTATCTGATAAGATAAAGTTCACACCATAATTGAATGGTTTGCCCGATACTTGGAATGCATCTCTCCATCCCAATGTTACTTCCCAACCACGTGTTTTCAAGTCGGCCGCGTTTTCTTTTGGTTCACTTGTTCCGATTACCGATGGAAGCGTACGTCCTTTGGTCAACATATCACGGGTATCACGACGATAAACGTCTCCACTTGCGGTAAGTCTGTTATCTAAGAAGTTGATATCAACACCAAAGTTGGCAACGGATACCTTTTCCCATGTAAGGTTACCGGCTACAAGCCCCGGAGCTCCTACATAAACCGGTTGTTTACCGTCTAGAATCTGACTGATTCTTCCTGAGCCCATGGTTGCGATGTATGCATAAGCACCTACGTCTTGGTTACCCAAGTTACCATACGAACCACGCAATTTGAAGTGATTCACCACATCGGTAAGTGGTTCGAAGAAGTCTTCTTTCGAAACTACCCAAGCCAACGAGCCCGAAGGGTTAAAGGCAAAGCGATCGTGCTTAGGGAAACGGGAAGTTCCGTCGTAACGACCATTGAACTCAGCGATGTATTTGTCGTCGTAGATATAGTTGAGACGGAAGAACATACCGCGTAGTGCCCACGATTCTTTCGATTCGCCTACATTCATATCTCCACTACCCAACCCGATAGATGGAAGAGAGTTTGAGATTAAGTCTTTGCGGGATGCTTTGAAACTTTTATATCTGTATTCTTCTTGATTGAAACCAATCATCGCGTTGATGAAGTGCTTCTCTGCAAAGTTTTTGCGGAAATCTGCAAATACATCGTACAATAAATGATCTGAAATAAAGGTTTCACGACTGGCACTACTTACTTCGTCGTGGTAACGAGCTGCCACTTCCGGTCCTTGATAATAAGCTACCGGTAAAGAATAACCATCGTACTGTGCATCTTTACGGTTTAGAGCGAAGTTCCCTTTTACCATCAACACGTCTTTGATGATATCAAACTGTGTTGTAAACTGTGTAGAGAAGTTATTTTTCAACGACTTGTAGCGACCTCCTTCATTGATACGTCCAAGAAGAGCACCTCCTGATTTTGTCCATGTTCCATCGGGGTTACGTGGCACGTCTAGCGAATTGGTACGATTTACTTCCCAGTAGAAACTATCTCCTAAGTAATTAGGCTGATCATAGTCTGAGCTTACATAGCTGGTATTGTTCGACAACGTCCACCAATCGGTGATCTTAAAGTCTAACTTACTTCTTAGGTTATAACGGTTGTATTTATCATTTCCGTATTCTAACATACCGTCTTGAAACATATAACCTGCAGAGAAGTAATAGGCAAGTTTCTTGGTTGTTCCCGACAAGTCGATGGTGTGATTGGTTGAGAAACCTGCTTTCTTATAAGCTTCGTCTACCCAATCGGTATTTCCGAAGTAGCTATACTGTCCGTCGGGATTCAAGAAGTATGGAGACACACTCGGATCTTCGGAACGTTTCTTTGCATAAGCGATTTGCTCTTCATCGTACAAGTTGTACCAAGGATACGACATTGTGTTTTTCATCTGTACAATGGTGTACGGATCGGTTACAACCTCAGGCATCTTAGTTAAGGTACGAAACGCAAAGTTGTTGTTATAGTTGATCGAAAGTTTCTCAGAACGGCCTTTCTTTGTCGTAACCAAGATTACCCCGAATGCCGCACGTGAACCGTAAATGGCTGATGAAGCAGCATCTTTCAATACCGAAATGCTTTCGATATCTGCAGAGTTCATTCGGTTTAATTGCTCCGAATCTGAAACGATCCCATCAATTACAACCAAAGGTGAACCACCATTCAAAGATGTGGTACCACGAATATTCATTTTAGGATCTGAGTTTGCCAGACCACTTTGTGGGGTTACATTCAAGTTAGCAACGGTTCCTTGAAGGGCTTGCCCTACGGTTGTTACCGGGCGGTTATCTAGTGCTTTGGCAGATACCATCCCTACGGCTCCCGAAAGGTTGGCTTTCTTTTGTACACCATACCCAACAACAACTACTTCTTCGAGGTTTTGCGTGTCTTCTTTCATTACCACACGCAGGTTGTTTTTAGAACCTACCGAAACAGTTACCGGTAAGTATCCGATATACGTAACCTGAAGTGATGCATTTGCTGGGGCTTCAAGTGTAAAGTTTCCGTCGATATCTGTCGTAACCCCAATAGTTGTTCCTTTTACAACCACGTTGGCTCCGATTACCGCTTCGCCAAGCTCATCGACAACAACACCGGTTACTTTGCGCGTTGCCTGACTTTTTTCTGCTACAACAGAAGAGGTTGGCGCGGCATCTTTCTTTAAAATAATATAATCGTTTTCGAAATGGTAGGTTAGATCGGATGTTCTGGCTACCTGATCGAGACACTCCTTTACGGATTTGTTCTTCCCGCTTACTTTTATCTCCGAAGATGTGTTTACTTCGTCTTGGTTGTAAACAAACAGATATTCTGTCTGATTTTCAACTTGCTTGATAAAGTCGGCAAGCGTCATGTTGGTGCTGGCAATTGACACTTTTGCATTTTGCGAATTTGCATCCAATGCGTACAATTGCAACACAGCGGCAAAAGATAAGGCTACGCTGATTTTCATAATTCTTAAAAGTTTCTTAATCCCCTTACTTTTTGCGAGAAGGGGTACGGACAAACGCCTACTTTTCATAACTTTGTTTTGTTTGTTAGTACTGAATTTGATAGGTTAGTATTGACTTTATGTATCGCCGGATGCTGCAACATCCGGCGTTCTTTATCTATACTAATAGATTGTTATTTCATTCTTTTCATCGTTTTTATTGTAACGGAACGATTTTGACTTCTGCAAAAGTCGCAATGCGTTCTCTACTCCATCGCGTTGCCTGAACTTACCGGTAAAACGACACGTCTTGTATGCTTTGTCTTTAAAGACAATGGTGATGTCGTAGTATAATTCAAACTTGCGTGCGATTTCTTCAAATGTAGTATTGTCAAAGGCATAAATACCATCCTTCCAGAGTAGGAAGTCTTGATTGGATATGTGCTCAACTTGTAAGGTCGAGTCTTTTAACAAAGCCATTTCGTTGGGCTTGAGTAGCACCGGCTGCTTGAGTAGATCGGAGGTTATTTCTACCGATCCACTGATCAGGGCTGTGCTTACTGTCTTTCCGCTATAGGCTGAAAGATTAAATTCGGTTCCCAACACTGTTACCTCTTGCTTCTCGGTGGTTACCACAAACGGGGTGTGCGCTTGATGCTTTACTTGGAAGAATGCTTCTCCCGTAAGATGTACACTACGCTTGTCGGTTGTAAACACCGATGGATAAATCAGTTTTGAATTTGCATTGAGCCATACTTCGGAGCTATCGCTTAATTTAATGAGTGCTCGTTGTCCGGCCGGAACTGTTACTTCATTCATTGCAACGATAGCCATTTCGTGCTGATTGCTTTGAGTTAAGAAAATGCCATAGGTTATTATAATAGAGGCTACAGCTGTTGCAACATAGCCCGATATTCGGCGCACATACAGGCCTATTCGTTTTATATTTCTTCGATGTTCGAATCGGCTATATGCTTGATCGCTTTCCATATCATCTCCTTCTTCGGAAAGAAGCGTAGATAACACAAATGTTTTTTCAAAGGCTTCGAACTCGCTTCTTGCTTCTGCGTCTTTCTCGAGTGCCTTGAATAGGGCCTCTCGCTCTGCTGAAGTAAGCTCTCCTTTTACATATTTTATATACTGTTCTATCATTTCTTCGGGTTATACGTTATTAAAAACGATTATGCCGGTAGCATCCCCCAATGATTAAGTATATTTTTTTGAAAAAATATTTCGATGTGAGAATTTTTGTATCCACATTTGGGTGCAAAACTACAAACTAGCTGCTACGTTTTTATGACAAATGTGGAACATAACAGTGAAGAGTGGGGTTAGCAAAACAGGAATAGAAGCAATAAGGGGTTTTCTTTTAATGTAACGGAAAGCTTCTTCATAGCAATCTGCATCTGGTTTTCGACCGTCTTTTCGGAGATCTCCATTTCTTTGGCAATCTCTTTGTATTTCATCCCTTCTAATTTTCCTTTGATAAATATTTCACGGCAACGGGGCGGAAGTGTTTCCAATGCATGGGTTAGCAGTGTGCGTATGGCTTCGTCGTCAAGAGCTTCCGAGTCCATTCCTTGCAACGATCCTATCTTAAAACGAACTTCATAATAATGATTCTCTTCGATATATAGCTTGTATTCTTCTACAATGCTCTTGTGCTTGAGGTAATCGAGGCAGCGATTTTTCACCATGGTAAAAAGGTAAGAGGCCAGCAGTACTTTGTTTTCTGTTGCTTCTTTCTTTTCCCAAAGTAGCACAAATACATCTTGCACAATGTTTTCCGCATCGGCCTCGCATAGGGTATAGTAACGGGCAAACCGCATAAGCTTTGAATAATAAGACTTGTATAAAGTCTTAAATCCTGATTCTGTCTGGATATCGATAGCATTACCTTGCTGAGTTGCCATTTAGTAAGTTGTTTCATTGCGTTTGGATGGGCGAATATAAACATATTTAACAATAATATGTAACAAAACGTCAATGTTTAACAACACGACTCTGATCAACATAGGATAAGAATATGTTTGAATAGTTTAAATTGAGGTAAATCAAATAACTTCATCTTTTGTATGACTGTTGTATTAGTAAACTATAAAAACAACAATAAGATGCTCAAGTCTGACATAGGTCTAATTGGTCTTGCCGTAATGGGCGAGAATCTTGCTTTAAACATGGAAAGCAAGGGGTATAAAGTTTCAGTGTACAATCGCACGGTAAAGGGTGTGGAAGAAGGAGTCGTAGAACGCTTTTTGCAAGGAAGAGCTGCACACAAAAATATAGATGGTTTTGTTAGTTTACTGGAGTTTGTCGAATCATTACAATCGCCTCGCAAAATCATGATGATGGTACGAGCCGGTGCTCCGGTCGACGAATTGATCGACCAACTTGTGCCCATCTTATCGAAAGGAGATATCTTGATTGACGGCGGAAATTCAAACTTTGAAGATACTGCGCGCCGAGTAGAATATGTGGAGTCGAAGGGTTTATACTTTATCGGAGCAGGCGTTTCGGGTGGAGAAGAAGGAGCTTTGAATGGCCCGGCCATTATGCCCGGCGGATCGAAAGCTGCATGGCCTGCGGTAAAAGACATCTTACAGAAGATTGCTGCTAAAGCAGAAGACGGAACACCTTGTTGTACTTGGATCGGCAACGGTGGATCGGGACATTTTGTAAAGATGATTCACAATGGTATCGAGTATGGAGATATGCAGTTGATCGCTGAGACATACTTCGTAATGAAGCAGTTGTTGAATGCGGGCAACGAATGGATGTCCGATCGCTTTGAGGATTGGAACAACGGCAAACTTAAAAGTTACCTGATCGAAATCACAACTCAAATATTACGTCACAAAGAGGCAAACGGAGACTTCCTGATCGATAAGATACTGGATACTGCCGGACAAAAAGGTACCGGTAAGTGGTCGGTGATCAATGCGCTTAATTTAGGCACCCCGCTCAACTTGATTGCTACAGCTGTTTTCGAACGTAACCTATCAGCTATGAAAGGTTTGCGAAAAGAGGCTGCTGCTTTATATAAAAACGATACGCCCGTATTGGCTTTTGATCCGAATGATTTGATTGGTTACATCGGGGATGCTCTATATGCTTCCAAGCTGGTTTCGTACGCGCAAGGGTTTGAAACATTGCAAAAGGCTTCGGAATATTACAAATGGGATTTGAGTTTGCCCGATATTGCCCGCATCTGGCGAGGCGGTTGTATTATTCGATCGGCTTTCTTGAACGATATCGCAGAGGCTTTTGAAAGTGAAAAGAAACTCGAAAACATGCTTCTTTCTCCTTATTTCGCGCATGAAATTAAGGAAGCTCTGAAAGGTTGGAAAACCATTACCGCAATGTGTGCAAACGAAGAAGTTGCAGTTCCGGCATTCTCTTCAGCTCTGAATTACTTCTATTCGTTTACAAGTAAGAATTTGCCTGCCAACATGATTCAAGCACAACGTGACTATTTCGGCGCTCATACATTTGAACGTATCGATAAGCCTCGCGGAGAGTTCTTCCACGAAAACTGGACCGGTCACGGAGGTGATACACATTCGGGTAAATACAACAACTAATTAACTTTAAATAATGGAAAGACCAGCCGATCAAATCATTGTAATCTTTGGAGCTTCGGGCGACCTTACCAAACGTAAGTTGCTTCCTTCGCTTTATTTGCTTTATAAGACAGGGCGAACACCGGAGAAGTTCGCCATTTTGGGAGTGGGACGTACGGCGTATACCGACGAAAGCTATCGGGAATTTATCAACAGTCAGATACGTACTTTTATAAGAGAGGATGAAGCAAATGAAGCTTTGCTTGCCGATTTTATATCAAAACTCTACTATGAAACAATGGATCCATCCAAGGAAGAAGAGTACCAGAATTTAGTGTCTAAACTAGGAGAATTGACTCCCCTTATAGACAATAAACAAAACTACCTCTATTACTTGGCTACGCCCCCTTCATTGTATACATACATTCCTACGTATTTAAATGCGGTGGGACTTACACATGAGCATGGAGAGAATACGACCAAACGGGTTATTGTAGAAAAGCCTTTTGGTTATAACTTGTCGTCTGCTCTTAAACTCAATAAGATCTTTAATGCGGCTTTTCATGAGCATCAGATCTTTCGAATTGATCATTTCTTAGGAAAGGAAACGGTACAAAATATTTTAGCTCTACGTTTTGCCAACGGTATCTTCGAACCTTTATGGAATAGAAACTTTGTCGATTATGTAGAGATTACGGCTGTTGAGAACTTAGGCATTGGAGATAGAGGCGGATACTATGACACCTCGGGGGCTTTGAGAGACATGGTTCAAAACCATTTGATACAACTCGTTGCCCTTACGGCTATGGAGCCTCCGGCATTATTTGAGTCGGAAAGTTTTAGAAACGAAATTGTAAAGATTTATCAATCTCTAAAACCAATTCCCGAATCGCAGGTTACTTCTAATGTAGTACGAGGACAATACATTGCCTCCATCTCAGGGAAAACACCAATCAAAGGGTATCGTGAAGAAAAAAGCGTGGCACCTCAATCGCGAACCGAAACGTTCATCGCCATGAAAGTATTTATCGACAACTGGCGATGGGGTGGTGTTCCTTTCTATATCCGTACGGGCAAACAGATGCCAACAAAAGTATCGGAGATTGTGGTGCATTTTAAGAAGACACCACATATGTTGTTTAAAGGCAGCGAATATTCAAGTGCACCTAACAGACTGATCATACGAATTCAGCCCAATGAAGGTATCGCTTTGAAATTCGGACTGAAAGTACCGGGATCAAACTTTAATATCCAACAAGTCGCAATGGACTTTGCATACGATAGCTTAGGAGGAGTTCCTTCGGGCGATGCTTACGCCAAACTAATCGAAGATTGTATGCTAGGAGAAAATACGCTATTTACTCGAAGCGACGCGGTTGAAGCCAGTTGGAACTATTTTGATCCAATTCTCAAGCTTTGGAATGCCCGCACCGATATTCCACTTTATGGATATCCTGCCGGCACATGGGGACCTTTGGAATCAAACCTGATCATGGAAAAAGGTCATACCTGGACCAATCCGTGTAAAAATCTTACTAACACCGATTTATATTGTGAGTTATGAAAATAGAAGTATTGCCTTCTGCCATTGAAACAGGCCGAAGTATCTCTGATGTACTCATTGAGAAGATGGCTAATCATAGCGACAATCTTTTTCATTTGGCTATATCCGGAGGGACAACTCCGGCTATCTTGTACAACTTATGGGCAGATGAATATCTCAACAAGATTGAATGGAATCGTATTGCATTGTATTGGGTAGACGAAAGATGTGTACCCCCATCACACCCCGAAAGTAACTTCGGAAATGCAAAAACCAAGTTTTTAGACATCATATCCCATAAGGGGGCTTTAATTCATCGTATACATGGTGAACTACCACCGGTAGCAGAAGCCAAGCGTTATTCTTCAATGGTACGTAAAGCTTTGAATCACAAAAATGGAATGCCTAGCTTTGATATGGTAATTTTAGGTATCGGGACTGACGGACATACGGCATCAATATTCCCTGGACAAGATGCATTGATTAACACACGCCATATTTATGAAGTCTCGGTTCATCCCGAAAACAAGCGCATCAGAATCTCGATGACTGCACCGGTAATTCTCAACGCTGAGAATATTGTGTTTCATGTCACAGGTAAAGACAAAGCAAATGTCATCAATAGTATTGTAAACGATGCGGACAGCGCTCTTAATTACCCGGCCTATTATATTGTAAGCAAGTCTGGTAAATTATCGATGTATCTGGATGAAGATGCCGCACATTTATTAAAATCCAACGATACTCCATCGTTTCTAGAAAATATATTCAAACAATAGTCCTATTTAAAAAGAGGATAAATCACAGCCGTGGTTTATCCTCTTTCTTTGTATATCGAATGTCTATTTAAGGAGATAACGTTCTCCCGGTTTCATGGTTATCATATTTTCCTTCCCATTATACACCAGTGTAAGCAATCCTCCTTTTTTAGAATATATTTCTCCGCTTGTTACAACTCCGTCCTTCCATTTAAAATCAACCTCAAAACCACCTCGTGCCTTCAATCCTTTTACCGAACCCGATTTCCATTTGGCTGGTAAAGCTGGTAAGAGTTCAACTTTATTCGTGTGACTTTGAATCAACATCTCTGCAATGCCGGCAGTACCACCGAAGTTTCCATCAATTTGAAACGGTGGATGCATATCGAAGAGATTATTCGAGGTGCATTTGATCAGTAAATTATCCAAAGCCTCTAAAGCTTTGTCGCCATCACCGAAACGAGCTCTGAAGTTTATGATCCATGCCATACTCCATCCGGTATGCCCTCCACCTTCTTGAAGTCGACCTTCGAGCGACTTTTTGGCTGCATTAAACAGTTCCGGGGTATAGCGCGTGATTTGTCTTCCCGGATGCAAAGCAAACAAGTGCGACATATGACGGTGTCCCGGTTCAGCTTCTTGATATTCCTTATCCCACTCCATTAATCGACCGTCGGATCCAATACGCGGACCCATCAAACGATTACGAACAGCGGCTGCCGTTTGCGTAAAGCCATCGTCGATTTTCAACACTTGAGCCGCTTCGAGAATATTGGTAAACAAATCCCAGATAATTTGTTGGTCGTGGGCCGGAGCCATACATACCGCACTCACGCTACCATCGGGAGCAATAAACGCATTTTCCGGTGAGGCCGAAGGTCCCGAAACAAGCAAACCCGTCTTCGGATCTTGCTTCAACCAGTCTATGTAAAACATACCCGCCTCTTTCATGATCGGATAAGCCTTCTTCAAGAACTCCTGATCTTGGGTAAACGCATAATGTTCCCACAAGTGCTGACACATCCATCCGGCCGCCGCAATGTGAATCCCCCAAAGGCCACCTTCGCCCGGTGCTGTATATCCCCACACATTGGTGATCGGATGCATACACCAACCATCGGCTTTATAATGTACTTGCGCAGTTTCCTTACCCGGCTCCACAAGCGAACCAATCAAATCGATCATTGGCATGTGAAGTTCGGAAAGATTCGCTACTTCGGCCGGCCAATAATTCATTTGCACATTGATGTTCGCATGATAATCTCCATTCCACGGCGTCTGCAACTTATTACTCCATACCCCTTGTAGATTAGCAGGCAATGTACCCGGACGTGAAGATGATATCAATAAGTAGCGACCATATTGAAAATAGAGTTGCTGCAACCAGTAGTCATCTTTTGTTGAAGCATAACGGACAATACGCTCATTGGTTGGTATGGTATCAATCAGCTGATCATTGATCTGAAGGGATACACGATTAAACAAATGACGATAATCCTTGGTATGAATATCCAGTAAACGAGCATAAGACTTATTCATTGCATTGCGAAGCGTCTGCAACGTATTCTCTTTGTAGTTCGGAATTATATACTGCTTGTATTTTTGCTGATAGTTGGTTTCGGCCGCAAGAAGCAAAACACACTCTTTGCTATTGGTTACGTTCAAGACACCATCTTTAATCTCCATTTTCCCGTCATTGACACGAGCTGTAAGACGCGTCCAATAACTCATTCCTTCACCCCCATTGCCATCATCGAGAGTTCCTCGCATCAGCAACGACTCTTTATCGTGTTCGATTACAAACTTCTCGGGACGGGAAAGATTTACAGAATAAGAAATAGGATATTCAGAAGCAATGCGAACCACAATGATCTTATCCGGATAACTTGCAAAATAGGAACGTTGAATGGTATTTACACCTTGTTTATATTCTACATTCACAACTCCGTTTTGCAGATCTAGTTCTCGGTAATAATCATGAAAAGCGGTTGTATCTGAAAAGTTGATACGTAAGTCGCCCAATGTTTCAAAACTACCATACTCTGCTTTATTAAGCACAGCATTGCCAAGCCCCGATCCTTTTCCCTGACATCGTTGCGTTTCGATGGTAAGATCATACGCTTCTTTGTATTTACCGGCTTCTAATAATTGCTGTATTTTCGATTGCGCTTCATAAGCATTGGGGTTGTTGCTTTCATACCAACTACCCGACCATAGCGTTTTCTCATTCAATTGGATACGGTCTTCATATACTCCACCGTAAACCATACCTCCCATGTAACTGTTTCCAATAGGAAGTGCATCGAGCCAACTCGACTCATTTACTCCACCTTGCAACACCTGATCCACCTCATGCGTATCGGCCGGATAACGGTACCACAACTTTAGTTCGGGATTTCTATCAGGAGCAACACACGAGAAAATGACAAGAGTTAGTAATAGACCTATTAATATATTCTTCATCTACAGATTTTTGTTTCCAAGTTCCAATTTTGGGACTGCAAAGAAAACACTATTTTTTTAATTTTCCTGATTCTTACGAATCTAAAAAGAACAATGAAACAACATAGCTTACAACAAGCTTGTTATTTAAACAACAGTCAATCTTACTAAAAAAAAAAAAAAAGCAGTAACTTGGCATTAAAATATAGACAAATAAGCTAATATTGCCATCTTTAAAAAGATTGATTACACATTGTAAAAT
>X396_Morelets_crocodile__coassemble_142_pt1 | contig 11541 bp, 9 predicted proteins | sample X396_Morelets_crocodile__metabat2_low_PE_001 | metagenome-assembled genome bin X396_Morelets_crocodile | reverse complement strand
CTATTTGCAGAGATTAATTATTTGAAAAATTTAGAGGATATACTTCTTCTAAAAATCACAAACATATAATACCATGAAATTAAAAGAATTAAAAATCAAAAACTTCCGAGGCTACAAAGACGAAGTCAGTATTGAATTTAAAGATTTAACTGTTTTTGTTGGACAAAACGATATTGGCAAGTCTACAGTACTTGAAGCTCTCGATATATTTTTCAATGACGGTAAAAACATTATCAAATTAGATAAGAATGATATTAATAAATCATCTTTAGCTGATAACGATAAAAATATAATTATTACTGGTATATTCACAGAACTCCCGAGCTCAATTATTATTGATGCAACGAATACAACCTCTTTTAGTGATGAATATTTATTGAACACTAATGGTGAACTTGAGATTATTAAGAAATATCCAAATGCTGGAGCTGCTAAAATCTTCATAAAAGCACGACATCCGACAAACGAAAACTGCTCTAATTTATTAACCCTAAAGCAGAGTGATTATAAAAAGATTATCAATGATAATAGCATTGAGTGCGAAAATAAAACGATCAATGCAATCATGCGAAAAGCTATTTGGAAGCATTACAAAGATGACTTAAGACAAGAACTAGTAGAGATTGATGCATCCAAGGAAGATGCCAAAAACATTTGGGAAAAAATACAATTGTATTTACCTATTTACTCGTTATTTCAATCTGACAGAAAAAACAGCGACAGCGACAGCGAAGTACAAGACCCTTTGAAGGAAGCTGTTAAACAAATATTAAAGGATGATGAAATTGCACAAAAGCTTGCTGAAGTGGCACAAAAAGTATCGGAAAGGCTGAGGGACGTTTCTGACAAAACTCTAGAAAAGCTAAACGAAATGAACCCTGATATTGCATCATCATTGAATCCTATTATTCCTGCGTCTGATTCATTATCATGGACAACAGTCTTTAATAAAGTATCAATAAGTGGAGATGATGATATCCCTATTAACAAAAGAGGTAGTGGCATTAAAAGATTGATTTTATTGAATTTTTTTAGAGCTGAAGCAGAAAGAAGAAGATCTAGTTCGCAACCGATTATTTATGCTTTTGAAGAGCCTGAAACATCTCAACACACTGAACATCAAAAGTTGTTAATAAATGCTTTTAAAGACTTGTCTAATAAACAAGGAGTTCAAGTAATGTTAACCACTCACAGTGCAACTGTTGTAAAAGGATTATCCTTCGACAATTTAAGATTAATCTCTAAGGATAATGAAGGGAATAAAAGTATAAACACCGTTGAACCGAATCAACTCCCATATCCATCATTAAATGAAATAAATTTCATAGCATTCAGACATTTGACAGAAGAATACCATAATGAACTTTACGGGTTCATTGACGCTGAGGATCTATTATCCGAATATAAAACAAATAAAAACAAAATATCTTATAATAAAATTCAAAGAAATGGCACTATAAACACTATTCAAATTATATTGACTGAATATATAAGACATCAGATACATCATCCTGAAAATGTAAATAATAGACGCTATACCTTCGATGAATTAGAGCAATCTATTAATTTGATGAGACAGTTTATTTTAGAAAATAGATCTGAATAAAACAATTAAAACGTAACACTATAAACTATGAAATTCACGGAAGATAAACTAGAGGAGGCTTTTTGCGAGCTGCTTGAGCAAGAAGGATACGTGCATTGCCATGGAAACACATTAAACCGTAGACCTGACGATGTGCTGATTGAAGAGGATTTGCGTAACTTCTTGAAAAGACGTTATGCTGATGACGCGATTACCGACTCTGAAATAGGGTCGATTATATTGCGTTTGAAAACTCTTCCGGCTTCAGACTTGTATGAAAGCAACAAGCGTTGCATGAAGTTGATCTCCGACGGATTTATTCTCAAACGTGAAGCTCACGATAAAAAGGATCTTTACATTCAATTGATTGACTATACCGGACTGGAGGCTCAAAGACACAACATAGATAAATTGGAGTGGATTACCGGTGAACCGAAAGTGGCTTTCCATACTTCCGAATCAAACATTTATAGGCTTGTAACTCAACTGGAGATTCAAGGAACAGAAACTCGCATTCCCGACGGAATAGTGTATATAAACGGATTGCCTGTTGTTGTGTTTGAGTTTAAAAGTGCCATTAGAGAAGATGCTACCATTCACGATGCATTTACCCAACTTACCGTACGGTATCAACGTGATATCCCCGATTTGTTTAAATACAATGCTTTTTGTGTAATCAGTGATGGTGTAAACAATAAAGCCGGATCTTTTTTTGCCGCATACGACTTCTTTTATGCATGGCGACGCGTTGCCGGCATGAATAAGGATGTAGACGGTATAGACTCGATGTTTACCTTAATCCGTGGAATGTTTAATAAAGACAGGTTAAGGGATATTATTCGCAACTTTATCTACATACCCGATACCTCGAAGAAGAATGAAAAGATTGTGTGTCGCTACCCACAATATTATGCCGCTCGTGCCTTATATAAAAACATAAAATTGGCACAAAAGCCTAAAGGAGACGGAAAGGGTGGTACGTATTTCGGAGCCACCGGTTGCGGAAAAAGTTTCACAATGCTTTTTCTGACGCGCTTACTGATGAAGAGTTCTTACTTTGGTAGTCCTACCATTATTTTGATCACAGACCGCACAGATTTGGACAGTCAGTTGGGCGAACAATTTACCAATGCAAAACAGTTTTTTAGTGACGACAAAGTAATCAGCGTAACCAGTCGCTCCCATCTGCGACAACTGCTGCAAGGACGAGAAAGTGGGGGCGTTTTTCTTACCACAATACACAAATTCACAGAAGATACACAGCTGCTTACCGAAAGGCAAAATGTGATTTGTATTTCGGATGAAGCGCACCGAAGTCAGACCAACATGGACCAAAAGATCAAAGTAACTCAATATGGAGTAACCAAAACGTTTGGGTTTGCAAAGCATCTGCACGATTCATTACCAAATGCAGTATATGTGGGTTTCACAGGTACGCCGATAGACGCTACGCTTGATGTGTTTGGTAAAGTTGTAGATGCCTATACAATGACAGAATCGGTACGTGATGAAATAACAGTGCGTATTGTATATGAAGGTCGTGCCGCAAAAGTGGTATTAAACAACAGTGAGCTGAAAAAGATAGAACAATATTATGACGAAGTTGCCGAAGAAGGGGCAAACGAATATCAGATCGAGAAAAGCAAACAAGAGTCTGCCCGCCTCAATGCCATACTTGGAGACCCGGATCGACTGAGAGCTTTGGCCGAAGACTTCATTGCACACTATGAAAAAAGGATTACGGAGGGTTCGTCGGTAAAAGGGAAAGCCATGTTTGTATGCAGTAACCGAACCATTGCTTACGACTTTTATAAGATTGTGCTTTCATTGCGTCCGCAATGGGGAGAAGTGCTGCATGCCGAAGAGGGGACCATACTTACGGATGAAGAAAAGGAGTCTGTCCTACCATCAGAACGTATCAAATTGGTGATGACCCGATCTAAAGACGATAGCAAAGAGCTATATAATTTATTAGGTACTAAGGAGCATCGGAAGAAATTGGACAAACAATTCAAGAATAAGAAGTCGAACTTCAAGATTGCAATTGTGGTAGATATGTGGCTTACCGGGTTTGATGTTCCATTTCTTGATACGATCTACATCGATAAACCAATACAGCAGCATAATCTTATCCAAACAATTTCGCGCGTAAACCGCAAATATGAAGGAAAAAACAAGGGACTGGTTGTAGATTACATCGGCATAAAGAAACAAATGAACCTTGCTCTTGCTCATTACAACAAGGGGGACAAAGATAATTTTGAAGATATCGCACAATCGCTTGTTGTTGTAAGGGATCATTTGGATTTACTAGCAAGATTATTTTACAAGTTTGACAGTACTCCCTACTTTTCGGGAAGCACCCTAGAGCAATTGAGTTGCTTGAACAATGCTTCTGAATACATACAGTATACGAAAGAAATTGAGACTCGTTTTATGGACATTGTGAAACGCCTCAAAGCTGCTTATGATATTTGTACAGGTAGCGAACAGTTGACACAGGAAGAGCGGGATTATACGCATTTTTATCTGGCTGTGCGTTCTATCGTTTTTAAACTCACCAAAGGTGATGCCCCCGACACGGCACAAATGAATGCCAAGGTGCAAGAAATGATTAAGGATGCTCTCAGTAGCGACGGCGTGGAAGAGATTTTCAAAATGGGTTCCGAGAATGAAACGGAGCAAGATATCTTTGATGAAGATTACTTGGCTAAGATTGATAAGATAAAGCTTCCTAATACTAAAATCAAGTTACTTCAAAAACTGCTTGCCAAAGTAATCGGAGAACTCAAGAAGGTAAACCGAATGAAGGGAATTGACTTTAGCAAAAAGATGGAGAACTTGGTAGATCGTTACAACCAACGCGATGCAAATGATATATTGCGAAGTGAAGTGTATGAAGAGTTTGCGGAGCAACTAACTGATCTGATCTGGGAAGTACATAAAGAGTTTTCTTCGGGCAATGAAATTGGAATTGATTTCCAAGAGAAAGCTTTCTATGATATTCTTATGGCTCTTTGCATAAAGTATGATTTCGCTTATCCGGAAGATAAGATGATTGAATTGGCTAAAGCCGTAAAAATACTGGTAGACACACAGGCTAAATATCCAGACTGGGACAAGCGGGATGATATAAAGTCGGCTTTAAAGGTTGGTTTAATATTACTTCTCGATGAATATGGTTATCCTCCAGTAGAACGAGACGAAGTCTATTCGGAGATCTTTGAACAAGCTGAGAACTTCAAAAAGAACAGAACATAAAAATAATGGCGGGGAATTTCCATTAAAAGGATTCCTCGCCATTCTCTTTTTACAGTAATATTAAGTATTCGGCACTATTCCTCCTTCAACTCCTTGATTTCGCGATTGAGGAAGTAGGAAAGAATAATCCGCACCACTACGATTCCGCCCAAAATAGCAAGTTCATTTAGTCCCGGCTTCAGTACTGTTTCAAGAATATCCGAAGCAATTAGGAACTCAAGGCCCAATAGCAAATAGCTACCACACTCTACCCGAATGCGGCGTATCGTTACCATCTCAAACGTTCCGTTACGACGCCTCCACTCGTTGCGCACGAAGGCTACAAACCCGATCAACGTGCCATACACCACGATAATCAAACTTATGGCACTTATCACCGTAGCCATAAAACTCAAAATCTCTTTATACCATTCCCAGTGCATACATCTTATATATATGAATAAAACGAACTGCCATCGAAAAAAGTTCGCAAAGCTAGATAAATCCCTTACACATCAAATGAATTAATTAAAAACAAGCCATGCAACCACACTTATAACCATCTGAAATACTGACAAATCAGTATTGTTTCTAGAATACACTCGCTATTATTTTGCAAATCACATGCTCCGTTAAACAAAATAGCACAAATACGATTTTATATCTGTAACCTTTTAAAAATATGTTTATGAAAACTTCATGTGTTGCAGTAAAAAAAGCCATAACTCTGTTTATCGCTTTTTTTATTTTTCCTTCATGTCAATCAGATGATCCAAAAGAGCCAAACGACAATGATGGTGTCGAAAAACATGAAATTGTTATTGTAGGAGGCGGCATATCCGGATTAAGTTGAGGATATTATCTTGGCAACAGAGACTTTGTCATTCTCGAAAAGAATAACGTTGTAGGTGGACGTACAGTCTCTGGAACATACAATAATATTACTTATGCCTTGGGGACTGAATACTTGGGTAATCCAGAAGATCATCTGGCTGACTTAGTTCGCAAACTAGGCCTCTCTACAGTTGAAATTCCAGAACCAATGGATGCTTTCTTCGACGGGAATAAAATCTATTACGGAGCTGATGCCGAAGACGATTATTTAATAGAGCACAGCAGCCAAAGCACCTTTGACAGGTTTGTAAAAACACTATTGGATGACAATAACAAATACGACGATATTCCCGATTTAGATTACAACAGCTGGGCTAAAAGCATGGATGAATCTACTGCTAAGCAATGGTTTACAACAAACGGATTTCCCGAAGTATACATAAACAAATACAATGTTGAGTCTCGTGGTATTTTCGGAGCTTCACTAGATGAAATATCGGCCCTCTGCCTGATACCTGAAGCTTCGTTTGATTATGATGAATCTGATTTACAGAATAGAAAATTACTGCAAAAAAATAAATCCACCAAAAGCCAAGGTGATCAATCTAATTCATATACATTTCTAAGAGGAATTACGGAGGTTACAGATAAATTAGGGCAAGTACTAGACAAAAAAATAAAACTAAATAGTACGGTTACCTCTGTCGAAAAAAAGGAATCCCTTTATCGCATAACTTATACCGACCAAAATGGTGCAGTGAAACAAATGGATGCTAACATGATTGTTTTAGCCGTACCCGCTCCGATTGCTTTAAAAATTGCACCTTCCATCATCTCGAAAGAACGAACTACGATTATGCAAGAGATATCGTATGCATCGTACGCAACTGTTGCTCTATTCTCGAAAACACCAATCTTTAATAAGGCATTTGACTTGGCTGTTCCCGACGGATACTTCTTTACCGATGTTTACGATGCTACTTGGGTTCAAAGATATTATGACAAAACAATTGATCCGAATACGCATATTGCGACAGTTTATATTGCGCCACAAACTTATACAGATCATTCCCTCGACAACATGAGTGACAATGAATTACTACAAAAAGTATATGCTGATTTAGATAAGGTTTTACCAGGTGCAAGCAATCAAGTAACAGGATATAAAGTACACCACTTTCCTTATGCATATCCGGTCATGACATTAGGAGCTTACGCTCGTTTGATCAAATTAAATGACTTAAACACCGGATCTGTTATTCTTGCAGGTGATTATATGATTTATCCAACATTCGAAAGCGCTGTGGAAACAGGATATTATGCTGCTGAAGCAATTATTGATAACGAATAATTGCTCTATACCTAAAAGAGGTTTTAAGGATGAGTCGCATTTATCTTTAAAACCTCTTCTTTATTTCCGAATACAGGCAAAAGCTCTTCAACATTAGTATAATATAGATCAACTTATTATTTTAGGTAGTACATTTATACTATCGGAAAAACATATTAAATTTACGCAGAACTTATCAAATACTGTTTCACCTTAACAATCAATTAATTCATGAAGAAGTTTTTACTATCGGTAGCGATTGCCGGACTTAGCTTTGGTGCTTCGGCACAAAACATCAAACTGCCGGCTCCGCAAAAGACAGGCGGCAAACCGTTGATGGAAGTACTTAATGAACGACAGTCGAACCGAGCTTTTGCAAACAAAGACTTGTCGGATCAAACGCTTTCAAATCTGCTTTGGGCTGCCTGGGGTTTTAATCGCGAAAACAAACGTACAGCACCATCTTCGCGAGACAGACAAGAAATCGACGTATATGTTTTATTGAAAAAAGGGACGTATATCTACGATGCAAAAGCAAACACATTGATCGAAGTTTCGAAAAAAGACTTGAGAAGTTTTGCCGGCACACAGGAGTTTGTTGCATCGGCACCGGTAAACCTAGTTTATGTGTGTAACAAGAATAAGATTTCGGGCAAGGATGATCAGGCTTTGATCGAGGCTACTTATGCAAATACCGGATTTATTGCTCAAAATGTTTATTTGTTTTGCGCATCGGATGGATTGAGTTGTGTGATTCGTGCCATGATTGATAAAGCAGAACTAAGCACTCAACTAAAATTAAAGAAAGATCAACTGATCACATTGTCGCAAACGGTAGGATACCCTGCCAAGTAATATACAAAAAGCCTCTTTCGTGTTGTCGAAAGAGGCTTTCTTTTTTATGCTTATCTTGATCGTGCCATTCAACGCACTTCAAACTTATCCTTCAATCGAATGTCTTGAGATGAAGCACCCACCATCACTTCAAAGCTTCCCGGTTCTACAACGAATTCATTGTGTTTGTTCCACAATCCGAGCTCCTGAGGTGTAAGGGTGAAGGTGACTTTTTGCGAAGCACCCGGTTCTAGCGTAATGCGTTCAAATCCTCTCAATACTTTGGTATAGGTAGTCACACTACTGTACTCGTCATTGACGTACAATTGTACAACTTCATCTCCTTTTCTACTCCCGGTATTGGTTATGGTACATTCAACTTGAAGATTTCCTTGCGTTCCGATTTGTGCTACTGATAGTTTCAAGTCGGAGTATTTGAATGATGTATAACTAAGTCCGTAGCCAAATGGGTAAAGTGCTCCCGATACACGAGCTGCTCCCTTCGTATCCGATCCCGGTTTGAAAGGAAAAGCAAATGGTATTTGCCCTACGGTTTTGGGAAATGTCACGGCCAACTTTCCGCCCGGATTGTAATCGCCCCAAAGCACTTCTGATACTGCTTGCCCACAATATTCACCCGGAAACCATGCGTGCACAATACCCGGTATAAATTTGTCAGCCCAATTAATCGTTGCCGCTCTTCCATCAAGCAAAACCAGAACAACCGGAGTCCCTGTTTCATAAATAGCTTTGAGCAGTTCCTCTTGTCGCCCGGGCAAATTAAGATCGGAACGGGAATAACTTTCGCGCACCGTTTTTTCCGACCCACCCAACACGACGATGGCAACTTCACTTTTACGAGCGGCATCTACCGCTTTATCTATGGAGTTCTTTTCGTCTAATGTGAGGGGATAATCAAACAAATCACTTTCGGGGAAATTAGCATCAACAATTTCACAACCTTGCTCATAAAGAATGTCTGCTTTCGGCATCTGCTTTTTGATTCCTTCAACCACCGTGATCAAAGGTGCATTAGCCGGACCATATCGGCAAATCAAGTTCTTACGCTCGTTGGCATTTGGCCCAATCACGGCTATACGCTTCAAGTCTTTCGATAAAGGAAGGATCTGCTTGTCGTTCTTCAGTAAAACGATCGACTGACGAGCCGCCTCTAGTGAAACTTGCTTGTGCTCATCCGAATGTACAACTGCTTCTACTTCTTTCGTATTACCTCGATAGGGATTATCAAACAATCCGAGATAAAACTTGACGCGCAGAATTTCGGCTACGCGTGTATCGAGCATTTGCTGCGAAACCTTTCCATTGGCAACAGCTTCACGAAGTGGAAGAATAAAATCTTGTGGTGGTGTAAATTGTGTACGAATATTTAGACCGGCATTCACTACTGCCGCAGCTGCGTCGACCAATGTTTCGGCTACCTTGTGCTTGGTATGAACAAACTCGACAGCCTCGCTATCTGAAACCACATAACCTTTAAATCCCCAATCTTTACGAAGAATATCAGTTAGAAAGTAGGAACTTGCGGAAACCGGCACTCCATCGTAATCGTTGTATGAACTCATCACTCCCAATGCGCCTGCTTCTTGAAAGGCCATACGAAACGGCTCGAGGTAAAGTGTACGCATCTCCCGAGGTGCCACATGCGGATCGGTGCGGGTATCTTCATCTCGTCCGCCCACCGGAATACTATATACGGCAAAGTGCTTGGGGGTGGCAATCAGGTTTTCTTTTTGTAAAGCGGTAATCATTTGTTTACCGAGTGTTCCTACCAAAAACGGATCTTCTCCATAACATTCTACTACCCTTCCCCAACGCGGATCTTGTGCTATATCGAGAATGGGAGAATAAATATTGGTATAACCGAGTACATTGGCTTCTTTTGCGGTTACTTCTCCAATGCGTGCGATCAGGTCTTTATTCCAAGTAGCCCCTTGTCCGCACTGTGCAGGAAAGAATGTAGCTCGGTCGTGACATAATCCTCGAATTCCTTCATTGGTAAAATCGACCGGAATGCCTAAACGAGTGTTTTCAACAAACCAACGTTGCATCGTGTGACGTGCTTCTAAACTTGTGCGGTAAGGAAACGAAAACTGAGATTTGAACTTTCCTAAACCGTTGTGCTGTTCATCGATGTTTCCAATACCGTCTTTCCAGATTTCGGTACTCCATAATTCTGTTGGCATCGAGTCTTTGAGTACCCGACCCGATCCATAAAGTGTAGCCATTTGACAAGTCTTCTCTTCAAGACTCATTTGGCGAAGTAAATCTTTCACTCGAACCTCTATCGCTTGAGTGGGATCTTCATAAATATCTTTCTTACCGTTCTTATTAAAATCAATCCAGCCTTTTTGATAGATCGTTTTCGGGTTTTGTGCTCCTACCGCCATGCAACAGGTAGCGAACAAAGCTAATGACAGCTGTTTTTTCATGGATCTTTTTATTTGAGTTAGCACTGCTAAGATCTTAAAAACATCGCAATGAAAAAATCAGTATTTCACCAAAGCAGTATACTATATTATCCTGAATATTGATTTCTTCTTAAAAACGAAACGATGCTCCGAATGAAACTCCTCCCCACCATCGGGAAGGGTTCCGCTTTGCCAACTCGGGAATATCAGAAACTCGTTCAATATTTCGGGTGAGCAAATAGCTTAACGATGGTGCTACACTCAGCCCAAATCTCCAGATATAGAAGGTGGCTCTTACCGATGCATCAACCGAACATGAGAACTTCTTTTTCACACGAAAATAATCACTGTAATAAGTTACTCCTCCATCGTTACTTACCCATTGCTGTGATCCGTCTCCTCTAAAATATCCGGGCGACAAACCCAAGTTAAACTCCAGCGAACTTGGCAGTAATGAGATGCATTGCCAAATCAGATCTTCAAACATATTCTCAGAATAGGTACCTGCCGGTACTGTCGAGGGCTCGTTTGATTCTATACGATAAGCAAAATAAAGGGGAAATGTATTGTACTTTTCTACTCCATTAAACCCGTCATACGAATTAAACCCAAGCCGTATTCCTGTGCGACCATATGGGAAATAGGCTGCTTGTATGGCATATCCTTGGCCGGAAGCGAATCCTCTATCTTTGAAGGATGATTGAACACCATACCAAAAACCAATTTGGTAATTTGTTTCATAGTCTTCGTAGTCTTGAGCGTACAACGAGTTTGTTGTGAATAAAACGAGTAAGATTGCAATTAATCGACAATAAGCAGATTTCATAACTTTATTAATGGTTTAACGCTAAATTAGAATATTCTGATGACTCTGTACCCTTTCTTTACCGATTATTCGATCTATATGATAAGATATCCAAAAATATGATTTAAAACATATTCTGCAATTTCCTAAAGCATAACGCGCAAAAACTAAACAATATTAACACGATAATCTCATTCTGTTTAAACACATTTAAACGAAGAGCCAAGTTTTATTTTGACACATATAGTGTGCTATTCGTATTGATTTAAATAATTTAAACCATAAATAGATACATTCATTGACACACCAAATTCACAAACACTACTGAAACAAATATATTTATAGAGATCAACATAAAGTAAAGTATACGAACAATACATAGTATTTTATTATTTTATTAATAACAAACGGGGATGCTAATGAAATATTTTTAATATATTTTATTTGCCAGTTAATTAATTTGTATATATTTGCCAACGATTAG
>X396_Morelets_crocodile__coassemble_140_pt1 | contig 11651 bp, 8 predicted proteins | sample X396_Morelets_crocodile__metabat2_low_PE_001 | metagenome-assembled genome bin X396_Morelets_crocodile | reverse complement strand
CCATCTCAGAAGCAATTTTTGTTGCATATAAACAAGGACTTTTTTAATCGAAAAATTGACGAAAATGGATTTCGAATTTTCACCATTATCCGTATTTGAGAAGCATTCCGGATTCGACTTTCTAACCCAAGACGAGTGGGAGTGGTATTTATCTGAATTTGTACGAAGAGGACGAATCTATGCCGAGTCGCGTAACAGAAGTTTTATGGTTGTAAATACCATCACTGCACAGCCTTTATTTATATCGCGGCAAGTAATAGATGAACTAGGATATAGTGTTCAGGAATTACGAGCAAATCAAGAACACTTTTTAGCCGAAATAACGCATCCCGACGATGATGCATTCTTTCATGGAATCGGAGTGCATCTAAGACCTATCCTGCATAAGTTTGGAGCGGATAAAAAGCTTATAGATATGTGTTTGCAGTTTACGGTGCGCTATCTATCTAAAAGCCAGGGGTATTTGCAGTTTGATTGTAATTTGTATCCGATGGCAATGCTCAATGGTCGCTCTACATTTGCATTGGTTTCTATGCGTAAACTAGAAACGTTGGTTCCGGCTACTTTTCAAGTATTTTTCATGAAGGAGAATGTGCGTTATATCTACTCTTCCCGTCTTGGCAAACTTGTATTGGAAGATAAAGTTATGCTTAAACCGATCGAATTGGAGATTCTCGAGTATGTAGCTCAAGGAGTGCGAGAGCAAAATATCTCAAAGAAGATGAATGTTGATGTCAATACAATAAAATACTACAAGAAGAACATCATGGAAAAATTGTCGGTTTATAGTATGCCTCAAGCGGTATATTATGCACTTCGAAAAGGTATTATTTGAGATGTTTTTTAGGTAATATTTACAGTTGATAGCTTTATGATGAGGATGAATACATGGAAAAAAAAACGATATTTTAAATAGAAGTTTGCTAGTTTTGTTGAGATCCATATACTTATCTAATTACATTGATTTATTATGTGTTGGATAAAGGGTGAAAAAAAGGCCAATTGTATATGTGATTTTAAATAAGAAATCGATGATGTTGCTTCATCGGGATAATAAAAACGAAGAATGATTTTTGAGAAACTATTTATAGCTAAGCAGAAATTCAAAACAATACCAGATACCGATATTGAGGTGTTATTGACAAACTTAGAAGCATTGAGCTGTGTAGACCAAGTATCGAAGCTATTGCTTGATCATCGATCACAACAGATGCATGTGTTTAATTATGACTCTTCATTATTTCATTTAATCGGATCTGATCATAATAAAATAAGCAAAGAAGCTTTAGAACTGTTCAAAACAACAGAGCACGATCTTGTTTTGAACAAATACTTTGAACTCATAAATAAAAGCTTTGTCGAGAAATCGAAGGAGCAAGATAAGACAATCTATTTTACGATAGATCTGCTTTTGGGTAAGGAAGAAGAGCAACCTACATCGTTGAGGCTAAAAATCCTTCCGTATCTCTATACCCACGAAAAGAAACTTCACATCACGCTTTGCATCTTTGAGCCGTCGAAGCACATTGGTAAGCCTAAACTTAAATTGCATCGGATCAAAGAGAATCAAGTAGACGTTTATTGTACTACATCCGGGCGTTTTATCAATGAAGAGCGAACGTTGCTTACAGCCAATGAACTCGAGATATTGCGGCGTTCGGGGTTAGGCGAAAAAGAGCAATTGATATCAGAAGCTCTTGATATGTCGTTGGCAAACTTAAAGCGATGCAAAACAGGACTTTTTGAGAAATTGAAAGTTCGTTCCATTTCCGAAGCAATCTTTGTAGCTTATAAGCAAGGACTTTTATAATAACGCAATTACTTATGGATTATATATACCCGTCTTTATCTGATTATCCTAAAGACCAAATCTTTGAGCATCTATCCGATGACATGTGGGTGTGGCACTTGAGTGAATTGATTCGCAGAGGGCAGATCTATACCGCATCCAGAGATCAGTCGTCTTTTATTGTCAGCTTGTCGCAATCGATTCCTTTATTTATATCGAGGCAGATGCTCGAGAAACTCGATTATACCAAACAAGACTTTGAAGAAGGTAGTGACGTGTTGCTGAGCAAAATTACGCATCCCGATGATCGTGCATTTTATGGCAAAATGAATCATTACCTCGAGCCGGTTATTGTAAAACATTGCAAGCAGGGTAAGATGCCTTATATGGCGATCAATTTCACGATGCGTCTTATTCGTAAAAACGGATCTGTAGTTCCGTTCGAATGCAACCTGTATCCGATGGCAATGCGTGATGGTAGATCCGTCTTCTCAATGGTATGTGTTGAAGAGTTGAAGGTGTTTAGGCAAAATGTGTTTCAAGCATTTCTGGTCAAAGAAAATGCCCGGTACATTTATGTGCCTCGGGCAGATAAACTGGTTCTCGAAGAGAAGATCATTCTAAAACCTATGGAATACGAAATTCTGACTATGGTTGCAAAAGGAATACGAGAGCAAAGTATCGCGAAGAAGTTGAGCATGGATGTAAATATGGTCAAATACTATAAGAAAAATATCATGGAAAAGCTATCGGTTTATAGTATGCCACAAGCCGTATACTATGCGCTTCGAAAAGGGATTTTATAGGATTTTACAATAACCCTGCGAGATAGCAAGCTAAAGGACTTTGTTACTTTCCCAATATATCAAATTCTCAAATAAAAACCATGTATGCTTTTGATAAGAACTAAATAAGGTTCTTGTAAAAAGTAAACATGGTTCTTGAGAGAACTAAATATGGTTTTCACGAAGAGTTTAAAAAGTCTTCGTGGAGACCATTTTAGTTTTCCATGAAGACTATAAATAATTATAGTGAATACGCAAAACAGTCTTCGAGGAAAACTTTTTACGTCTTCCTTGAAAACTTTTCTGCGTTTTTAATTGAATTATACAGCTTAAATAGAGTGCGAGAGTTTGCTTAAGTCTGGCTCAAGCGAATGTAGCTGCACTATTGTTAGGTAATTTGCGTTGGAAGGAATGTGGCAAACTTCAGGAAGTCTTAGATGAAAGCTATGGCAATGTAATAACTACTTTTTGCTTAGTTAAAATACACTTGTCAATAAGCATGTATTGTGGACGTTATCAAAAAGCCTTATAAACTATACAGTTTGCTATATTTTATTTTATCATAAATGCATGCAATCTGTATGAATTGGATGTCATTTTTTATCTATTGATCCATTGTGACAGAGAAAAGGCCTTATTTTTATTATATAATCAAATTATACAATAAGAATAAGGCCTGTAGTATAACCATTATTGGATAGAATCATTCTTGTTTGTCGAAGGAGGAGCCTTTTTACTGTCAGTATGATCGGTCCCTATTTTGTCAACAAAAGGCTTCGAGGCCACGTTGAGACTTTCTCGCAAGGCTTCGTAAAACGATTGACGAAGGTTGATTGGTGCTTGCGAGAATTCTCCTTTTTTCGATGGCTTGAAAAGGTCTTTGTATTTAGGTGATGTAATTTTGTATTTAAAATCATCCATGTTTCCTGATACGTCGATTCCTAGTTTGAACGGAACAGGCGACTTCAATACCGAAATGTGATAATTGAATGTCATATCAAGGTTGTGTGTACCACCAACAGCAGCTTTGTATCTATCCATTTCAAGCAAGAAGGGAAATACCTCGATCTGGTTGTCTTTGATAATCAAATCTACATACATGCTGTCGATAACGTTGCGCTTTTTGTTCTTAAACATCAGCTTTTTCGAGATCTCAGCAAACGTTTCACCATCGAGAAGCACCAAGTTTCGTCCCGAAAGGCTGCAAGCTGCGTTGAGCGAGGGTAGCTCGATACTCATGGTAGAATCGAGTTTTGCTTGCGCCGCAACACTACAGTTGAGCATTCCTTCAAAGGAACGAAGCATTGGGATCAATGTGTCGATCGTTGGGTATAGCCCCAGCAGTTTATCTACGACTACATCCTCCATCGTAAGATCAAAGCCTGTTGTTGCCGACAAGCGATTGTTGCAGGTATACACCATCGATAACTGAGCACATCCCATATTCGAATGCATATTGAGGTTGTTCAAATGAACAGCTTCATCTTTGATTGTAATAAGTCCTTCCACATTATCGAGAAGAAGGTCACTAAACTCGATGCGCTTCGCTTTGGTAAGTAGTTTTATATCGAGATAGTCCGGGATCACGAGTAACTCTGATGTTGTAGAATCTACCTCGGCAGATGTAGGAAGCGAGCGTGCTAATTGTACGGTCGATTCGGCGTCTAATAATCCGGGATCTGTCTTTGGCAAGGCCTTATCTTCAGCATAAATTAGTCCGCGATTAATAATGCGGATGAGTTCGTTGCAATCGATAAAGTCTGACGTAACTTTCAAATCGCCCGTAATCACTCCTCCTCGTAGCAAGGCTTTGCGAATGCTGCGAATGTCGCCGGTGAGCGTTAAGTCGCTGGAGCCAATCATTACTTTTGCTTTATCCAGATTAATCTCGTCGGGATTGAACTTAATAGCAGTTTTATCCATCGAAATCAATGTAGGGAAGTATGCCGAATAGGCTTTGAGGGTATCAAAATGTACACTTCCTTGTACATCCCATCTGCGAAGCATGCGCGCCGCGTCTTTATCGGCAAGAAGTCCTTTGTTTTGTTTCGCAAGCGAATCAATCATCACTTTTCTAGCCGAATCAGATAATGTGATCTTACGTTCGGCTTGCTTAAAGAGCCATTCTTGATGAGACGCAGTGATATTAAACTTACTATGCTTGAGCGCGAATACCGTATTGATAGGTCGTATGCGATATATGAAGTCGTTGCTATTTAGCAGACCTGTGATTACAGGTATTTTCTTGTTTTTAGGCGAGGGTTGTATCTTCAACTCAAGTGTAGAACGTCCGGTTTTTACCCATGCCGAATCGGGTAAAGTCGTTTCCAGGTGCTCGTAACTTACCAGTGTTCTTATTGGGATCACGGATGTTGTATCGAGGGTAGGAGGAGCCTGCATCTCGAGTTGCATGTTGGCGATGTTGGTGTTTATGGCATGTCCCCAATTGAGGTTGAGACTATCAATCGAGAGATTTCCGCTCAGCAGTCCCGACTTGGTGGTAAGGTCTTGGTTTCTCACCTGCGAGCGTAGCACTGCCTCGGAAGAGGAAATATATACGTCGATCGAGTCTTGTGGTACTTCAAGTACAAAGTCTTTGATCGATATTGCACCATTGGCTTTGATGCGACCAAAGTTGCCGGTTTGTATATCCGACGCTGCAAACTGAGTGGTAAGATTCGCATTGATCGTTCCCCCCATAGTAAATATAGAGTCGGGTAGTTCGAAGGCTTTGGCCAATTCTGTAAAGTTGATATTGCCTTTTAATCCGCCATCGAAAGATGGTTCGGTGATTAAGTCTGCAATCTCACCTTGCATGTCGATTGAGATATCGTTTCCTTTTACAGAGAGTTCTTCTATTTTGAAGAATGACGGTTCTGTATTTTGAGGATCAATGTGTAGCAGACTTTTAAGGGCTAGCTTGTTGATTTTGTATCCGTTGTCGAATGTGAAACCTACGTTCTGCAAGTTTACATTCGTTTTGAGGCATGGTAAGATACCTTCTCCGAGTTTGCCCGACCAACTGCCATCGATATGTAGTTCTCCTTGAATCGATTTTCGGTTTACAAACGGAATAATCGAATCGGGGAGTAGTTCGATCAAAGAAGAAATACTAGGTGTCGTAATGCCAAAGTCAATAGCACTATTGAATATGCGTGTGTTTTCGATACGTTCTAATGTCGCGTTTAGGCTGAACGGCAAAGCATTTACCAGTAGTTTTGTATCGGTAAGCGTAATTTTTCGGTAATGATTTGCAAGCACCAATTCGCTTTCGAGATTCCAATGAAGGTGGTTGCGTATCGACATGTCAGGAGCTTCAATAAAGATGTTATCGGCTCCGGCTTCAAGGTTTAGTCTGTTGGTTCCTTTTTCAATAAGGCCATCTACGATAAAGTTGAAGCCGTCCATGGCTAAATCCAATCGGTTTACGGCATCAATAAAGTGAAATGATCCATCTTTGATTCGTATTTTTCGAGCTGCAATTTCGGGTATAAAGTCAGAGTCGGAGCTTACAGTAGTGGTGTCGCTTTCGATGAAAAGCCAATTAGCGGCACCATCTTTATCTACTTCTAAATTGATTTTAGGGGTGAGTATGGATACTTCATTGAGCATAATGCGACCTCGCAACAACAAATCGAGCGTGTTGAGAGAAACAATGCATTGATCGAAAGCCAAAATGGTATCGTTGGTGAAGGTTGCCGAATCACGAGTTGTGATAATCCCTTCGCGAAGAGATAGTCCGAAGTGAGGAAACGTTTGCAAAAAAGTAAACTTCACTTGTTTGCAATCGACATCAGCATCTAGATATGTATTCGCTTTTTTTACAAGTAGTGGTGTTAGCTTTTCCGATGGATAGATTACAACAGTAAGTAAAAAATAAGTAAACATCTGAAGGGCAAATAGAATGCCAATAACAGAAAGTATTCGTATAAGTCTCTTCTTGCTTAGGTTGAAGTGCATGGATATTCAGTAGATTGTTTTTCGGTTTCAAAGTTAACACAACTATGGATTCTTTTAGACTTGAAATCTAGATTATTTTAAGAAATATAGCAAGGGGCCGCCTACATATTGTAGGTAGCCCCTTGTGTGCAAATGTGATTATATAAATAGATTTACGTTGGCGTCTTCAGCTCTTTCGAGATAAGTGGCAACGCCTCCTAAAGTTACTTGGTCGAATAGTTCTTCTTGTTTCACACCCATTACGTCCATCGACATGGTGCAGGCAATCATTTCTACACCACTCTCTGCTGCCTGGGCGATTAAGGATTCGAGGCTGTCGATCTTTTTATCTTTCATGATGTAACGCATCATTTTAGATCCGATACCACCCATGTTCATTTTCGAAAGCTTGAGTTTCAGACTGCTTTTAGGAAGCATCATTCCAAACATTCGGCCGAAAATGTCTTTATGTACTTTTGGAGCGTTCGGCTTCTTGATCACGTTTAGTCCCCAGAAGGTAAAGAACATGGTTACTTTTTTGCCGGTAGCCGCCGCTCCGTTTGCGATAACGAATGAAGCTAACGCCTTGTCGAGGTCATCGCTAAATACGATCAGTGTTTTATTGTCGCCGTTACTTAGCATCTTACACGATTTATTTTCTTGTTTTTCAATAGTGGCATTGATAATTCCTTTGTTATTCTTTACTTCGACCAATCGGGCTCCGGTAATGTTACACCATGAGGCTACATCTTTAGCAAATCCCGGATCGGTAGCCGAGATACGTATATGCTCACCATTGTTTGCTTCCGAATAATGCTTTTTTAGCTTTACAATAGGGCCGGGGCATTGTAGTCCACACGCATCTACTTGTAAGATTTCGGGTTTGTAATCGGTGATTTCATCGTTTGAGTTGATATTTGTTTCTGAGAATTCAATAGGGTTTGATTGTTCTCCCGATGCTACACTGTATGTTTTGTATCCTCCCGAAAGGTTGCGGATTGCGGTGAGTCCGTTTTGTTCCAAGATGCGGTATGCCAAATAGCCGCGAAGACCAATGGCGCAATATACGATGATGTCTTGTTTTGGATTGAGTGTTTGCAGTGAGTTTCTCAAGTTGTCTACCGGAATGTTGATAGCACCTTCGATGTGACCGAGTTCAAACTCTTCTTTGGTACGAACATCCAAAAATAGAGCTCCTTGTTTCTTTGCTTCGTTTACCTGATTCCATTGAATGACTTTTACTTTGCCGCTAAGGATATTATCGGCAACAAATCCGGCCATATTCACAGGGTCTTTAGCTGAAGAGAATGGAGGAGCGTATGCTTGTTCGAGCTCCATTAAGTCATAGATAGAACCCTTGTTCTTGATTACTCCGGCAATCATTTCGATACGTTTGTCTACACCGCTATATCCTACAATCTGTGCACCGTAAAGTCGTCCGTCTTCCGGAGAGAAAATGATTTTAATTTGCATTTGTACAGCACCCGGATAATATCCTGCATGGGAAGCCGAATGCGTGTGTGACGAGATATAAGGGATGTTTTCGCGAAGCAAAACTTTCGCTGCTATTCCGGTTGCCGCAACGGTGAGGTCGAATATTTTTGCAATCGACGTACCAATGGTTCCATCGTATTTATACTTGTTGCCTAATACGATGTTATTTGCAACGATGCGACCTTGTTTGTTTGCAGGGCCGGCAAGTGGAATAATTGTTTTGCGGCCTGTAATCGGACTTTCTACTTCGATAGCATCACCAAGTGCGTAAATGTCATTGTCTGATGTTTGAAGGTGGTTGTTTACTTCAATACCTCCGGTTACTCCGATCTTTAGACCAGCCTCACGTGCCAACTTTGTTTCGGGGCGTACACCGATGCTGAGAATGGTGAGATCGGTATCGATTGTTTTTCCGCTTTTAAGGTGAATACGAGTTGTGGTCTGACTTAATGCCTCGAAACGATCAACTCCGTCTCCAAGAATCAAACCAACACCTTTGTCTTTGAGATGCTTGTGTACATTTGCTGCCATTGAGTAGTCGAGTGGTGCCATTACTTGATTAGCCATCTCAATTACACATACTTCAATGCCAAGCTCATGAAGGTTTTCTGCCATCTCGAGTCCAATAAATCCACCACCTACAACTACCGCACGACGAGGTTTTTTGTCAATTGTATATTGTTTGATTTTGTCTGTATCCGGCACATTGCGAAGTGTGAAGATATTGCTCTGTTGAATACCTTCAATATTAGGACGAAGGGGCTCGGCTCCTGGTGAAAGCACTAGTTTGTCGTATGTTTCGTAATAGGTTTCTTTTGTTCTTAAGTTTTGGATAAGTACACGTTTTTGCTCGGGCTCGATGGCCAGTACTTCTTGTTGCGGACGTATGTCTATTGCAAAGCGATTTACAAATCCTTGCACGGTTTGCACAAATAGTTTGTCGCGATCTTTGATTACATCTCCAATATAATAGGGTAGGCCACAGTTGGCATACGATACGTACTCGCCGCGTTCGAAAAGTATGATCTCTGCTTTCTCATCGAGTCTTCTCAATCGTGCAGCTACGGTTGCTCCGCCGGCTACACCTCCGATAACAAGGTATTTCATAGTTGTAAGTATATTTTGTTGTATAGATATATTTGCTAGTAGAAACTATTTAGTTAAAAAGAAATCCCTTATTCAGGGATTAGTGTTCTTAAATCTTGAAGTAGCTTATCAAAGTTGAGTTGTGCCGACATCATTTGATCTACTTTCTCTTTTCCTTTACCGGTAAGAGAGAAGAGCATTTGTCGTTTGTCTTCTTTGCATAGCGATCGATCGATATAACCTTTGTTCTCGACCGAAGTGATTACTTTGGAAACTCGAGAATTAGATAGTCCGATGTATTCACAAAGCGTGCCTGCTGTTTTACAATCGCTGTCTTTGAGACAACATAACAGCATGGCTTCATTAATGGTGATGTTATGAGCATCTGCAAAATCCTTCTCAAACTGATATAGGGTTTTAAAGATGTCTTTCACATTGCATATACATTCCATAGTTTTAGCGCATGTTTGAGTTATGCTGCAAAGATAGATAAAGTTTTGTTTGAATATAGTTTCTAGTGGAAAATATATAGTTAAAAAAAACTTCCGAGACTTGCCTAAGCATGTTTCGGAAGTTTTTTAGAGTTATAAATGCTTTGTAAAACAGAGGGATTAATCTCTGTTTGAGAAGTATTTCATAAATTGCGAACGCTCATACATTGAAGGATTTTCAATATGGGCAAAGTTTAGTTTGCCTTTGAATTCGTCTAGTTTTTTATAATGCATGGTGTGCATCCACTCTTCGATACAACGAAGTATTTGTGAGATGATTTCGCTGCCATGCGTATAAAGTGCACTACAAAGTTGTACACCGGATGCACCTGCTAGCAAACACTTAATTACATCTTCCCAGTCATGTACACCTGTTGATGATGCGATTGAATAGTTTGGAATACGTCCAGATGTGATGGCTGTCCATCTAAGTGTGTCGCTAAGATCAGAGTGACTACTAAATACGTTACCTGATACAACTTGTAGTGTATTGATATCGATGTCTGGCTGATAGAAGCGGTTGAATAAAACAACAGCTGCAGCACCATTGATCTTCAATGTATTTACAATAGCCGGAATGTTGCTAAAGCTTTTGCCAAGCTTCACAATAATAGGGATATTGATGGTCTCTTTTACTTTGCGCAAGATGTTGATGTAATTCATCTCCAATCGATTGTGGTCGTGCTGTAGATCAGTCTCAAATGCAAAGATATTTAATTCAAGCGCATCGGCTCCCGCAAGTTCGATCTGACGAGCAAAGTCGATCCATGCATCTGCTTTGTAGCAGTTGATGCTTGCAATAATTGGAATTGTACAAAGCGCTTTTGTTTCTTTGATCAGGTTGATGTAGTCGTTAACCTGATTTGCTTTTACATAACTATTGATATAATCGTATGCTTCAGGATAATCTGAGCTTTCTTTTAGAACGTCAGATTGCATTTCGATTTGTTCTTCAAATAATGATTTTAGAACAATAGCTGCCGCCCCGGCTTTTTCAAATTCTTTGCATTTTTCCGGCTTGTTGGTAAGACCAGAGCTACCAACGATAATCGGATTGCGCAACGACAGACCGGCGTATTGAGTTGAAATATCTATCATAGTATATTTATTTATACGAGTCAATAAACAAAACTATTCAAATTTTATCTATTTGCGAATAGTTAGACCAAAAAATCACTAGTATTGGCGCTGACCAAATATTTTGCTTCCTACACGAACCATTGTACTTCCTTCTTCAATGGCGATGCCAAAATCATCACTCATACCCATCGATAATGTATCGAATGAAGTATCGTTTGTAAAGAACAACTCTTTCACTTCTTGGAATATTGCTTTTAACTCGGCAAATTCCTTGTGAACCTGTGATTCATTTTCTGTAAAAGAGGCCATTCCCATAAGACCGCGTACCTTGATATTGGTGCAGCTTTTGTACGCTTGACTTTGCAAAAGAGTAAAACACTCATCTTTGCTGAGTCCAAACTTTGTTTCTTCCGAAGCAATGTACATTTGGAGTAAAACATTGATAACCCGATTTTGTTTTGCAGCTTGCTTATCTATTTCGACTAAAAGCTTAAGACTATCTACACTATGTATGGTGTCGATAAAGGGAGCAATGTATTTAACTTTATTTGTCTGAAGGTGTCCTATAAAATGCCATTGGATATCTTCCGGCAAATGCGTGATCTTTGAAGTTAGTTCCTGTACTTTACTTTCGCCAAATATACGTTGCCCGGCATTATAAGCTTCTTGAATGGCTTCTGCCGGATGAAACTTTGATACTGCAACCAATGTGACCGGCTGTGGTATCTTTTTTCTAAGATCTGCTATATTTGCACTAATACTCATAACAAATTATTTCTTTTCTTCTGCAGAGAATGGGAATACGTCCATGATTTGTGTTTCGGCAACTGATGCGATTGAATAATCAGACAGTGTGCCTTTCATTCCATTTTCTAATACAGAAATAGCTTCTTTTATGTCAGATGCTTGTGCAAGCATTTGTACTGCTGTTTTCTTTTCAGCTCCACTTTTTTCATCAAGCGTAGTGAAATATACTTTGATCTTATA
>X396_Morelets_crocodile__coassemble_137_pt1 | contig 11971 bp, 9 predicted proteins | sample X396_Morelets_crocodile__metabat2_low_PE_001 | metagenome-assembled genome bin X396_Morelets_crocodile | reverse complement strand
GCAAACGAAGACCGAATCGTCAGGTGCCGACCTGACGATTCTCTTTTCATTATAACGGAATCGTTTGATCGGCATCAAACAATTTAATTGTAGTGAAGACCGAATCGTTCGATGCCCATCAAACGATTCGGTCTTCACTCGGTTAGAAAATAAAGGTCACGGTGAATGAAAATCGTTTTCGTAATGAATGGGGAATTTGCAGCAATGGCATAAATCTGATCTTCCTACGAAACGACTATCAGAGGTTCCGGAATGATGTAAAACCAGATTGAGATGGCATAAAGATCGATCAAGAGTTGGGTTGATGGCAAAAGAAAAGGCCGACAGGATTTTTCCTGTCGGCCTTGTATCTTTTAGCTTTGAAGCAAAGATTAGCGAACAACGCGTCTTTCTTTGATTCTCGCTTTTTTACCTGTAAGTGCACGAAGGTAATAAAGCTTAGCTCTACGAACTTTACCGTATTTGTTAACAGTGATGCTGTCGATGAATGGAGAATCCATAGGGAAGATTCTTTCTACACCAACGTTGTCTGACATCTTACGTACAGTGAAACGTTTTTTGCCACCGTGTCCTGAGATACGGATAACTACGCCTCTATACTGTTGGATACGCTCTTTGTTACCCTCAGTAATACGATAAGCTACAGTGATAGTATCACCGCTTCTGAACTTAGGAAGTTCTTTGCCGCAAGCAAGTGATTGCTCTGCAATTTTAATTAAATCCATCTTTGTATAGCTTTTTTAATTGATTATTATTCCCAACGCAATGTAACGGGCTACTTATTCAACCGACAGAGATTGCGCAAAGCGGTGCAAAGAAACGAATTATTTGCAAGATAAGCAAGTAGAAAGCTTTAATTTACAGCAAGTCGGGTCTTAAAAAACAATATCGTAAAGGTAGGTTGTGCAAATAGTAATAGAAGTAAAGTAATTAAAAAGGAATGAGGTTGTTTCGTCTTTATCTTGTGTCGATACCACACGATAGATTGTAGCTTATTGTAACATTTATTGCCACAAAAATCAGGGGGCTTCCTCATTGCAATCACGCAAATATTCTGTATGTTTGGGGGAAGATAGATACGAATAGATGAGAAAAGTAGCATTGATAGGTATTGTTTGTTGTTTGATCCAGACCCTGTGGGCACAACGACAACCGGCCATGTACAGTAAGGCTGACCAGCAAAAGATGAATCATTGGGTCGATTCCGTTTACAACCGCCTTTCGCCAACCGAGCGCGTGGGACAGTTGTTTATGGTAATCGCAAACCCCAAATCAGATGCCCGTAACCTGCAATTGGTAAACCGATATGTCAACGAACTAAAGATCGGAGGCGTATTGTTTCACAAAGGAAGTCCGCAAGAGCAAGCATTGGTAACCAACAAGATGCAAGACGCGTCGCGTGTACCGTTGCTCGTATCGCTCGATGGCGAATGGGGGCTTTCGATGCGCCTATCCAATACCACTCGTTTCCCTAAAAACATGATGCTCGGAGCCATTCAAAACGACAGTTTGATCTACGCTTACGGACAAGAAGTGGCACGTCAGTGTCGCGAGTTGGGTATTCATATCAACTTCGCGCCCGATATCGATGTAAACAGTAACCCCGAGAATCCGGTAATCGGATTACGCGCCTTTGGTGAAGATCCGAAACTCGTAACCCGCAAAGGATTGGCCTACGCTCGCGGCATGGAAGATGCCGGAGTGATGTCTGTAGCCAAGCACTTTCCCGGTCACGGTGATACATCCGAAGACTCGCACGTAACACTTCCGGTGGTAAACAAGTCTATTTCCTCTATCGAAAACATCGACCTTTATCCATTTAGAAGATACATCGACGAAGGCTTTGGTGGTGTAATGACCGGCCACCTTGTTGTACCTGCGCTCGAAAAGTCGCGCACACGCCCTACGTCTCTTTCCAAAACGATCGTAACCGATTTGCTGCAAAATAAGATGGGCTTCGAGGGACTTTGTTTTACCGATGCATTGGCCATGAAAGGGGCAAGTGCCGGCAAAACCGAAAACCAAGCCGTGCAGGCATTGCTTGCCGGAAACGACATTTTGCTCGGGTCGTCGGCTCCATTTACCGACCAAAAAGCACTACTTGCAGCCATCGAAAGCAAGCAAATACCGGCCAAATTGATCGAAGAAAAGTGTAAGAAAGTATTGGCCTACAAATACGTATTGGGCTTGAACAACTACAAGCCGATTGTGATCAAAGGGTTGCAGGAACGCCTCAATACGCCGCATGCCAACTGGCTTGCCGGCAAACTCAATGCCGAGGGGCTTACCTTGGTAAAGAATACCGAACGTGAAGTGCCGATCAAAGGATTGGCCAATAAAAAGATAGCCGTGTTGTCGCTAGGCGATGATGCCAACAACGAGTTTACCCAATCGGTGCGCAACTATACGCAAGCCGATGCATTTGCCATTGGTCGCAAGTTTACTCCGGCACAGTCGGAAGCGGTATTGAAGAAGCTCGAAAACTACGATGTGATCATCTGCGGGGTACATACCAACAGCATCAAAGAGTCGGTCGCACTCAAGAAACTCCTCGTTCAGAAAGACTTTCATATTGTATTTTTCGTAAGTCCATACGCGCTGAGCGATTATAAGTTTTCGGTTGATAAAGCACGCTCCGTAACGGTTGCTTACGAGAATACGCCACTGGCAAAAGAGTATGCAGGGCAATTGCTTTTCGGAGGCATTCCGGCCAAAGGAAAACTTCCCGTGTCGGTCGAAGAGCTATTTGTAGCCGATACCGGTATCAACACACAGAAAGTTCGCCTCAGTTATCAAGAGGCAGAAGAGGTAGGACTTGATGCCGCAAAGCTTGCGCAAATAGATGAAATAGTACAAGAAGGTATCAAGGCGGGCGCTTATCCCGGATGTCAGGTGTTGGTAGCCAAAGACGGAGTAGTGGTTTACGACAAAGCTTTCGGATACTACGACAATACCCGAAAAAAAAAGTAACGACGCAATCGGTTTATGACTTGGCTTCGGTTTCGAAAGCAGCCGGAACACTTCCTGCCGTGATGAAGCTTTACGACGAAAACAAGCTCAAGCTGCAAGGTACACTGGCCGACTATCTGCCCGAAATGAAGAAAACCAACAAAGCATCGGTGCAGGTAACCGATCTGCTTTACCACCAATCGGGCATTACGCCGGCAATTAACTTTTACACCTCGGCCATTGATAAGTCGAGCTATTCGGGTTCGCTTTATGCTTCGGCGCGCAATGCTAGCCACCCGGTGCGTATCGATGCCAAAACCTACGGTCGCACCAACTTTAAATACAATCCCGAATTGGTAAGCTCAACCAAGAGTGCCGGTTATCCGATCGAAGTTGCGAAAGGCATTTACCTGAATACCAGTTTCAGGGATACGATCATGCAAAAGATTGCCGACTCGCGCGTAAAGCCACGAGGCGGATATGCCTACAGTTGCATCAACTTTATCTTGTTGCAAAAGATTGTAGAGCGTCAAACCGGCAAGTCGCTCGACCGCTATGTCGACGATGCCATCTTTGCACCGCTTGGTGCTTATACCACCATGTATAATCCCTGCACTAAACTAGATACATCCTTAATTGTTCCATCTTCAGAGGATGGTTTTTTGCGCAAACAGGTGTTGCGCGGATATGTGCACGACGAAGCGGCTGCTTTTCAGGGAGGTGTTTCGGGTAATGCGGGACTATTCTCGTCGGCCGGAGACTTGGCAAAGCTGTTGCAATTGTATCTCAACGACGGTACTTACGGAGGCGAGACCTTGCTAAGCAAGCAAACCACGCACATGTTTACCCATTCGAAAAGTAAAACATGCCGTCGCGGCTTGGGCTTTGATAAACCGGATATGAACAATAAGCGGAGTTCGCCAACGGGCGAAAAGGCTCCGGCTTCGGTGTATGGACATACCGGATTCACAGGAACCTGTTTTTGGGTAGATCCCGACAACGATCTGATTTATATCTTTCTAAGCAATCGCTTGATGCCGGATCGGGTCAACAATAAACTTTCATCGATGGATATTCGCACCCGCATACAAGATGCGATATACGACGCGATGCGATAAAAGAGCAGATTATCATATTAGAGAAAACAACAATAAGAGAGTACAAACTTAAATCACTTACGAATATGCTATTTGGACATGGAGACGACTTCTACAATGCTCCCGTTGAAATCACGAGCAACTACAGCTCTAACGTATGGAGAGGAGTCAATCTGGAGAAACTAAAACAACATCTCGAGCTACAACTCGACAAGATTTCATTGTATCCCGAGCCCGATGCTTCATCGCTGCGCAAACTGCTAGCCCGACGCAACGAAATATCGGAGGATAATGTAATTTTCTGCAACGGTTCTGTCGATGCGATTTACCTCATTGCCATGGCTTGGCGTGGGTCTCGCTCGTTGGTAGCCATCCCTACCTTTACCGAATACGAAGATGCTTGTAAGCTACACGACCACGAAGTAGACTTCTGTTTCTACGACGACTTGGCCGAACTCCCATTTGAGCATATCGACATTTGCTGGCTTTCTAATCCGAATGCGGCAAATGGTAAAATGCTTAAACGCAACGAACTACTTAAGCTAATCGCGGCTCATCCGGAAGTAAAGTTTGTTGTAGACCAGTCTAATCTTTCCTTTACGATCGAAGACGGATTGAAACATTCCGACATTAAGAATCATCCGAATCTGATCTTGATCTATTCCCTTTCGAAACCATACGGAATACCGGGCTTGCGTGCCGGATACCTTGTGGCACGTGAAGAGTTCGTTTCACATATCAACCGTTATAAAATTCCTTGGTCTGTCAACACCTTGGCTATCGAAGCCAGCAAATATGTGTTGATACACCCGGCGCAGTTTACACTGCCAATTCGCAAATGGCTACGCGAAACCTCCGAGTTTATCTATCAACTCAGCAAACTCGACCATGTAGAAGTGGAGCACTCGGTTACGACCTATTTCCTTATTTACCTCAAAAAAGGCACAGCCGGTGCATTGAAACAGTTTATGTTGGAACAAGGAGTGCTGATTCGTGACGCATCCAATATTCGCGGTCTCGACGAAACGGCAGTGCGTCTTTGCACACAATCTACCGAACAAAACTTAAAGTTTGTCGAGCTGCTATCGCAGTGGCTTAGCGAGCAAGATGCTGAATAATAGCTTTGTAAAGCATCTGAAATAGCATAAAAGGCGAGAAGGAGTCACGGCTCTTCTCGCCTTTCATTGTATATAAACGATTTGTAATTGTATATTTTTGTTTTATCTTGCGGTGTATTTTACAAATTATAAAACATCGAATGTTTCGCATCATAGCAAACCCTATGTATAGACTTTGCCTAATTCTCATTTATATAATAACATGTGTGTCGTGTAGCCGAAGTACTACGATTACCCCCGAACTAAAACAAGCAGAAGCCCTTATGCAAACTGCTCCGGATAGTGCGCTTGCTCTATTGCAAAGTATTCCGGAGCCGGAACAGATGTCTTCGCTCAATTACAATACGTGGAACTTGCTGATTACCCAAGCCGAAAACAAAAACCGAATCAAAGCCCGAACCGACGAGCGTATTAAAAAGGCACGTACCTATTTTGATCGCACAGATAATTTGTTGCGTAAAGCACAATGCAACTTTTATGCCGGTCAGGTAGCCTTAGATCTCAACAAACCCGATAGTGCGGCTGTAGGTTATCTTCATGCAATCGACCTTCTCGAAGGAACAGATCAATACGAACTACGCGGCCTGGCTTATCATTATTGGGGAATACTCAATATAAGTTTTAAAGATGATAACAAAGCAAAGTGTGCGTTTCAGCAAGCATTGATACAATTTGATAAGAATGAAAATATAAAATATAAAGTCTACGCTTTGCGAGATCTAGCGCGAGCTTATTACAATTTAGAATTGCCGGATAGTGCTTATGTATCTTATAACTTAGCGGTAAAAGAGTCGATGCAAATCAACGACTCTTTGTTGATTTCTAGTATTTATAACTCATTGGCAAGTTATCATAAAGCCATCGGCAACTACGACTCGAGTATGCATTATGTGCGTACATCCATTCGGTATAATACGAATCGGGCCTTTATTGATGGAAATTATCTGATAATAGGACGGCTTTTTATGCAAATGAATCAACTCGATTCGGCCCGAATTTATTTAGAACAAGCACAGGCTTCTACCAATTTAGACACCAATATCGGAGCATCCGGCGAGTTGGCCAATTATTATCAGCAATTAAACGACCCTAAGAATGAGTCGATTCATCTTCGTAAATACATCGACTCAAGAGTAAAAAAAATGGACTTATATCAGCAATCTAAGATAAAAGAAATTGAAGCTTTGTATGACAACGAACGTCTGCAACGTGCCAAGTTGCAAGCCGAAAAAGAGAATATGCGTCTATTAACGATTGCTTCTTTATCTACATTGCTGTTTTTGAGCGCATTTGTTTTGTTGGCAGTTGTAATTCACAATCGGAAAGAAAAACTTCAACAATTAAAAGTGCAGTTAAAAGAGCGTGATGAGCGGATTTCAGAGAATGAAGTCAAGATCAAGGAAATTGCAAAGCATCTGTCAGCTATCAAAACAAGTCAGGAAAAGCAACTCAGTGAGACGGAGTATTCGTCGATAAAATTGCTTCAAGCAGAGCGTGATCGACTTTCTGCCGAGAATCAGATGCTATTGCAGAGAAGTGAAGATGATTTGAAACGCTACAAAGCATTGCGAAAAAGCAACAAGAAATTGTCTGAACGTTTGATTGAGACAACCGATTTACATAAAATGATTGAGGAATACAGTGGTGATAACCGAACGTTGGATCTCATTCGAGTAGAACTGGCGAAAGAGCTTAAACAGCTCTATCCCGATTTTGCAAAGAAACTAAATAAGCTAGCACCGAAATTGGATGACAAAGATCGACTGATTTGCTACATGCTTAAGCTGAATTTTAGCAATGCCGATATTGCGAAACTTCTATTTATACAGCCACAAACTGCATCCCAATATAAATCTACAATTGTAAAAGAGCGATTCAAGCAAGAAGGAACAACGCTCGAGGATTTGCTTTACTCTGTGTGATTTTACAGCTCAAAAGAGACGACTTGAAGGCTCAAAAATATATATTTAAAATAAAATGTATAATTTGTCCGGTGTAAGTTGTTGTTTATTAATTGTTTGTGTTTGGGCCGTTTTCTATATTCAGACAATCAAAGTAACGGTAAAAGTACCTAGCTTTGCAGTGTAGATAAATAATTGCAGACCGTTTTATATTAAATAACCTATGAAATTGAGAAAAAGTTTTCCTTTTATATTGGTCTTGTGTATTACTCTTTGTCAGTCACTCTTTGCCAATTCGGAAGAAAACGACAGACTACCACCGGATGAAGACTTGGGTTTACACCCTGTTAGTTTAGCTATCGGAGATGTGCGACTTCAAAACAACTGCGTAGAGATCACGCTAGATGAAGAAGCAAAAGAAGTATTTGTTTCAATCAATCACCTAGATGGAGTTGTAACAAATGAAGTCATTAGAAGCGGACGAATGGCTATTATCCCTTTAGCTAGCGACTATAAATTTACAGTAATACTAGAAAAAGAAGGGCAAGACTATATTTATGTTCTGCCACAGTAATATTAGATTTTGACGTTAGCCTGTATGTATTAATTTCGGTTGCTAGAGAGAAAAGCAACAATCTATTAGACTTGTCGACATGTAGGATAGAAGGATGAGTTATTTCCTTCTTGAATGGATTTTATCAGTTCTTCGGGGCAATTATGCGATTTGGATTTTTCTACTGCGAGGTATTGGTTTGTTAGATATAGACTTTTCAGAATATATAGTATGCAAACTTAAACCCGGCAGTAGAAAAACCGAATCACCTCCCTTAACAAACTTAAAGTTTCTACTTTTTTTATCTTTCAAACTAATGATATATGAAGTACTAACCACGTTATATAGGAATCAGATATAGAAAATAACTTTAACTTTGAAAAAATTAAAACCATGAAACACTTCTTATTCGCGAAAAGTATTAAATTGATAATGCTAGTATTCTTGTTGACAGGATGTAATCAAGAAAACGTATTTAATGTAGAAAAGAAATACATTATATCAGACTTCCCCGAAAGTAAAACCATTGAAGGTGTTGAATTAGAAGTCGATTTATTAGGAGTGACTGATATTTCGGGTTATGATTCTTTGATTTATCTCAATACACCGAAGTTGGAAAAAATGTATAGAATTGTATCACAGAATACCGGAGAGACATTAGCAGAACGAATAACAAGAGGTCAAGGTCCAAATGAATTATTAAATTCCTTTCGTCCAAAGTTGTACGAGAAAATTGGAGATGATATTTACATGACCATAATAGATTACGCAGAGAAAAAGATTAGAAAAATCAACATAAACAAGGAAAGAATACTTGATTCTATCAATATTGATGTTAGTCATATACAAGGAATATATGGAGCTCATAAATATGATAACGAGCATCTGTTTGTAGATTACTTGCAGTTAGACACGCTAGGTCAACGATATGGTTTGATGAATGTGGATAACGGTAACGTGATGACTTTTTCCCAAAAAATTGATGGAGCTGATATTGGTGGTCTAGGGAATTCATATTTGCTCGCAACAGCACCTACTTTTAATAGTACAAAAAAGAAATATGCATCGGCAATGACATTTTTGAGTCAGATAAATATTTTAGATATAAATAACCCTGACAAGTCATTCTGTTTGATTACATCTGATCATAATCTAACGATGTCACAAGTTGCTAAAAGCTCAGAACGAAAAAGATTTTACACAGATATTGAGTCTGATGAGAATTTAATATATGCTTTGACGCAAGCGGGGCGACAAACCGGTCGTGCATTGCATGTTTTTAATTGGGATGGAAAACCGGTAATGGATATAACAATAAATGAGCCGATAGAAAGAATCTATTTTAATTCCAAAACAAATACTTTATACGGGATTACTTATAATGAGAATCTTTATGTCTATGATTTAAAGACATTATTGAATCATTAAAGAAACTGGATGATATGGATAATCCAGTGTTAGTAATATTCAATTTAAAAAGAAATCTCTCGGTAAACTCATAAGGGGTGTTTTATTGGAATAATGACTCCAACCGTAAGTTGCGTTTTTGAAGATAACTTTAAATTTTAAATAGATGAAATACACGAAATACACGAAATACACAACCCTTTTATTATTGATTCTTCTTGTTTCATGTGCAGAGTCGCAAAAGTCTCCTGAACCTAAAAAGTCTACGCTTATTAAATTGGCCGAAGGTCAGCCTTTGAAGTGTACGGAGTTTAAAGAAGAACTTATTATGACCAATCCTTTAAGCATAGAACTTATAGGTGATTATTTGTACTTATTTCAGCATAAGGGCGAAAATGCAGCTTTTGTGTTTGACGTAGCTAAGGATAAGATACTCGGCACTTGGGGAGGACGAGGAGGAGGCCCGGGTGAGTTTAATTTACCTATGTTTTGGGGAAACAGAGTTTCTACAAATCAAGTCTTCTTATATGATTTGGATCGATTTACACTGCGTGAATATGCCAATGTGAATACTTCCGATAAGTCTGATTTGATATTTAAGGGTGAGAAAAAGTTTCCACCTAATCATGCCGCCTTTAAGTGGGCTTCAGCTTTGGAAAATGGAAATTTTGTGACTTCAAGTTCTTATAATCTTGATCGTCCATTGCTTTTGTTATCCAGTAATTTAGATTCAATTTGCTCATTTGGGGATGTCCCGGATGATGAACATCGGTCTATAGATTTACGCTCTTATTGGGGACGAACTTCGTCTTACAAAAATAAGTTTGTATATGCAATGTCTGAATTAGGTTATCTTGTGTGCTATGAGCAAGCTTCACCTGATAAAGTGGAGAAGTTGTGGGAGCGCTTTTTACAACTGCCAATTTATAAAGGGAATCAACTAGATCCGACAAAGGTGCTTCGAGGTTTTGTAGATGTTAAAATGACACCTAATTATATATTCTGTAGCTATTCAGGCAAAGAAGAAAAGCAAAACGATACTTCTCCTGAAAAAATTCTTGTATTTGATCATCAAGGACAATTAATAAAACACTTCCAGTTGGATCGAAATATAGGAAAGATTGCTGTTTCTGCTGATGAGAAAACTATTTATGCAATTTCGTATGACAACGACATCATGTTGGTAAAATATGAGGTTGGCAAATACTTGTAAGATCCAATTAAATCAAATTAAAACAATGAATGGCTTTTATATTCCTAAGTGCAGTAAGTTAGCATTATGAATAAAATCAATAAGATATTAGACTTTGCTGCTAATGTTATTTTATGGGGTGCGGGAGCAATTATGGTATTTGTTTTGGCACAAGTACTGTTGTTTGCATCGTTTAAGATACCGACCGACTCCATGCAACCTACGATTGTGCCGGGTGATCATATTTTGGTGGTGAAGCCTCTATTGGGAGCCCGACTTTTCAATGTTTCTGCTACGCTCGATGGAGAAGCGGTAGAAATACAAAGAATACCGGGACTATGTTCGTTTTCGCGTAATGATGTGCTGGTTTTCAATAATCCCATTGCTCACAATTGGGATAAGATCGAATTTGACGTGATGAAGTATTTTGTGAAGCGTTGCATTGCAATTCCGGGAGATACCTTGACGATTGAAAATGGATTTTACCGAGTTAAGGATGTTACGGAGCAATTGGGAAACCTAACCTCACAGCGCAGTTTGCATCAGCTTACCGATAATTCGATTGAGAAAGGATTATTAAACGGACTCAACGGTTGGACTATTCGTAATTTCGGCCCATTGTATGTGCCTCGTAAAGACGACGAAATTACAATAAGCAAGGCTAATATTAGGGCTTATAAACGACTGATCGAATACGAAACAGGGAAGGTAATATCGGAAAGAGACGGCCTGGTCTATCTGGATAATAATGAACTTCACAGCTATAAGGTGCTGCAAAACTACTATTTTATGGGAGGGGATAATGTATTAAACTCTCAAGACTCACGGTACTGGGGACTATTACCCGAGTCGTTTATTGTAGGCAAAGCTGTTTGGGTTTGGAAGTCCGAAGACATATATACCGGAGCTATGAATTGGAGTCGCTTCTTGAAACGAATCCAATGAAACTTGATCCTTTCTTGTTTGCAGGAAGACGATAATCCGGTATTGTTTATTGTTGATACAAAAGCTTAGAAAATAAGGATAGGAAAAGAAAAAGGCGGATTAAAATAATTCTATTTTAATCCGCCTTTTATGCAGTGTGTCCGAACGAGCCGGACAAAGATTTTGTTATTGAACTCTTTTGTTGATAAAGATGTGTCCAATAAAACCAGCAATTACACAAGCCATACCTGCTACAAGCACTCCGTTAGTAGAAGTACCCATGAATGAAGGCACAGCCAAAATTGCAACACCTACCAACAGGATAATAACTCCTAAGTATTTGACAAGATTGTTCATGGTTATCGTTGTTTTTTGTATTCTTAATTCTAATCGCAAATAAAGGAATAATAAACTGATTAAGAAAATATTTTGGTATAAAATTGAGAATGAGCTATACTTTTATTTACATCACTTATCGTTTCTTAGCCAAGCGCATTGCATAATTCAAGATTACAGCTATTTTTGTTATTAACTTTTTAGGGGTATATACGGTTTTCCTAGTTAGAGTAGTTGCGACTATACGCATCAGAAAAGAAGAAATATTTAAAATGTTCTATCTATAGTTTATGAAGAAATTATATTTTCTGTATCAGTGGCTCATCTTTATGCCTCTGTTTCTGGTAATAACCATTATTACTGCTATTGTGACCACAGTGGGATGTATGGGCGGATACAATCGGACTTTCGGGTACTATCCGGGAAAGATTTGGTCGTGTATCGCGTGTTACTTGGCGCTTTGTCCGGTCAAGATAAAAGGGCGTGAACACATC